>Ga0210057_1007398_pt1 | contig 13326 bp, 14 predicted proteins | sample CryGeyCG2114_010_2_FD_183968 | JGI IMG/M metagenome (GOLD analysis project Ga0210057, IMG submission 183968) | Groundwater microbial communities from aquifer - Crystal Geyser CG10_big_fil_rev_8/21/14_0.10 (SPAdes) (version 2) | ecosystem: Environmental > Aquatic > Deep subsurface > Groundwater ... | reverse complement strand
GCAAATTTAAAACAGTAGGCGACTGCCAGGCTGTCTGCCTCGGAGCCATGTCCAATTGCGTTGGAATAACTCCTGATAAAGTCAATTGGGGGAAAATAGCCAAAGGAGACGAGTATTGGAAAATCGCCAGCGCTCTGTTTCTTTCTATCATTTTTACTCTTATCGCCGCTTTTGTTTTTGGGGCTTTAGCTGTCCTCCTGTTGATTAGAGTTGTTATAATCTGGTTTTTACTCATTTTGGCCCCGATTGCCTGGTTTTTTTGGATTTTACCGGCCACTCGCCATCTCTTCAACCAATGGTGGAATGCTTTTATTAAGTGGGTTATGTTTGCCCCGGCCGCCATTTTCTTTATCTGGTTAAGTGTCAACTCCTGGCTAAAGTTTATTCAGGGCGAAGCCGAAGCTCCGGGAGGGAAAATAGCTCAAGGGATGAAAGAAGTCATCACCAGCGAGGTCCTTGAATCGAAAATTCTGCCCCAAGTGATGGCCCCGGGAAATTTTGTCCAATTTATCATCGCCTGCGGCATGCTTCTCGGTTCGTTAATTGTCGCTCAAAAAATGGGTGTTTACGGCGCCAGCGGAGCCATGGGCATAGCTAAGTCCCTCGGCAAAGGAACAGCTAAATGGACAGGAAAATTCGGTAAGCGAGCTTTAATGAAAATGGCTCCGCCGCCCAGAGAAACGCCTGATAAAAAGCTAAAAAGAGGTTGGGTTCAAAGAGGATTGGCCAAAATAGCCAAGATTCCCCTGGCTGGCAAACTGGCCGTTCCCGCGCTTAGAGGGCTTGAGCAGTCTCGGGCTGTTGTCAATCAGGAAAAAGAAAATATTAAAGGCTGGTCCAGCGGGAATTTAGTTAATACTTTTGATCGAGTCCCCGCCGAAAAGAAAGTGGCTCGAATGCTCCAACTCTATGAAAACGACGATTTGGACAAGCTTAGTGAAAAACAGCGCGAAGAAGGATTGAAATTAGCTCAGCGCTATGGCCAGGAATCAAAACCGGCTAAGGCTTTGCCCTCGCTGGCCGAAAAAATAGGTAAAGACATTCAAGGAGTAATCAATTCAATTAAGCCGGACCAGGCGACTAAAATAGTCCCCGGCCAGTTAGAAGATGAAAGAGTCCAGAAGGCGGTTACAGAGGCCTTCCGGACCGGTCATTGGACCAGCGCTCATTTAGGAAAAATCGGCAGTGAAAGTCCGGCCCTGCGAACCAAAATCCAGAAAAGGATAATGACGGAAGCCAATATTAAAACCTTCCCTGAGCCCATTCGAGGATATCTGGGGACTGATTTGGGCAAAAGCTTATACGGATTAGAAACCGGGCCAACTATTGAAATAGTCAGTCCGGTTGGCGCTGGCGGCCGGAAAATTAGCGAAGAAACACTGGCTGAGGCAAAAGAAGCTTTAAAGAAATAATTTCAATATGTTGACACCTCTTCAAATCAAAAGATTAAAGAAAATTGAAGACCTAACTGTCAGAAAAAGATACAGTATTTACTTCCAGCTTCCGCCGGAGACGCGCCGTTTATTTTTCAGCGAAACCGTCGCCGGCCAGATGGAGAAAATTGGCTCTAAAAATAGTCTGAATAAAGAACAGTTGGCTCAAGCCTCCTATATCACTGGTTTAATCCTGTTAGGCGAAATCAACATCGTCAATTTTGTTAAGTCGTTACAGGAAAAATGCGGCTTAGCCGAAGAATCAGCCCGCCAGCTGGCTCGAGATATCAATCAGGTCATTTTTCTGCCGGTTAAAGAAAATTTAAAAAAGATTCATCAGGTCCCTTTCTGGCCGCGCGAAGAAGAGTCAGTCAAAAGGCCGATTCCTTCTTATTTGTCCGAATCGGAAAGCGCCCATATTAAAAAAAACGAGCCACCGACGATAACTGACAAAGACGATTACCGCAGGTTAGTCAAAGAGACAAACCAAGCTGAAACGTCTAAGCCGCGTTTAGAAGGAAATATAGTTGATTTGAAAAATAAACGTTAATTTTTTCAAACAAGCCGGGAAAAACTATTTCGTTAAATTATGCAGTTTAATGTTCCTCAATTCATTGAAGTAGAGGATAAGATTATCGGTCCCCTGACTCTTAAGCAATTTCTCTATTTAGGAGCCGGAGCCGGTTTGCTTTTCATCCTTTGGTTTTTCCTTAAATTAGGCTTTTTCATCGTTGCCGCTATTCCGATTGGTCTTTTCTGCGGCGCCTTGGCTTTTTACAAAGTCAATGGCCGGCCGTTTATCTCTTTTCTGGCTTCGTTAATTAAATATTCAAGCAAACCAAAGTTGTATTTGTGGAGAAAAAAGTAACAATATCTATGCCTCAAAAACAAAAATCAGCTTCTATCCATCAGCACTTAGATATCAAAGAAATCAAAGACGATGTTGTTGTCCTGAAAAGCGGCGGCTTGCGGGCTATTTTAATAACAACCAGCATAAACTTCGCGCTTAAATCAACCGAAGAGCAGAATGCTGTTATTTATCGCTACCAAAATTTTATCAATTCCCTTGACTTCCCGATTCAAATCGTCGCCGCCTCCCGAAAGTTTGATATTGACCCTTACATTAGCTCTCTGGAACAAAAACAGGTTCAACAGGAAAATGAGCTTTTAAGAATACAAACTTCAGAATATATTGATTTTGTTAAAAAATTAACCGAAATGACCAATATTATGACCGAATCTTTTTATTCAGTTATTCCTTACAGTCCCTCCGTTACTAAAAACACGGGCTTTTTGGGTAAGTTTTTTGGCAGTAAAAAACAAGCGGCTCCCGAGGAAAAATTCCAAGAGCTTAAAAATAATCTTTGGCAAAGAGTTGAATTTGTTATCGCCGGTCTACAGGGAACCGGCTTGAAGACAGTCCCCTTAAAAACCGACGAATTAGTCGAGCTTTTTTACAAACTTTACAATCCCGACGCCAAAGAAGAACCGGAACTTCAAAAAGCCAAAGAAATGAGAATTCAATAAATAAAATGTCTTTATTTAAAAAAAACAAATCGGTCGTAGACGGAGAAGAATTCTCTCAGATAAACCAGCCAACCAGTTTGGTTGATTTAATCGCCCCGGCCGGCCTCAAAATTGATTCTAATTACTTCCAATTAGACAAGAAATATGGTCGGACCATTTTTGTCTTCAATTATCCGCCCGTTCTGAATGCCGGTTGGCTTTCTCCGTTAATCACTCTTGACCAGGAAATGAACATCGCCTTATTTATTCACCCCTTTGAAACGGCTGCTGTTTTGAAAAATTTAACCAAAAAAACCGCCCAAATTCAGTCACAAATGTCGCTTCAGCAAGAAAAAGGCAAGGTCCGCAGTCCGGTTCTGGAAACAGCTCTCAAAAACGTAGAAGAGCTGCGCGACAAGCTTCAGCAAGGAGCCGAACGACTCTTTAAGATGGGGCTCTACATCACTTTTTTTGCCAACTCAATTAAAGAATTAGATGATGTCGGAAATCAACTTAGAGCTGTTTTAGAAAATCAGACCATTTATACCAAACCGGCTGTTTTTCAACAAGAACAAGGGTTTATCTCCACCCTTCCTTTAGGACAAGATAAATTGCTTGTCCATCATAGTTTGAATACAGCGCCGCTTTCCTCCGCTTTTCCCTTTATTTCTTCGGATTTAACCGATAATAAGGGGGTTCTCTATGGAATCAATCGTCATAATAATTCCCTGATACTGTTTGACCGATTTAGTCTGGAAAACGCCAACTCGTGCGTATTCGCTAAGAGCGGATCCGGCAAGTCTTACGCCATCAAGCTGGAAGTTCTTCGTTCTTTAATGCAGGACACCGAAGTAATCATTATTGACCCGGAAAAAGAATATCAATATTTAGCAGAAACCGTTGGCGGCTCGGTTATCGACATATCGCTAACTTCGCCCAATCATCTTAATCCATTTGACCTGCCAATACCCGGACCGGACGACAAGCCGGCCGACCTTCTCAGAAGCAATATCATTAATCTGGTTGGTCTTTTAAGAATGATGCTCGGCAGCCTGACTCCCGAAGAAGACGCTATTATGGATAAAGCTCTGGCTCAAACTTACGCCGCTCGCGACATTACGCCGGAGTCCGATTTCAGTAAAATCACCTCGCCGACAATGCAAGACCTTGACACTATCCTTCAAGGAATGACCGGCGGCGAGAACTTGGCTGTCCGCCTGGAAAAATATGTCAGCGGCAGTTACGCCGGTTTCTTTAATCAGCCAACCAACGTGGCCTTAGGCAAAAAACTAATTGTCTTTAGTATTCGCGATATGGAAGACGAACTCAGGCCGTTGGCCATGTATGTCATTTTGCGCTATATCTGGAATCTCATTCGCTCGGAAAGAAAAAAGAGGATTATGGTCGTTGATGAGGCCTGGTGGATGATGCAGCATGAAGATGCCGCTTCTTTCCTCTTTGGCATTGCCAAAAGATGCCGTAAATACTATTTGGGCCTAACAACCATTACCCAAGACGTGGCCGACTTTATGAAATCCAAATACGGCAAGCCGATTGTCACTAATTCCTCTCTGCAGCTATTGCTTAAACAATCGCCGGCGACCATTGACGTAGTCAAAGAAACTTTTAATTTAACTGACCAGGAAAAATATATGCTCTTAGAATGTCCCGTTGGTGAAGGCCTTTTCTTTGCCGGGACCAAACACGCCGCCATTAAAATTATCGCCTCCTATACCGAAGACCAGATTATCACCTCCGACCCAGCCCAGTTATTAGAGATTGAGCAGGCCAAGAACGAATTGGCCGCAGAAGAAGAGGAACAGTCCGCGGTTAAAGAAACAAAAGATATCGCTTATTAATTAATATGGCTGATTATAGCGACAAATTAAATCAAGACAGGAGCGAGAGCCAAAGACCAGCTAAAAAAACGAATTCCGAACCAGTTAATCCTAACATTGAAATCACCAATGCCGAATGGATGATTGTCGGTTTTGTCGCTGTTTTGTCTGACTTATTAGGGCCCTTCGGTTTCCCTTGTGTTCTGATTCTGTGTTTTTGGTCCGCTTTCAAATTTCACGAGTTTCCCACTAAGAAAATCATAGTCGCCGGGTCCGCTGAAGTTTTATCTTTTGGCTTTCTGCCCGGCTGGACCGGTTATGTCTTTTCCCTTTTCCTTGAACAAAAAGGATATCTGCCTAAATCAATGCCCCAGACAGGTAAATCACTTAAAGTAAAAGCTTAAAATAAAATGGGTAGAATAAAAAAAATAAATTATTGTTTGCCCGGTCGTCTTTGCCCGAAACGATTAGGTCGGGGTTTGCTCTTAATTGTCTTTTGTTTATTGCTCACTGCTCCAGCTCAGAGCCAGACCCCGGCAATCGACCTAACCTTAACCTGGTCAACCGATACTTACATCCCGGCTGATTATCCGGGCAAGGCCCTGCCAAGCCGAGGCAGCATCGTTGAAATAGTTGCCAATGTTGATTCCTTGGCCGCCAATCCTTGGGAATTAGATTATCGCTGGTTTTTAAACAGCTCCCTTCAGAAAGAAAGTTCCGGTCCGGGCAAAATAATCTTTAGGTTCATGGTCAGGCAACAAGCGGCTAATAACCAATCCGTCAGAGTAGAGGCCAGAGATAACCAAGGAGTTATTTTAAGTTCGGCTAGCTCTGAGATAAGGATTGTTGATCCGGAAATAGTTCTCTTGGGACCGCTCAGTTCCTTGTCTCTGGACGAATACCAAATTAATTCCAACCAGAAAGTGAATTTCATCGCCAAACCCTATTTTTTTAATATCGACCATCCGGATGATTTGGATTACTCTTGGCATTTGGCCGATAAGGAGGCGGCGCCAGAAAGCTCCGATCAGCCGAATATTCTTTTTTTGGAGATAGAAGAAATAGACAGAGCCATCAGCCAGCGATTAACGATTCTGGCAAAAAATAGAAATAATTACCTTGAACAAGCAAGAAACAGCGCCCAAATAAATATTATTCCTTAGCCAATGAAAATAAAAATAAAAAAAATATCTATTTTCTTGTTTTTAGCCAGCTATTCCCTCTTACTAACCGCTCCCATTGCCCAGGCCGCCTATAGGATAAAAGTGGCTTTGCCATATATGCCGCTCCATCTTGTTTCGCCCGGCCTGGGAGAATATATGCGCTATATCTATATTTCCAGTTTAGGGTTGGTCGGCCTAGCCGCTCTGGGCGCTTTGGTTTACGGCGGTTTTATGTATATGCTTTCCGAGACGATTACCTCCAAAGAAGAAGCCAGGTCCTGGATTAAAGGAGCTATCTCCGGTTTGCTGCTGGCCTTAGCCGCCTATCTAATTTTAAACACAATTAATCCGGAATTGGTTAATTGGCAATTAGTTTTGCCGAATTAGTTAATAAAACCTATGTCGCTTAAAAAAATATTAATCATCTTAATCATCCTGCTTATCCTTGTAGTGGGTTTCTTGGTCGCCTATAATTACTTTCTCAAAGGGGAGGAGCCAACCGAGCCAGCATCTGCTCCGACTGAGCCAACCGGGCCTGAAGTAATCAGCCAACTCAAACCCATCTCCCAGGGGTCGGTTTTAGGTCCGACCATCGACGGACAAAAGGTTAAATATTACCTCCGGGGAGACGGCAACGTCTTCGAATCTAATTTTGACGGTTCCGACAAAACAAGAGTTTCGGCTAATTTACTGACTGGTTTGCTCAAGGTCCTTTGGTCTCCTCAAAAGGACAAAGCCATCGCTATTTTTGAAGACGGAGGAGAAGTAAAAAAATATCTTTACGACTATCAAAAAGAAAAAGCGACCTTGCTTGATTCTAACATCCAGCATATTGCTTGGTCGCCTCGGGAAGACAAAATCGCTTACCAATATGACAATCCCCAAACTGAAGATAATAATATCAGCATGGCTAACCCGGATGGCTCAAATTGGACTAATATTTTAGCTACCCGGATGAAAGATTTGATTGTTGAATGGCCCGGTTCCGGCCAATTAGCTATTCGGACCAAACCGAGCGGCTTGGCCCAAAGCGTCGCTTATACGATTGATTTGGCCAGCGGCAATTTACAAAAAATTATCAGCGAAACCTATGGGTTAACCGTCCTCTGGTCGCCCCAAGGTGATAAACTCCTTTTTTCCGAGACCGATGAACGCGGGAAAAACCTTAAATTAAAAATGGCCGACTTAGTCAGGCAAGCCATTAAAGAATTTGATTTTGTCACCCTGCCGGAAAAATGCGTTTGGTCTCAGGATAATCGGACTATTTTCTGCGCCGTGCCCAAAACTATTCTCAAAACAGCCATTCTTCCTGACGATTATTACAAAGGATTAGCCGCTCTATCTGATAATTTTTGGCGAATTAATTTGGATACCGAAGAGAAAATCCAGATTTATCTGCCAACCGACCAAGAAGCGATTTCTTACGACGCCCAGAATCTGCTTTTGTCTCCCCTGGAAGATTATCTTCTCTTTGTTAACAAGCGCAACGGCCTGCTCTATAGTTTAGAGCTATAAGCAGCCAGAAAATCACCGATAAATCATTTTTCCAATAAGTGGTGTCAATGAAACCGTGGACTAAGAGATAAATCATCGCGGCCAGTAGAAAATATTTGAGCAACTGGCTGCCTTTTTTAATTTCGGGCTTTAAAGATGAATTCGCGCCCGGACGAGAAAAATTTCTGAAAAACCTGACCAATAGCCAGAGCAAGCCGAGCAAGCCGAGCAAGCCGGTTTGCAGCCAAAAAGCCAAAAAGAGATTATGCGGCTGGGGAACAGCCCATTCCAAATAAGGCAACGCCTGGCTTTGGTAATCTAAATAGTATTTTTGGAAAAGACCGGGGCCAATGCCGAGCAAAGGATGGTCTTTAATAATTGTCCAAGCGCTTTGCCAAATAATCAAACGCGACTCCAAAGAAGGATAAGATAACCCAACTAATCCCTGGAATTTTTGACCGGGCGCTTGGTTTAAGCAAACCGAAACAAAAATGAGAAAAATTAAGCCGAGAACCGAAAAAATGAACTTGGGGCGGTTCAACCGGGTTCTCTTTCGATAAAAAATAATTGATAAGAAAATAAAACCGGCCAGCAGGCCCAGCCAAGCGCCGTAAGAATAAGTTAAGTAAATAACGGCGAACAGCGAACAATGAACAATAAATAAAATGATTTTGTGAATATTTTTTTTGAGACAGAAATACAAATAAAAAGATAAAATAAGAATAGGCGATAAAAACATAGCTAAATGGTTAGGCGAGAGATAAAGGGCCTTTAAGCGGCCATCGTAAGTGAGCAGATTGTTTGCCCAATAGCCAAAAGCGACTAAGGCGATGCCCAAACCCGATAAAGTTAAAGCTGTCAGTAGGCGAATAACCTGCTTTTTACTTCTCAAAACGTCAATGAGAACGACAAAATAAAGCCAGGGAACGATGAACCAACCCTTCCAGATGCCGGCGCTGATTCTTAAATCAGTCGAAAAAAAAGTGGCCAAAGTCAGGCCAAAGAAAATTAGAAAAATCGGATAAAAAAAGGCCGCTTCTTTGAATTGAGGCGCTTCTGACCGGATTTTTGAAACCAGCCAGACGATAAATAAAACCAGAATAATTAATTCTAAAAGATTGGTCGGCAACGAACAAATTTCAAAACGAACCAAATAAAGCGGAAGCGATAAAGCAACTAAGTTAATTAATAAATTAATAATTTTTTGAAGCATATTCGAGGTGAGCGAGACGCCCCGGAAACGGCTAAGAACGCGCTTTAATTAAAGAAGAAGACAAACCGAAAACGACCATTAAGAGAGCTAAGATAATCGGGTTGTAAATAGCCGTTTCAAAAAAGCTATGAATTGAGAAATAAACCAATGAACCGATTAAGCCGAGACAAAGATATTTTTCCGACTGTTTCACCCGGCCTATTTTCAAAAATAACTGACCGAGCGTCCCCAAAATCAAAACCAGCCAAACGGCCAAGACAAAAACGCCCATTTCCGAAAAAATATCCAAATAAAGATTATGAGCCGTAGCCGGACTGCGATAACCCAGGCCCGGTTCAACTAATAAAGAATAGCCGCCCAAACCCAGGCCCTGCCAAAAGTTTTTTAGGCCGCTTTGACCAGCCTGCTGCCACATTTCCAAACGGCCGATATTGGAGCCCTCGCTTAAATCAAAAGATGAATAAAATCTGTCGGCTATCGGCGTCCCCGGAATAATAAAAATCATCAAAGATAAACAAAGCAATAAAGCTGTTTTTTTGGCCTTGAGATATTTCCAAAGCAACCCGCCTAAAACTAAAAAAGTGACGATAACAGCCAGATAAGCCCCCCGGGTAAAAGTCAAAAGCAGCGTAATAAACAATAATCCATAAACAGATAACAAGAATTTAGGGAATTTAGGAGCAAAGCTCCTTTTTTTAGGAGCTTTGCTCCTAAATTTCAAACATATTGAAACCACTATCAGCGGCAAAATCATCCCCAAATAAAAAGAAAGCATATGGGGGTCAGAAAAAAGAGAAAAAGCTCTCATTATTGTCTGACCATTAAGATTAACCAGCCAACTGGGATAAGCCATAATCAAAGCGCCGAAATTAAAACCATTAAAAACAGGCACCAAATAGCCGGCCCACCACTGGTAAACCTTTTCCATCCCAAAAACAAAAGAGGATAAAAATTGGCTTAGACCGATTAAAGCGATTAAGCCGCCTCCCTTAACTAAAATAACCATGATTTTTTTGATCTTGGTCCGGTTATTGGCCAAAACAACAACCAAAATATAGAGGGGGCAAACGGATAACAGAAAGATTAATTTTCTGAAGCCCCAAGAAATATTTTCCGCGCCAAATAAGGAAAAGAAAGCTAAAATTAAAAAAAGCGACAAAGCAACAGCTTGAATATTTTTAAAATAAATCAAGCTGGGCCAAGATTTGGCAATCAAACTTCCTAACAGCCAGACACCGAATAATAAAATAATAAATAGCCGCAAAGACGCCAAATCAATTTCCGGCCGCGGGTTGAGGGCTATCTGAAAAGGCAAATAAGCAACTAAAAGAAGAAGCCATTTAAACATCTTTTCTGACCAGGGTTAGGATGCGCTTGACTGAAAAGCCGCCGATTAAGTATAAGCTAAGAAAATAAACTGAACTGGCTAAAATAATTAAAATAAATAAATTCCAGGCCGGCAGCAAATAAAATGAACCAGCCATCATTAAACCGGCCAGAGCATATTTAATTGTCAAACCAAAAGAAGGAAGCTTTTTTAAAACCCGGCCAAGAACCAAGACCATCAGCCAGGTGACAATTAATTCAGTCAGAAGAGTCGTCCCGGCCGCCCCATAATAAGAATACTTGGGAATAAAGATGAAATTTGCCAATAAATTAAAAATAACCCCCAGGCCGTAGATATAGGTTAATCTCCTTTGTTCTTTAAGAGAAATAATCATATTAGAAAAGAGAACCCCTAGGAAAATAATACCAACGGCAAAAATCAGAATGTTTAAGACGCCGGCCGAAAGAATAAATTCTTGACCAGCAATTAAAGTAATTATTCTAGGGGAAAGAAAGAGGGTGCCGATGATTAAAGGGAAGGCAAAGACAAGCAGAATATCTAGGGCCTGCTGACTGACTTGACTAAATTTTTCTTTAGCGGTTAAGGCATATTTAGAAAGCAAAGGCATGACTAAGCCGATAAACATAGCCGGGAAAAAAAGCAGGCTTTCCAAAATCTTGTAAGCCAAACTATAAATACCGACATCAGCGGCGCCTTTCATTAGAGAAAGCATAATCGTATCTATCCGAAAATAAACCATTGTAAAAACAATGGCTAAGGCCAAAGGCAGAGATTCTTTCAGTAAAGAACGCCAAAGAGAAAAATTAAAGCGCAAAGAAATAGAAGCATATTTCTGGCTAAAAAAGAAAACTAAGAGGAAGTTAACTAAAGCGCTGGCCACCATCGCGCCGACAATAAACAAAAAACTCTTTTCTTGTCGGATAAAAAAAAGAACCAGCCCCAATTGGGCTAACCGACCCAAGAATTCAGCCAAAGCCACTTTCTCCATTCTTAAATGCTTTTGGAAAACACCCATAAGAACTTGGCTGTTAGATAAAAGCCAAAAGCCAACCGCCCCGATTAAAATGCCTAATTTAACCTGTCCCGGATAAGGGAAGAGACAGCCAATCAAAGGAGCCAGAGCAAAGATAAACAAACCGGCTATCAATCTTAAGGTAAAGGCATTGCTGGCTATTTCCCCCTCATCAGCTCGCGGACGAGAAATTTCCCGTAAGCAAATTGAGTAAAGCCCCAAATCCGCCAGAACGCTGAAAAAATATAAAAAAGCCAGAATGGTGGCATATTGGCCAAAACCAGACTGGCCCAGATAACGGGTGATTAACCCGATAATAATTAAAGAAAGGGCTAGATTAATAACTCTAGCCCCAGCGGCAATAATTGTATTGTAGGCAATTTTCCGACCAAGCATTTGACTTTTCTATTATTTACCCGAATCGACCGGCTTAATAACCACTCTTCTCATCGGCTCTTGGCCGGTGCTTTGAGTATTTATCTCCGGCTGACCAGCCAAGGCCAAGTGGATAATTCTTCTTTCGTAGGCCGGCATCGGATGCAAAATCAAAGAAACTCTTTTTACTAAAGCCTGCTTGGCCATATCCTGAGCCATTTCTTCCAAAAGTTCCAAGCGGCGTTTGCGATAATTATTAACATCTAAAATAAACCGGATTGGCTGCCCGTTTTTTTTGCCAACCAAAAGGCGAACCAGGTGCTGCAAGGCGCTCAAGTTAGCGCCGGCCTGACCAATTAAAAAGCCAGCCTGCTCGCTTTGGATGTTAGCTAAAATATTATTCTTATCGGAGTCATTAACAGTCACTTCTCCGGCAATATCAATTATTTTTAATAATTGGCTGATTGTTTCTTTGATAACGATTGCTTCTTCCATACTCTTATTCTAATACTATATTTTAACCATTGATTTCGGCTTTAGTAAAGTGTTGCTGGACAATGCCAAACAGAGTAATAACTATCCAATAAAGAGGCAGAGCGGCCGGTAAGTTCCAGGCAATAAAAATGGTAATTAAAGGCATAAAATAAACCATCTGATGGCTCATTAAAGAGGAAATATCCAGACCGGCTATTTTTGTCCCTTGAGTTGATTGGAGCGCCTTTTGAGGCATAATCATTTTAGATTGGATAAACATGAAAATTCCTGCCAGAATAGCCAAAACAATACTTCTTTGAGAAAGATCAACTAGGCCTAAAAATATTGGATTTAGCGAAGACGGCTGCTCAATAAAACCATAAAGACCGTTTAATTTTTGAGGATCCAAGCCGGTAAAGAAAACCCGATAAAGAGCAACTAAAATAGGAAGCTGGATTAAAATAGGCAGACAACCTGAAAATGGGTTAATTTTATACTTTTGATATAAACCCATCATCGCCTTGGCCTGTTCTTCTTTGTTTTTATATTTTTTTCTAATCTCTTTTATCTCGGGCTGCAGCTTGGCCATTGCTTTTTGAGAACGAATTGCTTTCTGGGAAAGGGGATAAAGAATTAAACGAATTAAAGCGGTTAAAATTATAATAGCTATGCCCAGGTCTTGGCCGGGAATAATATTGTAAAGCCAAATCAGAGCGTTAAATAAGGGGTAGTAAAGAATTTGGTTGAAAAGATTAATTAATAATTCCATGTTATTTTAGCTTTTTGAAGTAAATCAAGCAGGCATTTTTCGATGTTTTGGTATTTCTTTTTGGTTATTTCTGGGCTAACCAAAACAATAGCATCAAGGCCGGGGCTAATCTGATTTAATTTAAGTCGAACTATCTCTTCCAATTGGCGCCTAATTTTGTTTCTTTGAGTGGCTTTTTTGGAAATTTTTAAACCAACCACGAAAGCAAAACGGCTTATTTTTAAATTATTATTCAAAACTTTAAGCCGCATAAATTCCCCTTGATAAGCTTTGCCTTTTTGAAATATTTTTTTAAAATGGTTTTCTTTTTTTAGCTTATATTTTCTGGGCAACATAGACGAATTAAAATCAAACAGTTAATTTTTTTCGCTGTTTTTTTCGGCGGCGAGACAGAACCCGCCGGCCGTATTGAGTGGCCATTCTGGCTCGAAAACCGTGAACTTTCTTTCTTTTCCTTTTTTTAGGTTGATAGGTTATTGACATAAGTTTAAGATGTCAACTACCACTTAGCTAAAGACTAAGTGGCTTGTAACTCCCCTGTGGGGTTACGATTCGCAAGTTGGCGGTTGCGAGGTGAGCAATGTTAATTGCTCCGTTCAGGTCAGCGTTAGCGGAAAAACCGCAAGACCGACAAGTAAAGTTAGATTGATTTTTACGATTATGTTTAAAAACATAACCACAATTAGAACATCTTTGAGAGG
>Ga0210057_1007396_pt1 | contig 13328 bp, 17 predicted proteins | sample CryGeyCG2114_010_2_FD_183968 | JGI IMG/M metagenome (GOLD analysis project Ga0210057, IMG submission 183968) | Groundwater microbial communities from aquifer - Crystal Geyser CG10_big_fil_rev_8/21/14_0.10 (SPAdes) (version 2) | ecosystem: Environmental > Aquatic > Deep subsurface > Groundwater ... | reverse complement strand
ATGACTTAATCTTCTGTACTCATGTGGCTTGGTCATTCTTCCATTGTATCACCAACAGGGCGAGACAGGGATGCGGAAACTCACTCCATCCCCGCCCTTACGGGACGGGGAATTTGCGTGGATTAAAATGAAAATAATATGGAACATGCATTAATTTACTGTCGAGTCTCGACCGAGGAACAGGCCGAGGACGGCCACCACTCCCTAGCGACCCAGCTCAAGCTCTGTAAACGAGCGATCGAGGAAAGTAACAAATTTAAACTGATAGACGACGGCGTCTTTGAAGACCCTGGCCGATCAGCTACCAATATGAACCGGTCGGGCCTGCAAGACATGCTACTTAAAATCCAAGACGACAAAACAATCAGAGCGGTTTTTATTCAAGACACTGACCGACTAGCCAGAAACGCTCTTGATAACATGCAGATCAAGGCGATTATGAAAAAAACATGATGTTGAGCTTTTTGCTCGCTTCCAAATTTTCTTCTTTTCATATGCCTTATTGTACCCTGAAATTCTCTAAGAGGGTTGTCTCATTTGCGGGGGTTGGACCAGTTCTCACTCATCAAAAAAAAGTAATTGATGAAATAAATAAAATTGGGAACAAAGATGTTTAGTTATTTATCTCAAACCAAAAAGTATTTTTCAAATCCTCACCGATTTTATAAGCATTAGCGTGAGATAAAGTTCCCAGATAAGAATATAACGATTGCTCAACAGTTTCTTTGTCAACCTTACCACTTCTATATTCCCTTATCTTTCTCAAAAGACCTTTATAAATCCTATTTTTTGTCTTGGTTCGCAACAGTTTGTGGTGCGTTAAAACGATGTACCCAAGATAATCAATACCGTTATGCAACTTCCGTATTGAAACCTTGTTTGGGTGAAGTGCGAGTTTTAGTTTCGTATCAAGAAATTGAGTTATTGGCTTCAAAATGTCTTCCAGATACCGTTTGTTTTCAGAGACAATAACAAAATCATCAGTATATCTTGCATAGTATTTTGCCTTCAATTCTTGTTTTACAAAATGGTCAAACTCACTCATATAGACATTCGCAAAGAGTTGGGATGTGAGATTACCAATAGGTAGTCCTTTCCTTTCAAAAAGGTTTGATACTCTCGAAGAAAAGCCCCGAACAACTTCGTCTAATAAATACCTTGTTTCTTCATCTCTAATCTTTTTATTCAAAATCTTTATCAAAACGTTATGGTCCACACTATCAAAAAATCTTCTAATATCACATTTCAAAATAAAGCACGGTTTTGTGTAGTTTTTACTAACTTTTCTAACGGCTTTATCAAGCCACAAAACACCCTTGTGAGTTCCTTTGCCGAACCTACAAGAAAAAGATGTTGCAATAAAAGTCGAATTGAAAATAGGATAAAGGGTTTTATATATGGCGTGGTGAATAACTCTATCTCTTACTATGGCTTTATGAATATGTCTGCGTTTTGGGTCAGTAATATAAAAACTCTGATATGGTCCGTGTTTATATTTTTTACTACTCAAATCTCTATGGAGCTGAAATATATTTTGCTCAAGATGATATTCAAACTCAAGCACATCTTTTTCATTGCCCTTACCTCGTCGAAACTCTTTCCACGCTTGAAAGAGGTTTCGGGTAGAGCTTATTTCTTTATACAAACTAATAAACATATTTATGGATGATTTTGATATACCAATTTTCAAGAAGAGTTATGAGCTATACAAGCTATTGCATCAGCTTCGTATAAAGGTTGCAAAGCAAGATAGACATACTTTATGGCAAAGATTAGAAAACACTACACTCGAGGTTCTCGAGGGGATACTGCGTGCAAGTTCAATGAATAAGAGTGAAAAATTGCCAGTACTTGAAGAAGCCAGTCATAATCTGAATGTAACTCGTGTATTTATCAGATTAGCAAAAGATACCGAGATTATAGATTTTACCAAGTATGAGGACTTTCAAAATAGAGTGGATGAAATAGGAAGAATGCTTGGCGGGTGGATAAAACAAGTGAAAAACTAAAGCAAAATACTCCATATTTCAGGAGCATTTGCTATAAGATTTTATATCCGAGCAGACGCAACACCGATGTTGTCGTTACGGTTGTCGTCCCAGTAGTTGTTGACGTTGAGACCGTCCTCATCGAAGTTACCGACGTTGGCGTGGTTACCGTCCGCAGAAATATGTCTGTCCCTGTCCGTACCACTAGAGTTTGAGTATGGTCTTTATTGGAAATAAAGCATCTTCTTACTCCTGTATTTTATCCAAGAGCACATATCTGAACTTTCAAATATGACCTCTATTAGAAACAGACAAGAAATAAAATCTCTATCTTGAATTGCACACTACTTTTATCCAGTAGACAAAAATACTCTGGCAATGTTTCAAGCAGAAACACTTGCGAGATGAAACCAGTAGTCGCATCTACACGAGCAAGTATGTGTATTTTAGTATAAAAAAAGAGGACCCCGACCGAATAAACGGAAGGGGTCCAGATTTTTGAGCGAGGGCTTCGCCCAAACGAATGTTCAAAAACTCAAGAGTATCAAGTAATAAAACCATCAAGGTTCATTTCCGAGCAGACGCAACACCGAAGTCGTCGTGACGGCCGTCGCCCCAGTAGTTGCTGACGTCGAGACCGTCCTCATCGAAGCCACCTACGTCTAAGTGGTCACCGTTCGCAGAAACGGAGCTGGTGCGAACGTACTTACCACGAAGCAGATAAACGCCACGAATCTTGAAATAGGCAGTGACGGCGTAGCTAACTTCGGGAGCGTTCGGAACGTGCTCAACCTCGGTGATGAGGCCTTGCTGTTCCTTCCACGTCTTGCTGAACGAGTTGGGCACTTCATCCTTGCGGATTGCGAGCCACTCACCAGCAGACACCTTGTCGTTATTGGATAACGTCTGGCTGTCCTCGGCGTACCACCCTTCCGTATTCAAGTAGAAGAGCTTGTTGTCGAGCCCTCGAATCTCGAGAAGGTTCATCTCCGTTGGCGGTCCTGCGATGAGCATATATCCGTTGGCACGAAACCAGAATATGGTCTGCGTATCGGGCAGGGTGTCGACGAAGTGTTCCAACTGATCGTTCGTGTAGCTCACGCCGTAGGCGGTTGCCACTTCCTCGGGTGTGATGTAATCGTCACCGAGAATGAGACGAGCGAGCTCGTGACCTTCGGGGAGTTGGCTTGTGACCACGTCTCCGTTGTCGTTGACCTTTGGACAGCCCTTTTGCAGGTACTCGGCGAGGTTTCGCCGTGCTGTCACGTCGTTGGTCGGATGTTGCCAGTGGGACCACTCGACGTCTCCCTTTTCGGTGAGACGAATGAGTTTTGCCAATGTTCCAATGACCCCACTTGGAGTCGGGTTGGGATGCGATGTGTTCGTTTTCATCGGTTGCCTTCCTTTTTTTTGTGTTAGGTTCGCCCTAACTGTTGCGGTTTGTCTCGATATAAGACGAACATTTCAAATACCAAGTGATTGATATACAAAATGTTCATCTTACGGCTTCTTTTGTAGGATTAGGGTTTGGTTTTTCTGAACAACTTATTCACGTTGCATACGGAGACAAAGCTCTCATTCATACAATGTTGATGCACTATGCAAGCGGTCTTGCTTCATCGTATTACTTCTACAAAGCAAGAGCTATTGAATATAAGCAATTTGTATGGAAGGCACTACTCGCACCAGTTGTTGTGCACGGTATATACAACATTGGTATCTGGGTGTGGTTGATGTACTACATTTACTTTGTTGTATAAAGTATTGATTGAAAATTTTGAATGGAGCTTTTGATATAATCTCTTTGTGATACGAGTTCTGAAAGCCACGCAGTGGGGTCACAAAACAAAGAGTCCAGTACGGATGTACTGGGCGATTTTGTTTTGACGGGTCCCTACGGGGAATCGAAAGACGGAGGCCACGAAGTCGTCTGCATCCTGTGCAGACGTGGCCGAGTCGGGGTCGCGGAAATTTTACGTAGTAAAATTATCTGTGACCGATTCCCCGTAGGGTCACAAAGCGTTAAGAAAAAGTGAACTACTTCACTTTTTTAGCTTTGTGAGGCCGGAGCGATGTTTTGTCTGCCTCCAAGTAGACAAAACCGCGAGGCGGCCTAGCTCGTGCCGGACGGCTTAGAGTGTCGCGAGTACTTAGGATTTGAGACCGCCACAGGCGGAGGAATAATCCTTAGTAACTTGTGACCACAAAAGACTCACATAGCCCAATAGTTTTTATATTTGTGACCCTAAGCGAGCAAACTGGCCTACTCCGTGCCGGACGGCTTAGGACTTTGTTCGCATGTATTTAAAGAATCACTCAAACTCGCACCTGTCGTGGGAAATTTTCTTTAAGTAGGTATCGCAAAAAATCTCCTTTTCGTCACCCTTGAGAAAATCCGGAGCAAAAGCTTTAATCGTATAAGGGAACAGTGTGAACACGTTTTTATCTGAACGAAATTCTACACCAACACCAAGTCCACGAGTTTCTTCAAATCCATGTTGGTCAAAAACAAAATTTCCTAGGGAATAAAATATGGCTTTGTCTTTATATATTTCAACAGGTTCTATGACATGCGGATGGTGTCCAAAAATAACATCCGCTCCATTATCAATGAGGGTGTGCGCTATGTTTTTTTGAGTTTCATTTGCGATAAGTAGGTATTCTGTTCCCCAGTGAATATTGACCACTACATAATCATTTTCATATGCAAGCTTTTTTATTAAGGGATAAAAGGCTTCAAGAGTGATAGGTTCTGTTGTTTCATCAATACCAATGAATGCGATTTTTTTACCTTCAATTTCTTTTACCACAAAGCTGGTATCAAGATTTCTATCACCAATGTAAGAAATTTCTGACGCATCTAAATATTTTTTTGTACTCACATAGCCCGCGCTCAGGCAGTCGTTTGTATGATTATTGGCAATGTTCACCATAGTGATGCCTGCACTTTTAAGGTATGCCGGAGTCGTAGAAGCAAATTGAAAAGTGTATGCTTTTTTCTGACAAAAGGCTCTATCTATTTCAATAATGGGTCCTTCCAAATTGGCAATGACGACATCATATTTTTCTATACTTTCTAAGTCTTCTTTTATGTATTCAAAAGGGTCTCGCCCGCGGTTCTCAATAATATTCCTAACTCCACGGTCAAATAGTACATCTCCGAAGTTAAGTACGTTTGGGTATCTTTTATAGGTGACTTTTGTGGCAAAAAGGGGCGTCTCAGCGTGATAGGTAAAAGTTTGCGTCTCAATATGCGCAAAAAGAAAGAATAAAGCAATAAACATAGCTAAAAATACTAATGAGCTCGTTATTGAAAATTTCATTTATATATTGTAACTTACATTTAAATACGGCGAGAGTTGGAATGTATTCACTTTACGTGGGATGGATTATAATCAAGGCGAGATGGGTGCTATTAAAAAAGGCGATCAAAAACAAACCTCCCTAACAATTACTCCCCGCAACATATCCAGTCGTCCAGCACAATTGCAAGCTATATCCACCGGAAGGGCGGTCGATGTTGAGTGCATCTCCCACTAAATACAGCTCTGGAATAAGTCGTGACTGCATTGTCTTGAAGTCTACTTCCTCAAGTGCCACGCCACCAGACGAGATCACTGCTTTCTCTTTTCCGTGTAGACCTTTTACCGACATCGGCAATGCCTTTAATAATCCGACAATGTGAGTGCGTTCATCAGAGCGAAGGTTGTTGTTTGGTGTTTCTTCATCTATATGAGCGAGTTGTAGAATAAGTCCGCCTAGTGATGTTGGTATGAGTGGGGAAAGGGAATTTTTTATTTTTTTATTTATATTTTCTTGAAGGAGTGTCTGCAATTTTTCACGGACTGCGCCAGTATCTAGGGTAGGGAATAGGTCGAGTACGATTGTAACACCATCTTTTTTCTTGGTACGTTTTTCTTTTGTTGTAGGTGCATAGGTAGAACCCTCATCATTGCCGAGCAGTTCACCGACATCTCTGCTCATGTTTAGTACAGTCGGTCCGCTGATGCCTACATGGGTAAATAGCAATTTTCCTTTATATACTTTCTTTTTCACACCATCTTTAAATGTGGTGAGCTTTATATTGTCTAACTTCACACCAGCAACATCTCTTACCCACGTATCACGAAGTAAAATCGGCACAAGGGCAAAATCATTTTCAATGACTTTGTGTCCGAGCTTTTGAAGCCAAGAGAATCCTTCGCCCGTTGACCCAGTCTCAGGGTGTGATGTGCCACCAGTTGCAAGAATACATTTCTTTGCATGTATAACTTCTTCCATTCCTTCAATGTGTATTTCGATATATCCCTTTTCTTTGTTGTATAAAATTGATGTGACTTCTGCTTTGGTCTTTACCTCCACTCCTCCGTCTTTCATATATGTTGTTAGTACATCTAAGACAGATTGCGATTTGTCAGATGTCGGAAATACTCTATCTTCATTTTCAACTTTGGTATCCATGCCACGGTCATGAAAAAACTTCAGTGTTTCTGCAACACCAAACTGGGAGAATGCCGAAAAGAGAAATTTTCCATCTCGCTTATAGCATGCGAGCATCGTTCGCATACGGGGTTTGTTGTTGGTGACATTGCACCGTCCTCCTCCAGAGATGAGGAGCTTCTTGCCAAGGTGTTGATTCTTCTCAAGGAGCAAGACAGAGCGTCCGCGCTCACTTGCGCGTCCTGCAGACATCATTCCGGCTGGTCCGCCACCAATGACAACGACGTCATAGAGATGTTCCTTTGACATAACAATTATACTTATACACTAAAATTACCGTTTTGTCTAGGTTTATTCGCTGTCTTTGCTTTTGTGCGCATTGTTTTTATCAATACCAACTTATCTTCTCTTTTTAATTTTTTTATTTCAGCTTCACGGCGGCGAGCGTTCTCGAGTGTGTCACATTCCTCGTAGTAGGCTAATGCCACTGGCCGTCTGATTTTTGTATAGTGAGCGCCTTGTTTTGAGTGATTGTGTTCATGCAGTCTGCGCTCTAGATTATTGGTAGCACCAACATATAGGGTGTTGTCTTTACACGTGAGGATATATACATAGTGTTGCATACATTTCATTATATAAAAAATGCGCATACGCATTTTTTATAAAAATATGTTAATCAGTAATTTCTACTAAGACTTTATTACGAATCATCCATGGAGGTGTCCACGGTGCATTATAGCCTGCGTATGCTGTGTTCCCTTGGGCTTCTATTCCGTCACGGGCAAGTGCTGATAGTAATTTCTTTTGCATATGTTTGATCCGTGCTTCTGAACGATACCATGAGAATTGAATGACTGCGTATTTCTTTGCAGGAATCATTGTAATCTTTACCCGAGGGTCAGTTGGAGTCGGAAGGGTATCAAGAGTATACGAGCGAGGCATTCCAAAAGATATCACTTGAGAGTCTCCTTCACTTGTTGCTACGACTGGTGCTGTCATGGAAATCTTTTCTGATGTATTGTTTTCTTTTCTGCGCGACTACTGGAGCGGTCATTGCAATACTTTCTTTTTTGGTATTTCCGCCAAAGATATATTCTGCCACAATACTAAAGCCAGTACGGAGTGATTCGCTGTATAAACCTTGTACTGTAGTCTGTGCCACGATATGAGATGGGTATTCACGTATTTCATAGCCGTCCATTTTTTGTACCACTGTATAGTTGGTCTGTTCAACACGTGAGCCAAAAAACCCCAGAGAGACCAGAGTACGATGATGACAATGAAGATAATAATAGGAATATTAATCATGATTTTAGACATTGAGTATGGGGTATATGATAATGACTCTATTATACCTTTATATGCATTTAGGTAATTGATATATTTAAAAGAGGTACATACTATTGTATAATAACTTTATGATGAAAAAGAAAAGGTTGAGTGTGGAATATATAACCAAAAATATTTTTATTATTGTTGGGATTGTCCTTGTGTGGCGAGGTGTGTGGTATACCTTGGATGGCTTAGACAAGATTTTTTTTGGCGGGAGTCATATTGCAACAGCATTTGGGGGAATCATTCTTGGTTTGATTATTCTCTATTTACCTGATGGAGATTTGAAAGAAATAGAAAAATTATAGTTTATATTTTTACAACTAACTGTGTTTCAAATGAATTTACTTTTCCTTGATACAGAAACAACCGGTAATGACGTCGCACAAGACCGTCTTTGTCAGGTGTGTTATAAAAACACAGAAGGGATACACGTGGGCTATTTTAAGCCACCTATCCCTATGTCAGTGAAGTCTATGAGCATTACGCACATTACGAATAAGATGCTTGAGGATAAAGAGTCTTTTCAAGAAAGCCAAATGAAAAAGGATTTGGAAGAGCTTTTTAAGGAAAGTGTCTTTGTGGCGCATAATGCGAAGTTTGATATTGCGATACTTGAAGCAGAGGGAATGACTATACCGAAGCATATTTGTACGCTCCGTGTTGCGCGTGCGCTTGATAGTGATGATGTGATCCCTGAATATAATTTGCAGTTTTTGCGTTACTATCTTGACCTTGAGGTGGAAGGGAATGCGCACGATGCTGAAGGAGATGTACTCGTGCTTGAGGCGGTATTCCAAAGACTGTTTGCAAAACTGCGAGAGATGGTTGCGAGCGATGATGAAGCGATTGAAAAGATGATAGAGATTTCACGTACGCCGTCGTTGTTTACCAAGTTTAATTTTGGCAAACACAAAGATAAAAAAATTGCAGATGCTCTCATAAGTGACCGAGGATATTTGGAGTGGCTCCTAAAACAAAAACTTGAAGCAGGAGACAATGATGAAGATTGGATATATACGTTGCAAACGTACTTAAAAAAATAGACACCATATGGTGTCTATTTTTATCTTTTCGAACTCTTTTCTTATTTGGTATGAAGATAGTTGTAGATGTCTTCAAGTGCTTTGATCGCGTCGCCTGCAGCGATGTTGTTTTGATGATAGTGCGCGTTGGTACAGTCTCCAGCTGCCCATGCTCCTTTAGTTGAAGCCGACTGTGTCCATGGGTCAATTGTGATTCGGTTGTATTCATCGAGCTCAACAACATCTTTTACATATTCGGTTGTTGGTACTGCGCCGATTTCAACGAAGATTCCAGTGACAGCGAGCTCTTTTGGTTCACCACTATTTTCTGAGTACACTAGTGTATGTGCAAATGCATCACCTTTTACTTCAAGTGTTTTTGCATTGGTGATTGCTTTTACATTTTCTTTTGCGAGTACTTTTTCTACGGTGATAGGGTCTGCTTTGAAGGTGTCACGGTGATGAAGGAGTGTCACACTTTTACAGTATGCAGAGAGTTGTGCTGCAGTTTCAAATCCTGCATTCCCGCCACCAATCACAGCAACATCTTGTCCAGAAAAGAGTGGTCCATCACAGGTAGCACAATAGGTAATACCTTTATTTTCGAATGTGTCTGCTCCGGGTATATCGAGTTTTCGTCTATGGCTTCCCGTAGCAATGAGGATTGTCTTTGCGGTATAGGTATTTTTGTCTGTTTCTATGGTGAATACTGCATCATCTCCTCGTGTTACTTTTTTAATATATTCTCCAGTTTGGATGGTAAGGTGTTCGCCAGCATACGTGCGTAAATGTTTTTCAAAACTTGATGCGAGCTCTTGTCCGCTGATTGATGGAGTACCAACCCAGTTTTGAATATCCGGTGAAACAGTACTTTGACTTTGAAAATCTTTTGTAATGAATATAGTCTTTAGTTTCTTGCGTGCTGCATAAATACCGCCAGATACTCCAGCAGGACCTCCACCTAAAATAGCTAAATCATATACGGGCATAACGAAAATATATAAAGAATAATAGTACTAGTATAACAAAAAATGGAATAAGAGCCGAAGATTATCGCTTACGGCGCAAGAATGCAGGCACGACACCCCAGTCGTCGTCATCGTTATCTTGAATAGGCACTTTCTTTTCAACTTGTTTTGGTGCAACGTCTTCAGTGTTTTTAGGCTCAGGGATATTACCTGCAGTTCTTCCGGTAAGGTCTACGGTATTGTGAATACGTCCTTTTTCTTTCGGAGATTCTTTTGCTACTTCTTCAGTTCGTTCAGGAGCTGTTGTATCGGTTTGTGACATGTCTTGGAAAAGGGGAGATGGTGCACCATTTTCTCCTTCAGGGAATCCAGATGCAATAACGGTGACTTTGATTTCACCCTTATTGAGCTTTTCGTCACGTATTGCACCGAAGATGACTTTTGCATTTGGATCAACGGCTTCAGTAATTGTTTTTGCCGCTTCTTGTATTTCAAGCATTGTCATATCGTCATTTCCAGCAACCGCAAAGAGGACGCCCTTTGCACCGGTAATAGTGACATCAAGCAATGGAGAATTGATTGCATTTCGTGCTGCGACTGATGCTCTGTTTTCGCCACTTGCAATACCGATGCCCATAAGTGCACCACCAGCATTTTTCATAATTGAACGTATGTCAGCAAAGTCAACGTTGATGATGCCTGTTGTAGTAATCAAATCAGAAATACCCTCAACAGCATTTTTAAGTACTTCATCACAAATAGCAAAGGCATTTTTTACTGTTGTTTCTTTTTCAACAATAGCAAGGAGTTTGTCGTTGGGAATGACAATAATCGCATCTACTTCACGGCGGAATTCTTCAAGCCACTGGAGAGCGATTTGCATACGCTGTGTTCCTTCAAAATAGAATGGCTTTGTAACAACACCAACGGTAAGCGCGCCACCTTCACGAGCTATTTTTGCAACAACTTGTGATGCGCCACTACCGGTGCCACCACCGTATCCGCATGCAACAAACACCATATCAGCACCTTTCAATGCTTCTTGTATTTCATCACGAGTTTCTTCTGCTGCACGTTTTCCAAGTTCTGGATTCATGCCTGTACCAAGTCCACGGGTGAGGTTTTTGCCAATATGAATACGCTCTTTTGCAAGTGCTTTGTGCAAATCTTGTGCATCAGTGTTTACTACAATGAATTCAACTCCTTTTACTTTTGAGTTGACCATGTGATTGACTGCATTGGTGCCTGAGCCACCAACACCAACAACCTTGATGCGTGCAAATGCTTCTACTTCTGGTGCAACTTTCTTCATAAGTAGCATCACTATACCAAAGTGACGCGATGAGAGCAAAAAAATAGGCATATTTTGCCTACCGTACAATTATTTTTTATACCTGTATACGTCTTTTTAGACGCTCTAGTACACCCTCTATGGAAGGAATTGTTTAAACCACTCTACGAGCGTGCTCGCTTTTTTACTTAAAAGTGCTTGTGCTGAATTTGCTGGTTTTTCTCCAGTAAATCCCCAAATGCATAAACCATATGCAACTGACCACGTTGAATCAACGATAAATCCTTTTGAACTTGTTGCAATATGTAATTGCCCTATTTTGGTTGGTAATTGTAATGTGGCTTTTGCTAAGTCTTCAATGGTTGTTACACCAGAGCCGCCACCAGTGAGCACAATGCCAGCTGGCAACAATCCATTTCTATTTATTTTTTTCAAATGATCTTCAACAAGATCAAAGATGTCATTTAATCGTGCAACAATGATTTCTTCAAGTCTCTTACGAGTGATGATTGTTTCGGTAAGTGCGCCAAGTTTCACACGTTCAGCTTCTTCAAGAGGGATTTTTAATCCGAGGGCAATGTCGTTGGTGATATCGGTAGAGCCAATAGGGAATATTTTTAATGAAATAGGAATGTTGTTTTCAAAGACGACAATTGAAACAGTTTCAGCGCCGATGTTTGCAAGCACACACCCTACTTTCTTTTGTTTCTTTGAAAGTACCACAAGGCTTGCCGCAAGTGGGGAAGCCATAACATCTTCTACTTCTACACCAGCTTCTTCTACTGCATGCACTAAGTCTTCGAGGTGTTGTTCAAGGCAAAGAATAAAGAGTGTTTTTACTTCAAGTTTGGTGCCTTTCATACCAAGGGCACGACCGAGGACTTCTTTTCCATCTACTTTATATTCAACGGGTATGGTGTGGAGGATACGGCGATTGAGTGAGATTGATGAAGGAAGTGTTTGTTGACTTTCTTGTACTGCGTTTTCAATGTCTAATTCGGTGATCTCAGAATCGGCTCGCGATATGATTACTTTACCATTTCCTGTTGCACTCTCTACACTGACGCCACCAATACCAAGGTATGCACGTTTGATTCGAATACCCGCAGCTTTTTCTGCTTGTGCAAGAGCGAGCTTTATACTACGTGTTGCATCATGTGTGTTGATGATGTATCCGTGACGAATACCTTTTGATTCTGCAAAACCGGTACCAAGAATGCGTGGCGCACTGCGCTCGTCACGTTCTACATATTCACTAACAACCACTTTGACGTGGTATGTCCCAATATCGATACCGACTGCAATGTTGCGTGACATAATAATAGAATAAGAAAAGCACGAAATCCGAAATTCAAAATTCGATGCACACCTTTACACAAAGGAGGATGTACTTGTTTCGGACTTTGGATCTCGTACCAAATAGTTAAGAAGAAAAAATTGATTGCTTACTTATTTTTAAAGCGTCGCATATATTTTTTTTCTTCTCCTTCCATTCTACTACCGTGTGTAAAGCCTTTCAAATGGAGTAAGCCGTGGATAAAGAGAAAGATGATGTGTTCACGGACAGTGTGATTAAATTTTTTTGCTTCACGTTCTGCTTTTCGGAGGTTGAGAAAAATCTCGCCGCTTGTTTCTGAAAGAGGGAATGCAAGGACGTTGGTAGCATAATCTTTATTTCTGTACGTGTGATTTAATGTGCGTGACTTTGCATCGCCAATCAATACAAGACTAACTGTATAGGTTTTACCACACACAGAAGATGCAATAGTCCCAAAGGGAATATTCGGTATCGATGTGATAGTATGGGTAATTGAGAATGAGTCTGACACAGTTATGACAAAAGATGTATAACAAAATAAAGAAGACTGTTAGTCTTCTTTATGAATTGCGAGGAGCTTTTTTGCCGAGTTTGACAAGTTCGTCATGTATTGTCTGCTTCTCAATACGGTCAAGCGCACGCTTTTTACGTACGGTTGGTGACGTTGGTCGTGATCGAAAACGAAGACTGCGAACACGATTGAGGATGCCAGAATTACGAACACGACGAGAAAAGCGCCGAATTAAATTCATGTTATTTTCGTTGGCTGTTTTGTCTGTCTGAACGTTTATCATATTGAAAATCAATACTACTATAGTATTTGATTATATGCAAGATTCCGTTCCAGCTAATAATAAATGATACCCAACTTCTACTGGATATCTAGTAATTAAGGTACCGTATTTCCATATGAAAATGGAAACAAAAAAGGAAGTTTTTGAAAGGTACCAAGAAGAATATTGGGCA
>Ga0210057_1007391_pt1 | contig 13331 bp, 10 predicted proteins | sample CryGeyCG2114_010_2_FD_183968 | JGI IMG/M metagenome (GOLD analysis project Ga0210057, IMG submission 183968) | Groundwater microbial communities from aquifer - Crystal Geyser CG10_big_fil_rev_8/21/14_0.10 (SPAdes) (version 2) | ecosystem: Environmental > Aquatic > Deep subsurface > Groundwater ... | reverse complement strand
AAATTGAAAGGATATTGATTCATCATTAATAATCAGTTATTATTAATAAATATTCCAGCGTGGCGCAATTGGTAGCGCGGGGGACTGTTAATCCCTAGGTTACAGGTTCGAGCCCTGTCGCTGGAGCCGAATTGAACAATACGAACTCTCTTTCTCGAGGGGGGAACGGATTTTTCTTCCCTTTTCCCGAAAAATTTGCCCTGCCTTGCGAAAACAAGGCAGGGCTTTCTTTGGTTTGAGAAAATTGAAAATTCTTTGAATTTTCCGAATAAAATAGGGTTATTTTGATGTTTTCTCTGGAGTAAAGAATACCTTTAATAAACCTTTTTGCTAATAAATTTCTTTCAACCCCCCTTTGTTTTGCGAGAACAGAAAGAAATAACCGAAGAATAGAAATTATGGTTTTCGGGTCAAATTTGGAGCATACCTTCGTTAGTTCGTATCTTGCCCGGCGGGGCGGACTTGATTTTTTGAATTCAGGATTCGAACTCTTAGGGTTATGCTCCAGTTTGAAGACAAGATTATCAATATAATCTCTATCCAGAGAGATTCTTTCTAAATTTTCCAGAACATATCTTTCTAATCTTTCACCACTAACTTGCTTCGTTGAACAACTTTGCCAGTCTTTTCTCAAAGTGGAGGTACAACGATAGTAATAATATCTTTTGGGATTTCTTTTGCTTTTTTTGTTGGTAAAACAAGATGTCATTTTAGAACCGCATTCTTTACAATTAACCAAACCACCAAAAAGAAAATCTTTGTAAACTCTAAACTTTCTTATTTTATTTTTATGAATTTTTTGAGCCAATGCAAAAATCTTTTCTGAAATTATAGGTTGGTGATTTCCTTGATAAATCTGGTCAGCATATTTAATTTTTCCGGCATAAACAATATTTCTTAAATGATAGCCAAGAACATTTTTGTAAAAAGGGTTACCTTGTCTATTTTTAATACCTCTCTCTTTCAATAATTCATAAACTTTAACTAAAGAACCGGTTTCAATGTAGGTGTCAAACATCAACCTTATAATTTCAGTCTCCTTTTTATCGATAACCAGTTTCTTATTTTCTTTTTTATAGCCAAAAGGTGGAATGCCGCCATTCCACATTCCTTTTTTGGCACGCTCTAACATTTTGTCTTTGGTTCTTTCTGAGGCTAATTCTCTTTCAAATTGAGCAAAAGTAAGCATTATATTTCGGAGAAGTCGTCCAGCCGGAGTAGAGGTATCAAATCTCTCAGTAATAGAAATAAAATCAACCTTATACTGCTCAAAAAATTCAATCAATTGATAAAAATCCTTTGGCGAGCGAGTGAGGCGGTCAATTTTGTAAGCCAAAATAATATCAATTTTCTTTTCCTTTATATCTTCCAATAATTCCTGTAAGGCAGGCCGATTAGTATTGGCTCCGGTATAGCCCGGATCCGAATAAACCCTAAAAATCTGCCAATTATCTTGGCTTTTAATAAATGACTTAATTTTTTCTTCCTGCGCCTCGCAAGAGGAAAACTCTTTTTCAGCTTGTATGTCAGTTGAAACCCTTGTATAAATTGCGCAATTTTTGATTTGTGTTTTATTCATAGTTTTATTAAATTTATTAATTATTATCAAAAAGCGGCAATCCTGCGGACACGACACCTTTCGGCATCGAAAAGCAGAAATTGCCGCTCTTTATTGCCAAAAGTAAATGTCGTGTCCATTTCTATTATACTAAATTTTTTCAACAAACAAAATAACCCTATTTTATTCGGAAAATTCAAGGAATTTTCAATTTTCTCAAACCAAAGAAAGCCCTGCCTTGTTTTCGCAAGGCAGGGCAAATTTTTCGGGAAAAGGGAAGAAAAATCCGTTCCCCCCTCGAGAAAGAGAGTTCGTATTGTTCAATTCGGCTCCCCGATTAAATCGATTGCCGTGCCTCTCTATTGTTTTGCCAAATCTTATTCACCAATCCAAGAAATGGCTCTCAAAAAGTTAAAATCCTTACCCCCGACTATATACACTTTCAGTGTTATTTTTACTCTCTTTTGTTGGGCTCGGTCGCTTCGCTCCCTCGCCCTTATTTTACCTGCCCCGTAGCGAATTTATTCGTAAATTTCTACTTCTGGGGTATTCAAAAATGGGTTAAAAAAGTCAAAAATCTTTTAAGTTAAAGCTGGGCCAAATACTAATCGTTCTGTCTCGCAAGAATTATTTGAATTTCGGCGAAAATGGAGGTAGAGTGGAAAAGTTATCAACAGCATATAAGAGTATTGACATATGTATACAGGTATGCTACCCTTACTTTAGAATTACATATTTATGAAAAAGGCAACAATTTCCAAAATTATTAATACGGTTACTCAATTTTATAATATTTCTCCGACAAAGCTTCGAAGGAAAAGCAGAAAGGCAAAATATATAAAACCTCGCCATGTCGCAATGTATTTACTTAGGGAAGAATTGAATAAATCTTATCCTTATATCGGAAGATTATTTGGAAGTCGTGATCACGCGACGGCAATACATGCTTATGATAAAATAACTGAGCAAATTAAAAATTCTCCAGAGCTAAAATTAGAAATAGAAAAAATTAGAAATACTTTGCATAATGGATTAATAAATAAAAACTTAGACGATAAAAATGTTAATCTCGAGGAAAATAAAAGAGAACAAAAAAATATGAGTGAAAAAAAACAAGATAAAAAAAGAGAAAGATTTAAAAGATTAGCCGTTTATAGGACCAATGAGGCTTTAAAACGACTTAAAATTCTTGGGAATTGTGCAAATAGGAGTGCTTATGATTATACCGAAGGAGAAGTAAATAAAATTTTTTCAGAAATCGAACGGAAAGTAAGAGAAATAAAAGCAAAGTTTCATTTTCCTAAAAAGGAAGAATTTAAATTATAATCATGAACGATCAGCAAAAAATTAATAAAGAAATCCTATTAAAATTACTCAAGGCAGTTTCTCAAGAAGAGGTAACTGATCTGATCGAAAATCACTTATTTTTTAAAAAGTGCGGCTGGAGATTTTATGGCGATCAAGAAAACAATGCTGGTACTATTAAAGCACAATCTCCCGACCCCGTGGGTGCTTTAGTGGAAAAGATAACAAATGGGATAGATGCTCTATTGGTTAAAATGTGTCTTGATAAGGGGATAGATCCTAAATCACCGGAAGCACCGCAAAGTCAAAATGAAGCGGTAAGAAAGTTTTTTGGCGACAAAGTCGCCAATTTTGATTTATCGGATAAAGAAATAAGAGATATGACGCAAAAGACAGTGCGTATTACTGCAGAGGGAAACGAAGAAAAACCAACAATTTCGGTTGTAGATTTTGGTGAAGGACAGCATCCTAAAGATTTTCCAAAAACTTTTTTATCTATAGGTGGTACTAATAAAATCAAAATTAAATTTGCCCATGGTATTTATAACCAAGGAGGTGCCGCAGCATTGAAATTTTGTGGACAAGGATATCAATTAATACTTTCACGACGTAACCCGGCCATTAATAAGAACAATGGTGATTTTTGGGGATTTACCCTTGTGAGAAAGCGATATGAGTCCGGATATAAAGATGCGTGGTACGAATATTGCGCGATTAAAACAGAAAACGATTCAGAGGTTCCTTCTTTTCCATACGAGCCATTAGAGATTTTGCCCGACGGCGAAATTTTTGAAAGCGGTAGCTTTATAAGATTATATAGCTATACACTTAAAAATCCGAATTTATTTATTACAGACCAAAGAGAAAAAGCGCTTGCAAGAGAAATCAATAAACGTTATTTTTCAATGCCCCTACCGATTCAGTTACATGAATTAAGAACTCAATTAAAGGGTTGGGGAGATAAAAATAAAATAACAAGAATCTATGGTTTATGGCGGTTATTAAAGAAACGACTTAGTGAAAAAGATCTAATTAGGACCACTCTTTCTTTAAAAACGGAATTGGGTATTTTCGGATTAAGGACTTTAGAGATGGTAATTTTAAATGACGAAAGCGAGCAAGGAAAATCTTTTAGGAGTCTGCAAGAGAAAATATTTTTAACAGTTAACGGACAGGCTCAACATACGGAAACAGTCAGCTTTTTAAAAACAAACTGTCTTTTGCCAGACTTAGCACCCTTTATGATCGTTCATGTCGATTTGTCTAATGCTGGTTATCAGGCAAACGAAATTTTCCGGACTGGAAGAGAGGGTGTTATTAGTATTCCAGAATATGAAACCTTCAATGAACGATTAATTAATTCAATAAAAGGTGATGAGACATTAAGATTACTTGATGGAGAATACAGAGAGAGAAGGTTGAAAAACTCTCAACCCGCAGATAAAGATTTATCGAAATATATTGGACGACTAGTGAAAGATAATCCTTTTTTTGCTTCTTTATTAAAGATAGGTGATGAAGTGCCAGTTGAAAAACCGGGAGGGCCAATAGAAGAATATACAGGTAACTATATCCCCACCATTATGGAGATTGCGGGAAAACCAGAGAAAGAAATTCCATATAATAGGTACGCTCTTTTGAGAATAAAGACAGATGCCACTAATGATTACCTGATTCGCGAAAAGGATCGAGGAGAATTTAAGTGGCTTCCTTCAAAGTTAGTCCAAATTAATCATTATTCATTAAGGTATGGATTTATTCCTGTGCGTGTTGAGCCTGTCGAAGGAGCTAAGCCAGGAGATACTGATAATCTTACTTTTGAACTTACAAGGCCGAATCAAGAATCGCTCAAGGTTAATTTTAAAATTATTATTGGGGAATTTAAGGAGCCAAAAATTAAACCATCGGGAGTAATTACGCCTCCTACAAGATTAGCTTTAAAGATGCCGAAACCACGGCCGGTTTCCAAAAAAGATTGGAGTAACTTTGATCCCCCGTGGACAGAAGAAGACATTGCAAAAGTTGAAGAAAATCAGGAAGGTATAACAGTTTATTATAACGAAGAACCCCGAGTTTTAATTGATTTTCCAAAAAGAAATCCCCGTTTTCAGTCGGGGGAAATGCAAGAAGCAATTCGTAAAAGATTCTATGCCACGGTGTATTTATATGCTGTTGCTATGTTCTTTGAAATGAAAAATGAGCCAGAAAAAAGAGATTGGGCAATTCCTGCATCACTAAAATCTATTAGTAAATTTATCTTAGACCTTGCCTTTACTTCTAGAGTTTCTGAACAATTAGAAGAAGATTAAATCTTCTTCATTATTATTAGATATTCGTACTGATACACCCTTTTTTTATTAGGATTATTAGTGCTTGTAAATCGTCCATCTTCACCATCTCGCCAAGGGGTAATCATTTTATTAGTTACTTCTCTTTTTATAAATTCAACTGGTCTAAAACCAATATTCTGCATTTGTTCTGCAACAACCATCGAATTTGTAATATCAATATTTTGTAGTGTAGTATCACCAATAATTACAGCAGCTTTTTTATTAGATCTTAATATTCTAAACATTTCAATAAACGCCCTATTCATGTCCGAAAAGTAATGCGTTACGCTTTCTGCTAGACTTTTATTTTTAGCTGAAAGTTCTGATACTATATTATTTGCGATAATGCTATTAAGTAGCTCCTTTTTTTTATTTTTTCTTAAACTTGTTCCAACAAACCTTTTGCGAAATCCATTAAAATCTTCTATGTGTCTGTCCCATTTTTTGAAATAATCTTTATCGTTACCAAACCAGAGCAAAGAAAGCTGATGCAAATCCGCGTATTCATAAGATGTTACATATGGCGGCGATGTTACTATAAGATTAATAGAGTTAGTTTTGAGAGGTAATTTTTTAGTTGAATCAGCAATCCGCATTTTAGCCGTTGTATTTATACAATTTTTTTCGGTTAGTAAGTTAAAAAATTGATTATTACGTTTAGTCATAAAACGAAGGTGATGATAGAAAATCTCTATAGGTATTGCTGGTATTTTTTCTTTATCAATAGTTGGCTTTATGCTTTTCATCAGCCAACGAGAACAATTTTTTAGAATATGAGAAAAGGCACAGAAATAAAAGCGTCTAACATTATAATTTTTAATGAACTTAATTGAGGTATAAATTTTATTTAGTTCTTTAATAGTATTTTCATCAAACCAATATAAAAGTTTTTCATTATTAATCGGAAGGGAAGTTGCTTTGATAGACTTATAATAATCAGTAAATTTTTTTAATGTATTCTCTAGGGTTTTTGGATTGATAGGAGTAACTTTTGTTTGTGTAATTAATTTTGCCACAGGATTAATATCAAACCCTATACTACGCCTTCCTAAAAGCTTTGATTCAACCAGCGTAGTGCCACAACCGCCGAAAGGATCACAAATTAAATCACCTGGTGATGTATAATGAACAATGAGCTCTCTAACAATGTGAGGAATAAACTTCGCCGGGTAGCGGTGGTACCCGTGCGTAAAAGCATTGGTTTCGGAACGACCAATATTGTAGAAGGACCATTTACGATTAGGCCCAAGTTTAAGAAAAGAATTTTGAATTTGTATAGGAGTTAATAACATACTTATCTTCTTTTATTATACTTTATTTTTAATTCTCACTCAATTAATTTAAGATATAAAGGTAATTAGATCAAGATTTAGCCCGAAGTTGATAAAAATCCAACTAAAAAGCCCATCGCTGGGCAATTTTTATTTTGTTGTATTGTCTTGACATGATTGCTATAATAATTATAGAGTATGTGGATTGCGGATAACTAAACTTTAGATAAGCAATAATTAACATGCCCAATGAAACAAAAAATTATCGTAGAGAAAGATTTTTGAGGGCCTACGCCAATCTTCCACTTAGCGCCCGAAAAGAAATTATTGTTGTTTTAGAAGAAGAGGAGCCTATTACTAAGCAAATTATCAAGAAACCCATTACTTGGGATGTTGCGTATTTAGAAGTGAAAAATAATACACAAAAGGGCATGGAAATTTTAGAGAAATTAGAAAAGCTAAAATTAATTTAATGGCTGAAGAATCAAAAAAAACAGAATCAAAAACATCAGAGCAAGAAATTTCAGAGGATGTTAAAGAGCTTGTAATTGCCAGATTAGAAGTCCTTTCACCGGATAAGAAATTCTCTATTGGTTCAAACGAAAAAGAGTTTACTAGGGACGAACTTATTGAAAGCGTTAAAAATGAAGATGAAATTGGTCAAAAAGTTATTGATTTAGAGCTAACCTTTTTGCGAGCATTAAAAGACGGAACTTTACTTAAAGAAATATTAACTCCAGAAGAATAATATCTTATGGCAGGCTCGATGTTGATTACAAGACCTGAAAATGACGATGCTACCACCTATCTTTCTAAATGGAGCGAGAATATTATTAAGGAAGCGAAAAATAAAGGATTAAAGGTAATTGACCTTTGGCGTAACAAAGCAAACAGAGAAAGGGTTATTGGCATTTTGGGGAAAGTAAATCCTCGATTTGTGATGTTCAATGGACATGGTAGCGAAAATTGTGTTATGGGTCATAATATGGAAATTATTATCGAAGGGGGAGATGAAAAAGCATTCGATTCCAAAATTATATTTTCTCGGTCTTGTAAATCTGCAAAAATTCTTGGCCAAACTACTATTACTGAGGGGGCAATTGCTTACTTGGGCTATAAAGAAGATTTTTGGTTTAAATACAATCCTAAAAAAGTATTCAGGCCTCTTGAGGATAAAACGGCAGAATTATTTTTAGAACCATCAAACTATCTTGGAATTGCCTTATTAAAAGGCCACACAACTGGTCTATCTAATAACAAGTCAAAAGAGCACTTTAGGAAAAATATGGAAAAATTATTAGTTGAAGGTCCTTTAGCTGAAGATTACGATTGTATACGGTATTTGTATTGGGATATGATTCATCAGGTTTGTCTTGGAAATCAAGATGCGGTTCTTTAATTTAAATAAAGACGGTTCTACCGATAGACTAAAATTGGGAGCTCAAAATATTCTTTTTCCGTAATTTAATAAGTCGGGAAATAATTCCATCCGCAGTGCTCTCAAAATCGCCAATTGGCGGTTTTTTGGTAGAATTTTCAGAAATTATTAGGCAAAAAAGTTGGCGTTCTAGAACGCCAAGTCAACGCCAACTTTTGATAAAACTCGTCATCCGAATGACGAGTAAATGACGAGTTTTGAAAAGTTTGCATTAGGGAATGCAAAGCTGACGCAAACTTTTTGAAGAGAATTTTTGACCCTTTTTACCTTCAAAAACCCCATTTTTGAATATAAAATAGGGCGAGGGAGCGAAGCGACCGAGCCCAACAAAAGAGAGTAAAAATAACACTGAAAGTGTATATAGTCGGGGGTAAGGATTTTAACTTTTTGAGAGCCATTTCTTGGATTGGTGAATAAGATTTGGCAAAACAATAGAGAGGCACGGCAATCGATTTAATCGGGGAGCCAACGAAAATCGCCAATCAGGCGGTTTTTTAGTAGAATAGAGGAATATGAAAAATAAACTTATTTATTTAATACTTATAATAATCTTCGTTGTCTCACCTTTGTTAGCGAGTGCTGATGGGGGTGCTATCAGGCCATTACCAAATGGCGATTGGACATGGGTTGATGAAAATAGTCAACAGGCATTTATTAATTATGAGCAGGGAACAGAAAAATTGATTATCGCGGTTGACCTTGAGGAAGAAAATTCAGATATTGCTTGGATAATACCTGTTCCCAGTAAGCCAGAAAAGGTAGAAATAGATATTACTTCTGAACTGCCAATTTTTTTCGGAGACGATGTGATGTCAAAAGCAAAGCTTGAATTTTCTGAAAATCTTAAGACTTCGTATTATGCGGGTTTACTTGGCCAAATTTGGACTTTCCCTTTTTCAATAATTTTTGTTTCACTTGGCGGTGCTCGCGGAGGCCTTGGTGGGGAGATAGCTTCCGGTGATTTAGTTTCTGTAGAGACCCATATAGAAAAAGCAGGAATGGTTGCAGAAGTCATAACCGCCCAAAATAGCCAAGCTATTTATAATTACTTTTCTCAGAAGGGATTTAATATAAAACAAGGGAGTATCTCCGAATTGAATTCTTATATAGAAAAGGATTATAGTTTTGTGGTTTCTTGGATTGCTTCCGGAACGATAAGTGATGAGAGTAGAGGACAACGAGGGGTTTTTGTTAATTTCCCCACATCAAAAATTTATTACCCATTAATCCTTACCAGTGCTTACGGAGAAACCGAAATACCTATCACAATTCGGGTTTTAGACCATGTTAAACCAGAAATTTTTCCAGAAATAAAACCTTATACCGAAACAAGTTATTTTACAGAAAGGACAAAAGGATTTGGTGGTGCTCGTGGTGCCAGATGCCAAGCCGATATGTATCAATTTAGACCAATAATGGAAATATATCATGACGATAAGAATTCTTATCCTTCTTCTCTTCAAGAATTGCTGGACGATAAAACATGGGGAGGCCAAGCAAAAACTTTGATAGAAGATATCAAAAAGATGTGTCAGGCTTATCCCTCATACCTCAGTAAGAATAGCAATGATTACACTATGAGATTAGGATTGCCATCAGGATTATTTGAAATTAATTCGTCTGGTTTTCCTGGTTTTACAAAGGAAACAGGGGAGTTAATCTCTCCGGAATTACAAAAATTCTATGGAGACAAAAAAGCATGGAAAGGAGAAGCCGAATATACCAAAATAACTATTAGTGCTCCCGCTAAGCTACTAACAAAAGACTTATGGATGGAAAGCGGTAGGCCATTTAAGACCTCCTTTGCTTTATGGGCCATAAAAAATTCTATAGTTGTTGTCGCAATTTCATATTTATTAATTGTTGCTATTGTTTCCCTTATAGCGGGGGGGCTTGCTGGTTTGTTATGTTTCCGCAAATTTAAAAAATATGCACTGATAGGACTCGGCAATATCTTTACCTTAATTGGTTTAATTTTAATTTTTAATTATGTAAAGAAAAAACAAGGGGAAGACATTAAATATTCAAAGTTAGGTTTTGCATCTTCGTTTTCAATATTTTTTGTATTATTGTTAAGTCTTTTACCAATGATCTTAATGTTTGGAGAAAGTGGAATGGAGGTTGGATGGGTAGCAATCGTAGCTATTGTTTGGGTTATTATTAGTTGGGCAATTTTTCTATTCATTACATTTTTATTGAATAAAATTGGCCTACAAAACAGGGTTATTAGAGCATTCCTTACAATAGTTTTATTCATTATCTTTTGGATAGCGATAGGTTTTTTCTTTTCTCTCTTTTTATAAACCTCTAACATTGTCCACATAACTTTTTAACCTGCCCTAAAACAACTTCAGGATACTTAAACACCTTTTCCCACTTTAAAGTTCTAAAATCGTCCGCTAGAGCGAGCCAGTCGATTTTATTCGAACTCTATATTAAAAATTCCGCTATTTTGGCGAAATTTTGCTTTACCCGGGACAGGATTCGAACTTTTAAATCAGTTTTTTAGTTCAATTGAAAAATTTTCTGAAATGAGTTATTATTAACTCATAGAAAAACTTGCCAAAGAAAATGTTTTTAAAGAAATAAAATTAACTATTTATGACGACGATAGATGAACACAAAAAAAGAGTCCAAGCGCTCATAAAGAAAATTCAGGTGGTCGCATTTATATTGGCCGCTATCATAGTGGTAGTCGTGGTTTTTACTTCGCTTCCTGAAGAGAAAACCTTCGAAGAGGAGCAACAGCTAACTACGCCATCATCAGAGAAAATTATTTTCACGCTGCCTGCCGAGCTCCAAGAAGCAATAGAAGACAAGGCGTATTCATACAGCTTTTGTCAGCCAGATTCTGCAAGATCAGGCGCGACATGCGGAGGGCTTGCAGGAACAACAACAAATCCTTATGGGGGAAGGCCGCCATATTCATTTTCGCATCAATTTGGAGTCGGCTTCATACCGACTGGGCTGGCACTCGAACTTAATGGACTGTTGAGAGGCACGCCAACGCTTCCGGGAGATTACACCTTTGGCGTATGCGTTACCGACCTTTACAAGGAGGTTTGCAAAACTACATCTCTAACTGTCAGGCCTGAGTCAGAGCAGTTAGAAGAGGTTTCTCCATCGGTTAAAATAGAAAGCGCGACTGCTATAGTAAAAGAGCCGCATTACATTGGGGGCAAATTATGGGGGTGTGATTGTACCGTTAAAGTGTCCGGGACTGCTACTATACCTTATAGAACGGATTGCACTTTTTCTTTGGAGTTTGGAAAGTGTCCCAGTGAGTACACTCCACCCGGAAGCTGCGGTATATGGACATGCATTCCAACCTGCCCTAAGTGGGATGCTGAGAAGAATATGTGTATACGTCATCCTGATCAGCCAGCAACAGGAGAATGGAGCTTTACAGTTGAAGATGAGTATTTTGATTCCTCGACTCGGAGGGATTTGCCACCTGAAGCATCTAAATTTACGTATTCTGCTATGATATACTGTGAGCTCGAATCTGGAAGCGTACTTGGAGGTGTATCTTCGGCGTGGGATTCGGTTACTCTAACGTGTTGTCCATAATAATTTCAGCTTTTACTAGCTTTATTTCGGGGAAATTAATATAAAACCAAGTTCTAATATTGTACCATCCTCGGAGCTACGATTTTTCGCCCGAGAGTTTTTCTCGGGTTTTGTTTGTGGTAAAATAAAGTTGTATGAGTAAAAAGATTTTGATATTTATTTGTGTAGGAATACTGATAGCAGGCCTTGGCGTAGCGGGTTATTTCTTTTTGATTCCACGGTGTCCTAAATCTTGTGATGATGGAAATTCTTGTACTCAAGATATTTGTTCTCCCGAAACTGATTATCAATGTGAGCATTCTCCGATAGTTGGGACTACTGAGGATTGTCAGGAATTAGTAGAAACCTGTAAGCAATATCAATGTCTAGAAGAGGAATGTCAGATTGTTACTTTGGCCGCTTGCTGTGGGAATGAGAAATGTGAAGCAGGAGAGGATTGGGAAACTTGTCCCCAAGATTGCGAGCTTTGCGATGATGGAAATCCTTGCACTCAAGATATTTATTCTTACGAAACTGGCAAATGTTCTTATATTAAGTTAATCGGATTACAGCCTGGCTGTTCAGCTAAAGTTACCTGTGGTGGTTACACCTGCAAGACAGGAGCATGTCAGATAGAATATGTATCAAATTGTTGCGGGAATAAGATTTGTGAAATCGGTGAGATTTATGAAACCTGTTCAGCAGATTGCCCGAATTGCGATGATGATAATAAATGCACAAAAGATCACTACGACTACCATGAACATAAATGTGTGAATACGCCAACTCTCGATGTCGTTTGTTGCGGTAATACAGTTTGTGAAACCGGGGAAACTTACGAAAACTGTCCTAGAGATTGCCCGAATTGTGACGATGATAACGAATGTACAAAAGATAGCTATGATTATCATAAACAAAAGTGTATTAATGAGATCATTATTCCTTGTTGCGGTAACAGGATATGTGATGAAGGAGTTGAGGAATACTTAAATTGTCCGGCAGATTGTCCGAACTGTGATGATAATAATAAACTTACTGCAGATAGTTTTAACTACGAAACTCAGAAATGTGAGCATGTTGTTACTCATTATTTTATCGATGATTTTGAAAGCGGTCTCCAAAATTGGGACTTTTATGATGCAGAAGGAAAACCAATTACAACAGCCTGGACCACAATAGTAGAGGATAGCAATACGGTCCTAAAAGGAACGGGTCATAACTGGGCAAGACTTTGGGGTAAAGAATGGACAAATTATATATTCAAAGTTAGATTCAAGATAATTAAAGGTGCTATGCAATTTAATTATCGCTATAATAGTGGAGCCGGTATCTTCACACGTTATATGGTTGAGGTTAGTTCGAATACCTGGACTAGGGTACAATTGCGTAAAAGCACAGATCCCACTACCCATTTCAACTTGAGTAGTGAAAAACTTATCCAATTAAACGAGGGCTGGCACACCTTTGAGATGAGAGGTTATGATAATATTCTTAATATTCGTATAGATAACGAACTTTTAATCAAATATAAAGATACTGAAAGCCCTATTCTTTCTGGTGGAGTTGCCTTCGAAACTCTGACGGAGGAATCGGAGTTTCTGGTAGATGACGTTGAAATTAAAGTTATTACCGAGGAAGATATAATTTACCCTTGAGAATGAAAACGAAAATTCTAATTATTTAAAAACCGGCATCTCAAAATACTCTTTTGTGGTCTGCCAGTAGGTTCGAACGTCGTCTGCTCCGCGGAGCGAAGCGTTGGTGGGGGATAGGTTGCAGGCCTGCCCCGCACCCTTCGGTGCGGGGTTTATTTTTCGCTCGCTCCCTCGCCCTTATTTTACCTGCCCCGTAGCGAATTTATTCGTAAATTTCTACTTCTG
>Ga0210057_1007390_pt1 | contig 13331 bp, 17 predicted proteins | sample CryGeyCG2114_010_2_FD_183968 | JGI IMG/M metagenome (GOLD analysis project Ga0210057, IMG submission 183968) | Groundwater microbial communities from aquifer - Crystal Geyser CG10_big_fil_rev_8/21/14_0.10 (SPAdes) (version 2) | ecosystem: Environmental > Aquatic > Deep subsurface > Groundwater ... | reverse complement strand
GACCAAAAGCGAAGCAGAACAGGTGACTCTCAAAAAAGAATTTCTGAAGGATGTCAAAAAACACATCCAATCCATTGCCAAGAAGTATATTTTGCCGGAAGAGGGGACTGTCGATTTTGCGTTGATGTATGTGCCGTCAGAGAGTGTTTATTATGAGGTCATCGTCGACACCACCGAGGGTGTTGATGAGTTCGCCAAAAAGCACAAAGTTAACATTGTCTCGCCGAATACTTTCAATTACTTTTTAAATTCTGTTGGTGCCATCCTCCAAAGGTTCGAGCTAGCCAAGGCCGGTCGCAAAATTCTCGATGCATTGTCCGGCGTTCAGCAAGAGGCGATTCGTTTGGACAAAGAGCTGAGCGTTCTGGCGCGGCACATCAGCAATGCCGACGGGGCGATGAGCAGCGCCACCGGTCGCTTCGTAAAATTACAGTCAAAGATTGATGGAGCGAAATTGTTGAAGACGGAAGTGGGGGAAGAGATTGCGGAGCTAGAAGCAGAGAAGGAAGAAACGCTCAAATAAATAACCGTCATTCTGGCTTGCACTTGCCCTGTCGTAGTCCGTCAGAGCCAATGGCTCCCCTTCGGGGCCGACGGACTCCCCAGAATGACGATAAAGTGTAATGGTATAATTTACCTGAAAGGCTTTAAATGTGGGATTCTGGACGCATCTGTCAGAGTAACGGATTTGCCAGAATGACGACGTTATTAAATGCTTAGATTCTGGGGGAAACCAGAACGGCAACGTAAAAAGGAGGCGTGATATAATGATGATGACCAAACTCGATATTCAGGATGACCCTTCGGTAGGGGCGTTACAAAAATTTGTCTGGCGGGTTCTGCCGATTATTTTAGTGCTTCTTGGCGGCGGGACAGTCGGCTATATGATCATTGAAAAAGCGAGTTTCTTAGACTCCTTTTACATGGTCATCATTACGCTCTCGACGGTTGGTTACAGAGAAGTTTTTGCTCTTGGTCCAGCCGGTCAGATATTTACCTCAATCTTAATCGTCTTTGGTATCTTGACCTTGGCGTATGCTGGTCGGTGGATTATCGAAAATGTGGTTGAGGCCAGCGTGCATCCAATGGCTTTACAAAGAAAAATGGAGAAAAAAATCGAAAAATTTAAAGATCATTTTATTATTTGCGGTTACGGTCGCGTTGGTCGCCAAGTAGCGCGCGAGTTTGATTTAGAAAAGATTCCTTTTGTAGTAGTTGACCAAGGTGAGAAAGCGGTTACCAGAGCCAGATCTCATGGAGTAGTAACTTTGGAAGGTGACGGCACGAATGATGAGATTTTGAAATCTGCCGGTGTTGAGCGGGCGAAGGGAGTGGTTGTTGCCACAGGCTCTGATACTGATAATGTGCTTATCACGCTTACAGCCAACAGTTTGAATCCCAAAGCGCTTATTGTTTCTCGTGCCAATGCTTCGACTACAGTGGCTAAATTACAAAAAGCTGGGGCTGATCGAGTGGTCTCGCCGCATCAGATTGGGGCTTTTCGGATGGCGACAATGGCAACTCATCCAGCCACCGTTGATTTCCTTGATGACATTTTGGATGCTCGCCAGACCGATTTGCAAATTGAAGAAGTGGTTTTGCCGGACGATTTCAAGCTGAACGGTAAGAAAATCTCCGAAAGCTTCACACGGCATGATCCCGGTACAGTTATCCTTGTCATTACAAAATCGAACGGCGACGCGATTGTGAATCCAATCGGAGACGTTATTTTGGAGACAAACGATAAACTGTTGCTGATGGGTACCAAGGTACAGATGGAGCGGGCCCGCGACGTTATATATGGTTAATTATTGAAATATGTTGAATGCCGAATTTATCAACGAACGCAAAGAGCAGCTTTTGGCTGAAGAGAAAGAGGCGAAGGTGAGTCTGGAAGGCATCGCAAAATATGACGATGAAGCGGGAGAGTACAAAGCTGTTAAACCAAACTATGGCGACTTGGCGGACGCGGATGATTTTGAAACAGATGACTTTCAGGAAATCATGGTCACGGTGGATCGTGCCAATGATGTTTTGAAAAGAATCGAAAGTGCTTTGAAGAGAATCGAGGAGGGGACTTACGGCAAGTGCGCGGCTTGTGACGAGATGATGAACGAAGAACATCTGAAAGCGGTGCCTTGGAGTGAAAGTTGCCCAGAATGCGAAAAATAAAGAAAATAAAACAATCCCATAGGTTAATTCCGTTTTTTATCTTGGGATTGTTTTTGATTGATCGTTTTTTGAAAATAATGGCTACAAGCGGGCAATGGGCCCAGCTCCATTATTTTGAGAACACCGGTATCGCTTTTTCTTTGCCGATTAATCCACTTGTTTTCTGGGGTGTGGCCGGTGGGCTTTTGGCTTGGTTTGTTTATGAGTATCGTCGCAAAGTTCACAAGAGCGATTTTCTTTTTGAGCTCGGTTTTTATTTGGTCATTGGTGGTTTTCTCTCAAATCTTTTCGATCGATTGACGCACGGTTTTGTGATAGATTACTTTACCTTTGGTGCTGATTTAATTTTTAATTTAGCAGATGTTATGATTCTGCTTGGTGCGATTATCTTTGGCATTAAGCTCTATATTTATGAAAAAAAATAATCCAAAAATAATTTTCAAATCTCCAGATCTGCTGGTTATCGACAAGCCAGTTGGTCTTGTTTCTGATGGAGCAGAGATGTTTGCTTGGTTAAAAAACGAGGACGCGAATCTTGCAAAGCTCGAAAGATGTGGCTTGGTGCATCGTCTAGACAAAGATACCAGCGGTCTTATGCTTATCGCCAGAACCAAAGATGCGCAAAATAAAATCAAAGAAGCGTTCAAAAAAAGAGAGATTAAAAAAACCTATATCGTTCTTCTTGATGGTCTTCTGAAGCCAGAAGAGGGAATCATCCGTATGCCAATTCATCGACATACAAGAGGCAAGAAGATGGCGATTACCGTGCAAGGTGGTCGTGAAAGTGAGACGCAATACAAGGTCAAGAAATATTTGAGTAATAAATATACGTTGGTGGAAGCTTATCCAAAAACTGGCCGCACGCATCAAATCCGTGTTCACTTTTCAGCGATTCGTTTTCCGGTTGCTGGAGACAAGCTGTACGGTCGCAAAAATAATGAGGGGTTGAGCCGTCAATTTTTACACGCTGCCAAGATCCAAATTCCCAAGAAATTGAATCTCAAAACTCGTGGTAAGATGTCTTGGTCGTTACCTTTGGCAAGTGATCTTAAAGGATTTTTAAATGAAACGAGGTAAATTTTTTGTTTTAGTTGGTCCTTCGGCCAGCGGGAAAAGTACGATTGTGGAGGAGCTTTTGAAAGATCAAACTTTGAATTTGCAAAGAGTGGTTTCGGCGACGACAAGGCCTCCGAGAGAAGGGGAGGTCGAGGGTGTGGACCACTATTTTGTTTCGAGGGAAAAATTTAATGAGATGTTGAATCATAGCGAACTCTTGGAATCCGCTCTGGTACATGGTCGGGAGTATTATGGTGTGCCGAAAAAAGAGGTGCTGGAGCGGCTGGAGAAAGGGGAGAATCTGATTCGCGATGTTGATATTCAGGGAGTGGCACAGCTGCAGGAGGTCTTGCCAGAGATCGTCACTATTTTTATCAAACCGGCAGATTTGAGTGTCTTGCGTAAACGTCTTCAAGAAAATCGTGATGCTGATGACAAGGAAATTCTCGACCGACTCAAAAGTGTAGAGCGTGAAATGGCGATGGAGCAATATGCAAATTATTCAGTAATGAATAAGCAAGGCGAACTAAAACAAGCGGTAGATATGGCCAAAGAGATTATTGAAACTGAAGTCAAAAAAGAGTCATGAAGCCAGAAGCTAGGGATAATTATGCTTTTATCGATAGCCAAAATGTATATCGTGGTATTGAATCTCTGGGCTGGAAGATCGATTGGTTCAAATCCCGACGCTATCTCAAGGAAAAATATCAAGTGACAACCGCTTATCTTTTTATCGGTTATGTAGCAGAACATAACGACTTATATGATTCGTTACAGAAAGCTGGCTTTGTCTTGAAGTTTAAGCCAACCATTCCAGATGGCGACGGTAATGTGAAGGGAAATGTGGATGCTGATCTGGTGCTACAGGTAATGATTGATTATGCTGATTATGATCAAGCTGTAATTGTTTCTAGCGACGGAGATTTTTATTCGCTAGTTCGTCATTTGTACCACAATCAAAAGCTTGGCAAAGTGCTGAGCCCTCACGAAAGGACTTGTTCGTCCTTACTAAAAAAGACTGCCCGAGAAAGGATAGTCTATATGAGTAATTTAAAATCAAAAATTGGTCGGAGTGGGGGTATAAAGAAAAACACCGCCTAAGGACGGAACCTTAAGAGGTGTTTTCCATGTGTATACTTAGATTGTAAATGATTTATAGCATTTGTCAAGGTCCTCTCGTTAAATATTTATGTAAATGCGTTTTGAAATAGAGCAAAAATTTGAGCCGAAACTAGAAAGTGTAGAGAGCCTAACGGCAGAAGCAGAATTTGTTGGAGAGAAAATCAACCATGATGAATATTTCGATAATGAAAGATATTCTTTAACTACACGAGATGTTTGGTTGCGTAGGCGCAATGGTGAGTTTCAGATGAAGGTGCCTTTCAATGAAGATATAAAGGATAGAACTTTGGATCGTTATCAGGAGCTTGAGGGTGAGGAAGCCATTGCTGAGTATTTTGATTGGGATCTTTCTGCAAGAAGTTTTGAAGATTATTTAAATGAAAATTTCGCACCGTTTATTGACTTTGAAAGCACTCGTCAAAAATTCGGACATCCCGGAGGCTTTACGATTGATATCGACAGAACGGATTTTGATTATGACATGTTAGAGATAGAGCTCTTAGTCGATAACAAAGAAGAGATGCCAGAAGCAGCTGAAAGAATCAGAAATGAAGCTAAGAAACATGGGCTTAAAGTCGGGTATCGCTACGGAAAAGTAATAGAACTTATTCGTCGTCAGAGTCCAGAACATTTTAAGAAATTAGTTGAAGCTGGGGTGATTAAAGAAATAAAGGAGGATAATGAAAATTAATTTAAAACCACCGATGTCGGTGGGGAAAGAAGCAGCTAGGGGGCTCAGTTTGCGAGAAAAGTTTGGCCGCGGTGGCACGGAAGTGGGCATTGCTCGAGCACGGGATTTGAAAAATCGTCGCATGCTGACACCGGAAACGATCAAAAGGATGGTCTCTTATTTCGTACGGCATGAGGTGGATAAAAAAGGCAGAGACTTCAACAATCGCACTCGACCGTCAAACGGTAAAATTGCTTGGTTGCTTTGGGGTGGAGAGGCTGGAAAAGCTTGGGCGAATAAAATTAAAAAATCTTTATAAAACAAAGCCCCGTTGCTCACGGGGCTTTTTTGGGTCAATAACCACAGGGCTCGAGGACTTTGCCGTCCTTGATGGCATCCACAGGGATGCCCCTGTCGTCGTGGATGATGCAACGACCTTTTGAAGGCGCGTGCCGAGCCGCTTCGTCCGGACTGCGGAAGAAGCCCGCGAACTTGAAGACGTTCGCTCCATACCTCTCGTCTCCCGGAATGTCCGGGTCGGGCAGGGGTTTGTGGGCACTCAGCATGAACATCCCGCGAGGTACGGGAGGTATCCCTTTTGTGGTGTCGAACTCTTCTTTGACTTCTATGACCATAAGTTACTCCTCTTCTCCAGAAAGTATGTCCTAGACATTACCAGAACAGAGGAGATGCGTCAATGCTTTTCGTCTCCTAGAGCTATTTTATATATAAAAGAAAAACGCCCCACGAGCGGGCGTTTGATCTAGCTATTCACTCCTTTTAAACATTCTTTCCAAGTCGTATGTTGAGAGATCTTCTTCTGTGATGTCTTCGTAAGTAACATCGTCAGGATCGAAGAAATCGAACAGAAGGCTCAGAAGAGGATCGTTGTCTCGAAGCATATCTGCTACCGTGAACGCAGCCTGAGAACTGGCGATAAAGCTTCCGCTGGGAGGGCTTCCTAAATCTCGTTTATCTATCGTAAGCTCGAATCCAATAGCATCCATGGCCACCTCTTCGATTGTAAAGGTCTTGAACTATTCAAAGTATGGAATAGGAGTTTCGCATAGTCAAATTTATACAAAAACAAACGGCTCACGAATTGGAATCAGTCCCAAGGGGACCCCTTTGGGGGAATCAGGAATTAAGAAGTGGGAATTAGGAATTAGGCAAAAAATAAATGGCTCAAAAAATGAGCCGTTTATTTTTTTGCCTGCCCGTTGGCACGCTTGCCCGCGGATGCGGGATGCAGCCAGGGCGGACGCGGCCAGGGATGTTTTTCTATTATTCAGTGTCTAGTCCAATGATTTGATAACCGTGTTCATCAATTTCTTCTTTATTCCAAAATGAGAGATCTTTGGTTTTAATGATATAGACGGCTTTTTTCTCAATGGATCGGCCGGTGTACTCTTCAGTTTTCGGATCCCATTCTTCGAGAATCAAAGTGTCGTCTTTCTGGACATCAAAGTCTGCCAAACGAACTTCAAAAGTTTTTTCGCCTGACAAAATCTTCTCAAAATATTCTGGCCAGACTTTCTTCTTAATTGTTTTCATATTAATAAATCACCACTGTCCGCCGATAACCGGCCATGTCGCGGATGACTTTGATGGTTTTGTTTGGCAAAAATTCTTTGACCATTTCATGAATAGCTTCGGCCTGTTCGTCATCGATTTCTACCATGATTTGACCCTTTGGGGTTAGGAATTTGCCGACCTGTTTAAAGAAGTTCAGGTAAACGTCCAGCCCAGCTTCACCACCGTAAAGAGCCACGTCAGGTTCGTAATCAATTGATTTTTCTTCTGGTGTAACTTGTTGTCTATTTTCCGGTACGTAGGGCAGGTTGGCGGTAACAAAATCAAACTTATTTTTCGGATCGATACGTTTAAAGAGATCGCTATGAACAAATTTGATCTTGCCGATCATCGAATAATTACGAGCGTTAATCTTGGCTACCTCCAAAGCTCCTTTGGAAATATCGCTGGCAGTGATTTTGATACGCTTGTCTAGGCCATTTGGCAGATGGTACAAAATGGCAATGGGGATACACCCAGAACCGGTGCCCATGTCTAAATAATTCGCTTCTTTTTTTTGTGTCAAAATGTTTTCAAGGCTATCAATGGCGGCCTCGACCATGACCTCTGTCTCTGGTCGGGGAGTGAGTACACGTTTATCCACAAAAAAAGTGAGATTGTAAAAAGATTTACGATTGGTCAGATACGCGACGGGCTCCAATTTAACTCGACGAGCGATGTGTGTTTTGAAAAGTTTTTGAGCAGCTTTATTTATCTCATCATCATTGTGAACCAAAAGTTCCAAGCGACTGACACCCATGATGTTACTTAAAATCACCTCGGCATCGAGGCGTGGCTGCCCAAGCCCAGCGGCAGCCAGTTCATCAGAGCCGAGTTGCAGAACCTTGGCAACGGTCATTGCTTTTCTTCTTTCTTTTCGGCTTCTTGAAGATGGCGCACCATTTTCTCCATGTTGCCTTCCATGATTTTCTCAATCTGAGCCCAAGATTTTTTAATGCGATGATCGGTAATGCGGTCTTGGGGAAAATTGTAAGTACGAATTTTTTCGCTACGATCACCGGTGCCAATCTGACCACGACGTTCTTCTGACAATTCAGCTCGTTGAATGTTTTTGGCTTGGTCTTGCAGTCTAGCTTTCAGAGTGCGCATCGCTTTATCGCGATTTTTGTGCTGAGACTTTTCGTCTTGATTACTGACCACAGTACCGCTTGGAATATGGGTAATGCGTACGGCCGAATCCGTGGTATTAACACTTTGACCACCATGCCCAGAGGCACGGAAAACATCAATTCTTAAATCATTCGGATCAATCTCGACTTCGCTTTCGCCACTTTCATTCAAGACAGCCACGGTTACTGTTGAGGTGTGGACGCGACCACGGGCCTCGGTGGCTGGGACTCTTTGGACGCGATGGACGCCACTTTCATATTTGAAGATATCTTCGACGCCTGCACCAGTTACTTTGAAGATGACCTCTTTGTAGCCACCGTCAGGGCTACGACTCTCGCTCATCAAGCTCGATTTGAAGCCCAGCTTTTCGGCATATTTGGCATACATCTTAAAAAGCTCTTCGGCAAAGAGAGAAGCTTCGCCACCGCCAGCACCGGCGCGAATTTCGATAATGATACCTTGATTTGAATTTTCCATTTCGATATTTAAAAGACCCCTTCCATTATATAGGGGTAGAGGACAAAGTGCTTATTTGTCGGCAGTCGAAGACTCTTCTTCGGAGTCGATTTCTTTCTTTTTTGCCGGAGCCTTTTTAGCAGCAACTTTCCCCGAAGGGGCCCCTTTAGGGTTGCCAGCTTCGGCCTTGGCTCTCCTAGCTTCAAATTTCTCAATACGACCGGCTTCGTCGATTAGCTTCTGTTTGCCGGTATAAAAAGGATGGGTATCAGAGCTGATATCCACTTTAATAACAAAATATTCCTTGCCATCAATCGTCATCGTCTCTTCACTTTTTTCGGTCGAAGTCGAGATGAACTGGGCTCCGGAAGAGGAGTCGATGTAAACGACATCGTACATCTGGGGGTGAATTTCTTTTTTCATAACCGCTTTAATTTAGCACTCAAGCTTCCTTTTGTAAAGAGTGGGGACTTAATCATCTTTGACCTTTCGGCCTCGCTCAAGGTCTGCAGCCTTTCGGGGCTTTGACAAAATGAACTAAATATGCTATAATGATATAATTACTGAAAAACCCGCACACTAGAATAAATTCGATGTGGGGCAAGCAAAAATAAAAACAAAAAATGAAAAAGAATTCAAGAAGTAAGAAACGCCAAGTCTTAACCTTCCGCCAAATCATGGGCTGGGGTATCGGGCTGGCTTTTTTGATTGTAGCTGTGCTTTTGATCGGTCCACTTGGGGATTTGCTGAACCTCTTTCCTTCGAAAGCTTCGACTGAACAACGCAGTGTCACAGTTAGCTCCAGCGAAGTTTTTGAGCTCGGTACATTCGATAATGTAGAGGCTGTTGCCGATAACGCTGACGGTCGTTTGCAATTAATCAAAAATCAAGCTGCCAGTGGTGGTGGCACCACTGCTTACGATCCAAGCCCAGAAGGGAAGGTGAAGGTAGCGGTGGCTCCTCCTTCTGAAGTTGATTTTCTTTTCCGTGCCAATCAAGGCGAAGATATGAGTTGGCCAGCCAATGAAGGTTTAAGTATCGAAATGAACTTGATTAACAGAAGTGCAGATGATGTAACAATCGACTTCACAAACTCTTTGAATCGTGAACTTATTCTTTATAAAGACTCAGCCATTTCTCAAAACGAAATCTGGCGTTATTCAAACGATGTGACTCATACCGAGGATGCCCAACAAGCCATCTTGCCAAGTGGCATGAGCTTCTTTGACGCTCAAGACTCCATTGTCTTTATTCAAGAGACGATGGCTACGACTGGTTTCTTGCAAGCTTTGAACGTTATGCGTGATATGGGGCAGGGGACTTACTTTATTAAGGGCGAAATCGGCCAATATACTTCCAGTGCCATCATGCTAAATATGGTGGATTCTTATGCCTATGCTGACTTGATCCCGACCAGCGTGATCTTTGAGCCCTCAACGGTTACTGTTGGTCAGCCAGTGACGGCCATTGTGACGATTAAAAACGACAGCTCAGTGCAGAGTGAAAATTCTTTTTTGACTGATCTGACTTATCAGATTCTCGGTAATCGTGATTCAAAACGTACGGTTGTAAGTGAACGTCACGTTCATTTGACTGCCAATGGGAAAGAGGTGATTGAGATTAATTTCACAGCGCCAACTTTGCCAGGTACTTATGACTGGAGCTTGCGTGCCGATATTGGTGGTGAGCGTAAAGATATTCTGGCTGGTATCCATAACGATGTTTTGGAAGCTTGGGAACACAACAACTACTTTTATAGTGCTGGCGAGGGTGGTAGTGGCGATCCTTTGATCGTGGTACCGGAAGATGAGCCGACCGATGAATACGTGAATAGCGGTACTTACATTTCTCATATTTTGGACTTGACGACTGACATTGTTTCTCTTGATAATTTTTTGAAGGGTGAGGATTTGCCGACAGGTGCGAGTTTGGTCTATTCATTCCGTACTTCTGACGATACAACCAACTGGTCTGACTGGACAGCTAATCTGGCAGATGTCCCAGTGCGACGTTACTTCCAAGTGAAGGTTGATTTTGCAACGACTGATACAACAGTCACCCCAGCGTTGATGGATTATGAAGTGAGGTACACGATCACGATGGCTGACGAACCAAAGCCAGGTTTTAATATGAGTGCAGGTCCAGCACGTATCACTCAGGGGACGACTGGTACAAGCGATATCGACATTACACCTTTAGATGGTTTCACTGGTCCGATAACTTTGACCGTATCGGGTTTGCCGGACGGTGTAGAGCTTGTTGGGTTCAGCCCCAATCCAGTTAGTTTCACCACCAATGATTCAAAGACGAGTGTCATGACTCTAAGTGTTGGGGCTGACGTGCCGCCTAAGGATTATGAGTTTTTGATAGTAACTGGCACCACCGACACTTGGCCACCACGTCTCGAGCCTCTCATCTTGACTGTTCTGGCCGCTGGTAGCCCAGATTTTACGCTTAGTGCCAACCCAACTACTTTGAATATTAAGCAGAGCGAGACAGGTACGAGCGTGGCGACAATTGTTCCGCTGAATAATTTTACAGACACGGTTGGCTTAAGCTTTACCGGTTTGCCAGCAGGTATAACCGCTAGTTTCTCGTCAGCCGATATCACCGTTGCTGGTACCAGTACGATTACATTTAATGTTGGGGCCGATGTTGCGTTAGACACATACACTTCAGTTTTGGTTGGGACCGCCGGCGACTTGACGCATAACGTAAATTTCATTTTGGTCATTTTGGCTGGTGGCGAAGAGGGAGGTGACTTTACAATTACAGCTACGCCAAGTGTTTTGAATCTGACTGCTGGTGAGCAGGGGAGTGCCAGTATTTCGATTAATGCAGTTAATGATTTTGCTGGAGATGTTGATCTGACCGTTGGCGGTGGAACGACTGGTTTAACGGCAACATTGGCCGATGCTTCTGTGGCGGCTGAGGGTAATACGGCGCTTAGTATTGCGACCGAAGACTTTATGAATACTCAAAGCGTCACTCTGACCATTACAGGCGTCTCTGGCGTACTTACTCACAGCACAACGGTGACGGTGAACATCTCGAAAGTTGGCTTGGCTTTGAAGAATTTCAATCTAAAGATTTCACTTGAAGCTCGCTCTGATTACAGCACGCCGCTTTTGGTTCGTATTGCCCCCTATAATAATCCGCAAAATATTGTTTATGCGACCTTGGTTCAAACCAATAGTGTTGGTGAGGTGGCTGTCGAAAATGTCGGTGGCCTACAAAATGAAGTTCGTTATTATGTCGACGTCAAAAGTCCAATTCATTTGGCAGGGGAGCGTGATGTCACTATTAACGCCAACGATACTTACGATTTGACCTTCCCAGAGCTGAAAATCGGTGATATCGCAGGCGTGGCCAGCTACAATGCCGATTTCCACGATAACGTCATTAACTCTTTTGATTTGACCAAGATGCTGGCTGATTGGTTCAAATCTACCCATACCATCGCTGACCTTGATCTAGACGGTATTGTTAACTCATTCGATTATCGCTATCTAATCAAAAACTGGGGATTTGGCTCTGGACGCTTCACAGATTAAACTTTGGGGATAAGGGGGTTGCAAAAATTGGCTAAATATGTTATAATAAAATAATTCGGAAAAATAAAAATAAAATGAAAATGTTAAAACAAATCACAACTGGACTTTTGGGCTTGGGCGTGGCTCTTTGGTTGCCAATGAGCGCCTTGGCCATCAGCGGCTCGGGGGCTTCAATGTCTCTTAGCCCGTCAAGCAAGACAGTTTATGTTAATGATCTTTTGGTTGTGGCTGTTAATGCCTCAACTGGAGATAACGAAACGACTGGTTTTGATACTCTCTTAAATTACGATTCTAGCATGTTGCAGTTTGTTTCTGCCAACTATGGTTCTATGTACCCGAATGGTCCAATTTTTGGTGGTAGTGGAACTTGGTTAGAAAGCACTGGAAACATTGCTTTTTCTGGCGGCATTCAGGCTGGCTCAACTGATTATGTAACAGGTTCTGGGACTTTGGCCACTTTGACTTTCCGTGCTCTTAAAACAGGCGTGACTGATATCACTTTTGATTTCACTCTTGATAAAACCTCAGACACCAATTTGGCTCATCGCGATCCTACTGTTGATGATCTTTTGGACGCGGTTACCAATGGTCGCTACACTATTATCGTCGGTGATACAACCACTCCTTCGACTGATGGGGATGAAGATCTGCCAGACTCTGGTTTGCCGATGTTGCCACTCTTGTTCTCAACACCAATGAGTGCTGGTTTGGCACTACTGGTGAAAAAACGTTTTTTACAGTAAAATTAGGGCATTAATAAATAATTTTTGATCACATGGCGATCAAGAAAAAAGACAATGCCAACGGAAGCATGCGAATTGCTTGGTTTGTGTTGGGGGTAGCTCTCGTTTTGGTTCTCGTTCTCTTTTCGAAACAGCTAACCGAATTTTTCGGTGGTGCCGGAGCCTCTGATACCCAGAGAGAGGTAGAGGTGACAACCATTGCTGATTTTCAGGAAGGAGATTTCGACAACACCAAGGCTGCCAGTGACGACGTCAATGACGACGGGCACGTTGAGCTCGAGTTTGGGGCCGGTACAGGTTTGTAATCGGCTTTTTTCATTTATCAATTCGGTTTTGTAAAAAATCGAATCCAACAAAACAAAAGTAAATGAACGGCATTATTCATTCAATTAAAAATAGTTTTAACGCCAAAAGTTTGACCATCGGGTTGGCTGGTTTGGCGGTTTTGCTGATCGCTTACTTGGTCGGTCAATTGACCATCAGCCCGGCGGGAGCGGCCAGTATTAAAAATGCTTGGTCCACCCAACATTTGTCAGTAACAGATGAAGAGGGTTGGACGATTACAGACATTAGCGTTGTTGACGACCAGACCGCTTGGGTGGCTGGTGTTTATTTAGATGGGATTACTCAGGCTCCATCCAGAGAGGCTTCCGTTTTTCGTACCATCGATGGTGGTCAGACTTGGGAAGAGTATCCTTTTGCAGCCGAGGGTATCAATCGTCGTGTGAAGCTTTACGAGCCGCGCTTTTCTGGTATTACCGCTGTTGACGCCAATACAGCTTTTGTTGGCTCTAGGCGTATTGTCCAAGGCACGGGCATTGATGAGCTGGGCATTTGGAAAGTATCGCTCGGTGA
>Ga0210057_1007387_pt1 | contig 13336 bp, 10 predicted proteins | sample CryGeyCG2114_010_2_FD_183968 | JGI IMG/M metagenome (GOLD analysis project Ga0210057, IMG submission 183968) | Groundwater microbial communities from aquifer - Crystal Geyser CG10_big_fil_rev_8/21/14_0.10 (SPAdes) (version 2) | ecosystem: Environmental > Aquatic > Deep subsurface > Groundwater ... | reverse complement strand
AGCGGACGTAGGTTCAGGCCGACTTGAGCATGCGCTTGCGCGCATCTTCCTCGGACTCGTTGTTGGCGATCATGAGGTACCGGAGTTCGAGGAACTCGCGGATCGCCTTCCCTTCCTTGGAGCGCTGAAAGCGAGTGGTGGCGCGGATCATGTTGATCGCATCTTCGATCGTGCGAAGGGAGTCCACGAATCGACAGTAGGATCTCTCTCCTGACTCCTTCTGCCACTTCCAGTCCGTGCAGACGACCAGGAAGTTGTTGGCCAGGTCGAAGTGTCGCGCCTTGTAGGGCAACGCCGACGTGTCCTGGACCTGCACGAGCGCGAGCTCGAGGGCCATCTCGACCGGCAGGGTCAGGCGGTTGCCGAAGGAGTCTCCGACCACGACGCACCATGCGCCACTGAACGTGCGGTGCTTGAACCGAATGTTGTATGGCCGGGGAACGAGCGTATCCCTGACCCAGTAGGTCGGGCCGTCGGTCCACCAGTGCAAAGGGATGGCGACCATCACTCTGGAGGGACCTCCGAACCTGGCGTTGGGATGACTCGGATCCGTACCGACACTCAGAATATGGTACCGGTACTCCTCTCCCTCCTTGTAGACCCACAGCGTGTAGCCCCGCCAGTTCCGGTCCCAGTAGGCCGTGGCCCAGTGGGTCACCCATGTACCATCGATGTCGCGCTCGACGAGCTTGAGGATCAAGCTGAAGATGACCAGGAACAGGATGGCAACGAACCCACCCAGCTTCGCGGGCAGACCCAACAGCGAGAACGCCGGGATCGAGGCGATAGCGAGGAGGATGCTGAGCACCATCCCCAGGATCTTGAGCGTCCCGTACGGGATGGGGAGGTAGGGCGCGAGCGAGGCTCGCGTGCGGTCGGGGATCTGAATGGCTTTCACGTTGGACTCCGATCTTGCGATGGGAGGCGCGATGGAACGGTCTTTGGTTTCACCATTACCGTTCGATCCGCCAGGTTCCGAGCACCGTGCTCGGATAATTAGACTAGTCCGATTTCTACTGCCTGTCAACCCTCATCCAGTTCAAAAAACGCATTTTCTTCAACAAAGTCGGAAGTCCGACTTCCGACTTTGTTGAAGAAAAAAAGAGGCTATCGCCTCTTTAAACAATCTCACTGATAAATTTCTCTAGTTGATCAACGTACTTTTTGATTGAATACTGTTCTGCTTGCGCTCGGATCATTTCTGCTTTTTTCCACCACACGTCTCGATCTTGATCGATCTCTTTCATCGCCCGAGCAAGGTCCTTTGTATTCCCCGGAGTCACGAGAAGTCCCGTCTCCCCGTCTTTGATCAATTCTGAAATTCCTCCGATGTTGGACGCAATTACTGGCACCCCTACCAGAAAACTTTCATAGATCACGGTTGGGGAATTTTCGTAACAGGTCGATGGAACAACAACCGCATCTGTGGTCTTCAAAAGTTTGATGAGATGATTGAGTGAGACAAACCCATGGAAGGCAATTCGGGCATCGCGTCCGGAGCGATCTGCCACCATCTCGGCAAGGGACCCTTCTCCAGCAATGTGCAATTCCACATCTTCCCCAACCTGATCAAACGCCTCAAGAAGTTCACGGATGCCTTTATGCTCTTCAAGTTGACCAACGTACAAAAACTGCGTTCGGTTTGTGAGTCGCTTTTCCCTCAATGTGACCTGGTCAGGAGGCAAGGGGTTTGGAAGAATCTCTGTGCGCGTATCGGTAAAAAGACCGCGTTCATGATAAAAATCTGCAAGAAACTTTGAAGGAGAAAGCACGAGATTGGGTGTTCCCATTTCACGCTTCACGCCTGCCTCATACCATCGTCTTAAAAAGGAACGGTTCAACCACGAACGTTCTTGACCATACAATAAAAGACCACTTGGAACGGAAAGTTGCACATCATGAAGGGTATGAATGTGAGGCACCCCTTGTTTTTGGATTTCCCGACCAATAGATACCCCCACTCCCTTAAGGTTATGGGTAATAATCACGTCTGGCTCCTCATCACGAATGACACTTCGCATGGCGCAACATCCTCCCACACTAAATAGATCCGTAAGATGCCAGAGTGCTCGGACCGGAAACGGAATATTTCTGTCACCACGCAGATAGTATAGGTTCAGCGGAAAAAATCGATACACCGCCTCAAGGGTACGCTCTCGAATGCGTGGAAATAAACTTCTCAATCCATCGAACGGTTGTGTGGTTAACACAAACACATCGTGCCCGCGTTCATACAACGCATCTGCCACACGCTGTGCAACAAGCTCGGCACCTCCCCGTGCGTCTGGCGGATATAAGTTTGAGACAATGCCAATTTTCATACTAATAGTGTCGTGTTGATTCTTGCTGAAGGACAGAATCGTACGTTTCAATTAATCGATCTATGAGAGGTGTCCATGCATACTTCTGTTCTGCATTCCCCCGTGCCGACAAGCCTAATCGCTCTCGCAGATCAACTTGCTCCAAGAAAAGGAGAATGGCTTTTCTGAGTTCTTCCACATCGCCAGGGGGAACAAGAAGTCCCGTGGCTCCATCAAGCACAACGGTACGAACACCCGGAAGATCAGACGCGATCGATGGAATCCCACTTGCGGCCGCTTCGAGGGCAACCAACCCAAACGCTTCCGCGCGTTTTGTGGATGGGAACACATGAAAATCGGCGAGCCGATAATAGCGAGGAAGGTCCTCATGAGAAACGCTTCCCGCAAACGTTACATGCGCTTCCAAATCCATGCTCTGAGCCTGCGCTCGATAGGTCTCTTTTAATTCTCCGTCCCCCACGATCATCAAATGCCACTCATAGTTGAGAAGACCTTGAAGAGCTGTAAATAACTGAGGAAGTCCTTTAAACGCGTGGGCGGTATCAAGCCCCCCCACAAAAAGAAGAATGGGTTTGTGATGTGGAATCGCGTACGTCTCACGCAAGGCTTTTTCTTCTCCTGGATGAAAACGATCCAGATCGATCCCAAAGGGGTGCTCTTCTATGCGATCCATGACCTCAAGTTCAGCAAGGGCGGAATGTTTGGCATAGTCGAGTGAACTCACAAGAATTCGATCCACACGATTCACAAGCCAAGGAAAAAGCAAACGACGATGTGCACTAAAAATAGCGCCCTTCATGCCGTCTGCAACGGCGTCCATGTGATACGTCATCACGAGCCCTTGATCAGGTCTCATAGCTTTTCGGACAATCACAGGTTCTGCCCCTCCAAAGAACGGGTAATGTAGATGCACAAGATCAAATCCGGCGAGACGATGAAAGAGCGACGGAAGCACACCGGCATTCCCGATATGGACAATACTCGGAATGCGATGCACGTACCGAGGATCGTCTTCCACCTCACGATCACGAATGGTAAACACATGCACGTTATATCCTCGCGCGCGTAACTGCTCAACATACTCAAACGCAACACCTCCCATCCCCCCACGATACGGAGGATAGGTGCAGACAACATGCGCAATCGTGATTGGCTTCTGTTTCATACAGGTCATCGAATCATTCTTTGAAGCACCCCCCAAAGAACGGACAGCACAGGATTGATCACAAATCTCACAAGAGCACTATTCGTCTCTTGATGTTCAATTTTTCCCGTCCAATACCCGACGATCTTGCGATCCTCAGTCACACGCAACAAACGGCTCTCTCGTCGCTTCTTCGCAACATACTTCCATGTGCGAGGACTCAAAAGATTTACATAGACAAGAAGTTTTTCTTTGAACCACCCGCCCTTCACAGCAAAAACAATGAGACCCATCTCTGCCATCAACATAAACGGGGCAAGAACGATCAAAGACCACCAACGCAAATGAGAAAGATGAACGAGAATGCGATTACGCTCCATCCAGTAAAACTTCTGAATCGATTTCTTGAACTGGTAGTCATGATACGCAATGGAATCAACAGAAAGGACGTTTCGATAATCAGCGAGTCGAATTCTCCAACCAAGTTCGAGATCCTCGTGATACAGAAAGAGAAACGAGTCCAGTAATCCCACCTTCCGCAGGACGTTTGATCGAAAAAGAACCGCTGCCCCACTGCTGTACGTAATATCTTCCCCGTCCACATAACGATCTTGAATCTCGCTCCACAGACGCCCATTATCACGTGCAAATCCAAACCCAAGAAAATGCACCATCCCCCCGGTCACGTTCACCACATGGGGAAACTGCCAGAGCATAACCCGCGATTGCACAGAGCCAATCGATGTATCAGACTCGGCAAGTTTTACCGCCTCCATGATGGCGTCTGGATGTAGTTTCGCATCTCCGTTAAGAAGATACACATACTCTGCCCCACCCAAGATCGCGTGCTTAATCCCGAGATTATTCCCTTCTGCAAACCCGAGATTCTCTGCGCTGGGAAGATACGTGATTCCCTCCTGTTCACGGAGCCACTGAGCACTTCCATCTTTTGAATCATTATCAACGGCAATAATCTCGAGTTTCTCCGCTGGATAATTAAGCTTCCTGACAGAATCAAAAACCTCCGGAAGATACTTCCGGGTATTATAGGAAAGATAGATGATCGCGACACGTGGAAGCATGCTAATCGTTCTTAGGAAGATCATCTAACGACAATTTTCGTACAAGGCGGGTAATTTCCGTCTCAACCTTTTCAATCTTCACGTACACTCGGAAGATCAGATAGAAGAGTGCTACGAGTGAAAAATAGATGACCACGTCGGCTCCACGGCCCACTCCAACCAAACGCGCAACCGTATCGGCGGTTTGTGGAAGTGCCGCAACCACCCCTGCCAGGATCCAAAAACAGATCCAAAAAAGGAGCCACGCGATAGTGAGGGCGCCTCGTTTAAATTGGAAGACCGTTCGCGTGATCGCAAAGAAGGCAAACACGATGATCACGATTTGGATGATAGACATACCTACTGACTGATACGTCGAAGGACAAGCTTGAGGAGAGTTTTAATTCCCACAAAGAAACTCTGTCCTTTCGACAACGAATAATCTGTGTAAATGGCTTTGATCGGAACTTCGACCAACGCAAGCTTATGACGTTTGGCCTCAGCGATAAGTTCTGACGATACTTCCATGCGATTTGTTTTGATTTGAATCTTTCCCAGAGCGAACTTGGTAAATGCACGAAATCCAGACTGGCTATCTGTCACCCATGCCCCAAAAAGAAAAAACGTTACCAGGTTTCCAAGAATTTGCGCGACGCGCCGATACCAAGGCATCCCCACAAATCCGGTAAGCATCCGTGATCCAATAACCACGTCCGCTCCTTTTTCGATGGCATCGATGAATTTCTGAATCTCCGCTGGATCATGTTGTCCGTCAGCATCGAGTGTAACAACGGCATCGACATCTAACTTCTGCGCGGTGGCAAACCCCGTTCCAATCGAAGCTCCAAGACCGCGATTGATCACATGACTCACCACCACCACGCCAGCCGTGCGGGCTATTTCGGCGGTTCTATCTGTGGACCCATCGTCTACAACAATCACACCGTCGACAAACGGTTTTGTGTGCTGAAGAACTTCCGCGATCGTTGTCTCTTCATTATAGGCAGGAATGATGGCAAAAATCTTCATAGACTGCTCAAGAGAAGCTTATTGGCTTTCATATATTCAATGGTTTGTCTCAATCCGTCTTCTAAACGCACCAGAGGAAACCATCCTAGTTCTTTTGCTCGATCAATGCGAGGCAAAGCAAGTTCTGAGAGAAAAACAAAGTTTTCTCCCTCCACAACCTTTGAAGTTGAATTCGTCATCGCAATAATTTGATTGGCAACCTCTTCCAGAGACAAATCGACATCACTTCCAAGATTAATAGGTCCGGCATATTCTTTGGCTTCCATAATGCGCACAAGCCCATCGATAACATCGGTGATATACGCCAGGGACGTCTTAAACCCTTTACCTCCATACAGAATAAGGTCTTTCCCATCAAGGGCATGAAGGATGAAATCTGGAATGAGTTGACCATCAAATAATGGCATGCGCGGACCGAACGTTCGAAAAATTCTCGCCACACGGATCTCAAGACTATGCACTTGCCGATACGTCTCAAACATCGTCTCAGAAAATCGCTTCCCTTCGTCATAGCAGGCGCGTGGCGTCAGATGATCAACGATTCCTTTTTCTTCTTCCTCAACAAGAGGCGCGCCATCTTTGCGCTCTCCATACACCACAGAGCTTGAACCCAACAAAATCTTTGCTCGGTACTTTTTTGCGAGTTCGAGAATGTGATAATTTCCGAGCGAATTTGAAAGGAGGGTCTGGATTTTAAACTGATCAAAATTTTTGATTGATGTCGGACAGGCGAGATGGTAAATCTGTTGAATTCCCTGGAAGGGAAGCTTAAACGGAGCCAGTTCAGAAAAGGACTCGAGATCAAACGGCATATTGATATCCAGTCGAATGAAACGAAAATTTGCGTTCTGTAAAAGCGTATCAATATTTTTCGCATCTCCTGTCGATAAATTGTCGACACAGATTACTCGATGTCCTTCTTTGAGAAGGTACTCGCATAAATGTGAGCCGATGAATCCGGCCCCTCCCGTAACAAGAATGTTTTGATGTTCAAACGTGAGTGGTTGCGACATATGTCCTTAGTATAGCAGATATTACAAACCCCAGGCGGCGGAATTGATTCCTCCCCGATCACTTTCATCATCACTGAAAAACGTTCCGATAAGTTCTGCGTACCCGTTATAGACCCGGATATGTGGACCTCCACCCGGCCCAGCAGACGTCACAATTGACGCCCCTGGGTATGCACTTAAGTTTCCCACAGAGAGGCGCACTCCTCCACGAAAGGCAGAATCATAAGCAAAAAACGTTCCTAGCCATGCTCCTTCTCCGTCAAAAATTTGTACCTGAGGACCTCCACCATTATCTGTCCCTGTCACAATTTCATCGTCCCCATCGCCATCAAGATCCCCGCTAGCAATAAAGACTCCTTTGTCATAGGTACTTGCATATGCAAGAAACTCGCTCACAAACCCTCCATCAGGTTCATACACACGAACAAGCGGTTTATGCCCTTCCCCAAGAGTGGTCAGCACCTCATCTGTTCCATCGCCATCAACATCTCCCATCGCAACTCGTACACTCCGGACTCCTGAGATGTCTGAAAATGGAAAGATCGTGGGTTCTAATTGAGCTCCCGCTTTATCAAAGAGAGCCACTCGCGCCTGACCACCCTCATCCGTACTCACCACAATTTCTTCGATCCCGTCCCCATCGATATCTCCGGTCGCAACATACAATCCTGATCGGAGCTCTGTTTCGTACGCATAAAACTGACTTTCAAGATTTCCCTCCAGATCAAAAATGCGCACTTGCGGACCTCCTCCTGCTCCAGGAACGGTCACGATCTCCTCTTGCCCATCTCCGTCAACGTCTCCCATCGTCAAACGTACCCCTCCGGTAAATGATGAATCATACGCATCAAAAGAAGCAACGATTTCATTTCCGCTATTCGTGAATACATTCACGGTTGGAGGTCCACCTGATTCTGGAGCAACAGCGATGCGATAACTTGGTAAGGCTTCCGTTGAACCTGCACGAGTCCCTCCTTCGCTTTCATCCACAAACGATGGAGCTAATTCCATGGCTGTTGCAATATTCAGTCGTCCAGCTCCCATTTTCCCTTCTGCTTTTCCGTTTGCTGTCACAGGATCAACAGAAAGACGAAGAATCATTTTAATCGCATTTGGCGTAAGTGATGGATACGCAGACTTCAGCAATGCGGCAGCACCCGCCACCATGGGAGAAGCCATAGATGTCCCAGACCACCCCTCTTGATAATATCCATCGCTGACTTCAATCCATGCATCATCTTGATACACGGCACTATAAATGTCTTCACCAGGAGCAGAAATGTCTGTACATTCTGCCCCATAGTTTGAAAACGTTGATTTCACATCGTCTTGATCCGTTGAAGCGACTCCCAAAATCCAATCCTCTTCCGCACGCTCTCCAAAACACGCAGGGAAAATTGCTTGATGATCAATGTTTATTCCTCCTCCTTCTGAGTTTCCCATCGCTGCCACAACCACGATCCCTGCTTCGTAAGCCTCTTCTATCTCCCGCTGTAATGCGCTATCAAAATCAAAACCGGTAAAGCTTAGATTAATCACATCTGCTCCATTCGCCACCGCATACGCAACCCCTAAAGAGGCAAGGTTTGAATTTCCAATTCCCTCACTATCCAAAATTCGTACGGACATCAGTTGCACATCCCAGTTGATTCCAGCAATCCCTTCTTCATTATCTCCAACCGCTCCAATAATTCCCGCAATGACCGTTCCATGAGAGACCGCTCCTTCATCAAATGCTCCCTCATTATTCGGGATGGGACTTCCATCCTCATCGACAAAATCATAACCATGCACATCATCTATCCATCCGTTTCCGTCATTATCGATTCCGTCATCGGCAATTTCTTCTGTGTTTACCCAAATGTTCTCTTCAAGATCAGGGTGGTCTAAATCGATCCCCGTATCAAGAACGGCAACCACAACACTTCCATCCCCTGTATGAATGTCCCAGGCAGAATACGCATCAATATTCTCAAGGTACCATTGGTCAGCAAGGAACTCATCATTTGGCGTCAATGCCTGGACGGGCATCGCGATCATGACCATCAAACAAAAAAGAAGTCCCTTTGTCACCCAAGAAATAGATCCCTGTAATTTCATAGCGCCTAATGAATTGCCACAACTGCACCGAAGCGATTCAACACGTCAAATGCGAAGAATCCTCCAATGAGCTCTGCGTTATTGTTAAAAATACGGACCTGTGGGCCTCCCCCCTGCGTGGAGGTAACATACATCTCCGCAATACCATTCTGATCAATATCTCCTGCCGTAATCGATACTCCCCCACGATATTCACGTGGAAATACGAAAAATCGTTGGAGCTGAGTTCCTAAAGCACTATACACAGCCACCTCAGAAACGTACCCAGGTCCTGTTGCCACGAGAATTTCATTGGCCCCATCCGCATCTGTATCAACACTTGCAACGGTTAAGGTATCCACCTCTGCGTTGAATGCAACGAATGACCGGATATATCTCCCCGTTCCATCATGAACAAAAATCATTCCGTTACTCCCTTTTGTAATGGTTGAAATAATCTCTAATTCGGGATCCGTGTCGACATTCCCAAGCGTCACCTGAACCGGCGAGGTGGTTCGTCCAAGTGGGAAAAAGGATCCCTTAAGATGTCCATGACGATTGAACATCCGAACCTGGCCTGTCCCACCCTCATCGGACGTGACTAAAATCTCATCAATCCCATCTCCATTGATGTCTCCCACGCTCACAAAGATTCCAAATCGTTCCCCTTCGTCAAAGGCAAAAAACTGCCCTTCAACATTTCCATTCAGGTCAAAAATTCGAACCTGAGGGCCTCCACCAGGTCCCGCTCCCGTAATAATCTCCACTTCTCCATCATCATCAACATCACCCATCGCTAATCGGACACCCCCACGAAACTCAGGATGATACGCGTCAAACTGAGCAAGCACGTCGCCTTGTCCGTTCATACGTCGAACGATTGGTTCAGATCCTGTCCCTTGAGCGACAACAAAAGAATCTGAAGAACTGCTCGTCGAAGAACCTCCTGAAGAACCTTGTCCGGCAAATACGTTTGCGTACTCTAGCGCTCGAGCAATATTCAGGCGACCAGCCCCAAGTTGTTTACGCGCTTCGAGGGAAGGTTCGTTTACTGGATCTACAGAAAGCTTTAAGGCGTTCCGAATCTGATCTGGGGTGAGACTGGGATACGTTGAGCGCATAAGCGCCACCGCTCCAGAAACCATCGGAGCGGATAAAGATGTTCCCTCCCACGGAGAGGCATACGAAGTGATGAACAACAGCTCTGACGGATCGTGATACACACTCGCAAAGATATCAATCCCTGGAGCAGAGATATCTGTGCACCCTGAACCAAAGTTTGAAAACGACGTCTTTTGATCGAGTTGATTCGTGGAAGCCACACCAATAACGATATTTCGTCCAATCTCTCGATCAAAGCACGCTGGATAGACTAATTGTGTATCTGTATTAATATTGCCGTTTCCAACCGCTGAGACAATCACAACGCCTTGATCATGCGCCCATTCAAGTGTCTCGCGCAGTCGTGTGTCTGTCTGGGTAAAGGTAAAGCTTAGGTTAATCACGTCCGCCCCATTCTCAACGGCATACACAACCGCACGACGGACGTTCACCGTGGACCCTGCTCCGAATTCATTCAAAACACGCAACGGCATAATGCGAACATCCCAATTGATTCCCGTGATGCCCAATCCATTGTTTGCTGTTGCGCCAATAATGCCCGAGATCACGGTTCCATGGGACACCACCGCATCACTTACGCCGTCGTACACAACCGGGGAAGGATCTGGGTCTCCATCAACAAAATCCCATCCGACAACATCATCTTCAAACCCATTACGATCGTTATCTGTCTGATCATTTCCAATCTCTCCTTCATTGCGCCAAAACTGTCCTGCAAGATCTTCGTGATCCAAATCAAAACCCGCATCGAGTACGGCGACAACTGTTTGCTCAGATCCTGTTTCCTGATCCCATGCGGATGGCGCAGAAATCTGATCGAGGTACCAAAGCTCACCACGAAAACGATCGGTCACATCGCGCGCTTGTCCAGGGAGACTCATGAAAAGAAGGAACGCAACAATCGCCCCAACAACCAGTCGTTTACTCCTCTGAATCAAACAAAAATACCGCATAAATATATGCGGTATTGTAACGATTTCCTTAGAAATTGTCATCTAGTGAAGCCGTTCCATTGGTTACGGCGGTGACATCATAATCTTCAACGGAATCAATATCCTCCCCAAATGCATAATTTCCCAAAAAAGCGTCTGAAATATCATCAATCTGTTGATTCCAATCATCCCCATACAGATCAGACGCGACGGATTCACTTGCAATGGCTCTTAACACGCCTCCTTCTGAAACGGCATACACGGTTGGAACACTTAAGAACTTCACCATGCGCGTTCCTGGATGGTAGGTCACGTTTGCTCCCAAGGAAAGCGAGGCCAGAAACTCTGCGCTCACTTCGACCACGTCATCGAAATGTTCGAACCACGTGAAATAGACTTTTTCATTGGTAAACGCATGACGCTTCCCATCTGTTGCATAGTAGTACACGGCTCGACAAGGGTCATTTACGTCGACCTCAACTTCTGTTGAACAGGCAAGCTTAATCAGATTACGTTGTTCAACTTCTGCAACTTCTGGCTCTTCCACAACTTCTTCATCCACCACCTCTTCCTCTACCAGGACAACCTCTTCCTCATATAAGAGCACAACACTCTTGATGTCATCTTGTGTTCCAACGACCCAAACCCCCATGTCTGAAATAACGGCGCCCCGGAACATATAGTCCTCATCCGCATACCCATAAGACGTCCATGTAGCACCTGCGTCTTCTGATCGAAGAATAATCTGATCTCCTACGACAACCATTTCATCGCCATTCACCTGGATGTCGTACAAATTTTGATAGGTTAATCCTTCAACCTCGATAGAGCTCCAAGAATAATTTCCATCCGTGGTACGAATGAACGTTCCATTTCGACCAACAGCAAACCCTTCCGTTGCGGACGTAAACCACACGCCATACAAATCATCTTGCGAAATCTGTCCGATCGTCTCCCAACTGGATCCTCCATCAAACCCATAATACAGATACCCGCTGGCTCCCACGATCCAAGCGGTTCCATCTCCTCTATCTTGCACACGATTGAGTTCCAATGTTGTCAGTGACGTTGAAACGGCTATCCATTGACCGGAAGCATGATTATAGGTCATCAATCTTCCACTATCTCCAACTAAGTAGCCATACGAACTTGAGACGTCCATGTCATTCACATGTTCTGTAATCCCCAGCGTCACATTTGACCAGGTCGTTCCTCCATCGACTGATTCGCGCATCGCCGAACCTTCTCCAGCTACCCAAACATGTTGATCAAGAACCTCAATATCACGCCAATACACACTGGCATTATCATCGATCACAGACCAGGTGTCTCCCGTGTCAGATGAAGCAATGATCTTTCCGGTATTTCCTACGGCAATGACTTGATCTCCAACAACGGTCACAGCGCGCAAACCTTGAATGGTTCCTAGGTCCTTCTGAGACCAAATCCCTTCTGCCTGTGCCGGTAAGACGAACAAACACGATAGGAGAAGAAAAAAAGAGAGATGACTTGATTTCATATACTTCTAGTATAGCAAACTTCCTACAACTCGCCGATATACGTAGCCAAACCAAAACTCGCGTCCGAAGACGCGAGTTGTTGGTATCGATTTCTTTTCTTTGAGAAAAGAAGAGGATCAATGAAGTTACTTCGTCCAAGTCTCAGAAGAGAGATCAAGGTTGTCAATCAAGTAACCATTGTGCCAATCACCTGTTGATGTCACGTTTGATGTACTTGAGTGAGCAGAAGCACTGATATCAGACCAGATGAACTCGTAATCAACAGCAGCTGAATCTCCAGCTACCGCTGATGTGTGCAATTTGACGATGGTGGCCGCAGTGGTTCCATCGTTCAAGAACACCTTTGTTGAGTTCGTTGCTGTGTCAGCTGCAAAGAAGAAGCTGACAGAGTCTCCAGACGTATCAGAACCGACGGTTCGGAAACCAGTTGGGGTTCCGCGAACGATGTAGGTTACTGTTTCTCCAGCGGAGATCACATCTTCAGAAGCCCAAGTAACAACGAGATCTGAATCAGCTTCTGTGAAAGCACCTGTGCTTTCAACAGAGTTTCCATCCTCATCCTGGATGACGACAGATGTTGTGATGTCAGAACCATTCTTGTAGAGCTTGAAGGTATCTACTCCGAGAGTATCAGCGGTACCACCGTCGCTCCATGTTGTTGTGAGCTTGAATTGCTTCAAGGCTACATCTCCATTGGCGTCAGCAGTCACGGTGAACTTGTAGAGATCGGTTGCCTGGTTGTTTACAACTGTTGAGTTTGTAAGATCAACCTGGGAAATCACTGGAATTGAGTTGAACACGTACAACTCGTTTCCATCACGGTCAGTTGCATCGGTTGTAACTGTTCCGGTTGAATCTGAGTAACGTGCAGAATCAAGAGCAAGTGCGAGGTTCTGTTGTGATGTTCCAGCCCCTACTCCAATATCGTTCAATACGAGTTTGGCAGTAATGGTCTTAGAAGATCCAGCAGCAACTTCGATATCCAATCCTGTGATAAGCGCAGCTCCGTTTACAACAGAGTCACCTGACGTCTGTGCAAATACAGCTGTTCCGAGCAAGGTTGAACCATCGTAAAGTTCTGCGGAAGAAGCAACGCCGACTCCACCTGCAGCGAT
>Ga0210057_1007384_pt1 | contig 13339 bp, 18 predicted proteins | sample CryGeyCG2114_010_2_FD_183968 | JGI IMG/M metagenome (GOLD analysis project Ga0210057, IMG submission 183968) | Groundwater microbial communities from aquifer - Crystal Geyser CG10_big_fil_rev_8/21/14_0.10 (SPAdes) (version 2) | ecosystem: Environmental > Aquatic > Deep subsurface > Groundwater ... | reverse complement strand
AAGGCTTGACGAAGTTCGGCTTGAGTTTTGGCTGGTTTTTCCGGTGTTTCAGCTCCAGTTGCCATTTGGATATTTGTTTCGGGGGTCATAGATAGATTATATCTTGGATTAGAGGTCTTTCAATACCGACTTAAGTTGACGTTGGTAAAAGAAGCTTAATAAAAAGATTCCAGTTGAAGTAATCGCTGAAATTAGACAATATTGACACAGAGCCTGTAAAATAAAAATTTGGACTGCTGTTAGCCAGAGTGACATGCCAAAAGCGATAATTGATAGTCCGTAAACTATTTTCAATAAAAATTGCTTCTTAAAATCCCAATACCCAATCAAGAAAACAAAAACTAAAAGATAGAAACCGAGGCCGATTAAAGCGAGTGGTACTCCTAAAATAGTCGAGTAAGCGCTAGTGGTAACTTGTTCGCAACCACTAAGAAAAGCACAGTTAAGATTCTCACCTTTAAAATAAGCGAGTGATAAATAAGTCGAATCAATAAAACCAATCAAACTCAAAACCAAAGTGCCGAGTAAATACCAATTATTGACTAAGAGCTTTTTGAATGAGGGATTTAAATTCATCATAAGAGCGTGGATTATCAATTAAATTAGTGCCCAAATAAAAAGAGGGGGTATAAGTGACATCAAGAATTTTCGCTTCGGCTAAATCTCGCTCCACTCGAGCCGATAAAGCAGGATCTTTTAAATCAACCTGAAAACGATCTAAATCTAAACCAATTTTAAGAGCCAAGTCATTAAAAATTGCTTCGGCTTTAGGAGATTTGGACCAACGAGTCTGTTCTTTAAAAAGTGAGTCGGTCATTTCCCAAAATTTACCTTGTCGACCAGCCGCTTCCGCGACTATCGAAGCTTTTTTAGCGTATAAATGAAATGGTAAAGGATAATGACGATAAACAAAAGCGATCTGATCAGGAAATTCAGCCAATAATTTTTTAGTCAAAGGATGGTAAGTAGCACAAGCTGGACATTCAAAATCACTATATTCAGTCAAAATCAGTTTAGCCGTAGCAACATCACCAATAATCCAATCATCAGCCTTAGGTTTCAAAATATCTTTAGCTTTAGAACTTAGAGGTAATTGTCCATCGACAGAGCGTTTAGCAAAAGAAGAATTAACCAACCATACAATCCCACCTAAAATAACTAAAACAATTAACCAAATTGCTAAGTGGCGCATTTTTTTCCAAGTGCGGGTTCGACGCCCCTCAGCTGATTGCTCTCTTTTTTTTTCCTGATGTAATTCGTACTTAGTTAAATTTTCGTTATTCATAAAATTAAATTACTTATTCTTTTTAAATCGATATTGAATGAATTGCCAAAGCACTGGTAAAAATGAGACTAAAATAATAACACTAACAATCAATAATAGATAGCGATCAGCATTAGGTACAGTCTGGCCTAACAAATAACCACCACCAACTAAAAAAATTGTCCAGAGAAAACCGCCAATTAAATTATAAAGTAAAAAAGCCGAATAATTCATCTCTCCCACTCCAGCCACAATCGGCGTAAAAGTTCTAACCACTGGAATAAAACGGGCTAAAATCAAACTTTTTCCACCATAGCGAGCAAAAAATTCTCGAGCTCGAATAGCATTTTCTTGACGGAAAAAAAATGAATCGGGCCAGCGAAAAATCAAGGGGCCCACTTTCCGACCAAACCAATAACCAAAACTATCACCCAAGACAGCTGCTAAAAAGATGACCAAGAGTAACAACCATAAATGGAGATAACCCTGATAAGCCAATAAACCAGCCGTAAACAAAAGACTATCACCCGGTAAGAAAAACCCAACAAATAAACCTGATTCAGCAAAAATGATCCCGAACAAGCCGAGATATCCTGCCACCTTGATTAAGGAAACTAAATCAAACATCTTGCCTAGTATAACTTAAAACAGGTTCTGAATCCTAATTTTTAAAATTAAATAACAAATTAGGAAAAAGGGTTAATTTCAACAATAGATAATTAATTAATCCTAATTGAAGAGTGGGAGTCAATCCCACCTTTAAAAGAGGGATAATCGGCATCAGAGAATTATAAGACCAACGACCAGTTTGAAGAGCAAACAGCTCTAAAGCAAGAGCAAAGACGACCCCAATAACAAAAGCGAGCCACAAACGTTTCTGAAGCCTCTGAAAAACTAAAAAACTAAGACTAACTAAAGTAATAAAGCTAGCATCAAATAAAGCTGCTCGACCCAAAATAAAATTGCTAATTTCTCCCCCTTGATAATGTTGATAAAATTGAGAATGCCAATGTTCCCAAATCAGATTTAAAATCAGAGCCAGAATAAAAATTAAAAATAATTGTTTAATTATTTTAAACATCTTTAAATTCAAAACTAAAAATGATCGGTCTCATCAGCAAGAGCTAGAGCTTTAGTCACATGGATTGTGCCATCTTTATGATTCGGCGGAGTATAAATTGTATATAGCTTTAATTTCTCACTAGCCGAAGTATTAACCACATTGTGCTTAGCTCCCGCTGGTACCACAAAAGCAAACTCAGCGACAAAAATTGATCCTACTCCATCAATAATCACTTTCCCTTCCCCGACTTCAATTCGAAAAAATTGATCGACTGTATGGACCTCTTCACCGATATCTTCTCCCGGTAAAAGACTCATTACGACCAATTGGCTAAGAGGAGTAGTAAATAAAACTTTCCGAAAATTTTCATTAGTTAAGGTTTCTTTTTCGATATTAGCAATATAGCCAATCATAATTTTTAAATTAAGATTTAAATAATGTCCCTTTTTGCCATGGTGTTCCTAGAGTTGGTAACAGATAACGATCAAGCCCCCAATAACCAGCAATTCGCCAAGCTAAAATTAAACCGAGAGTTAAAATTAATAAGACTGGATTTAGACTCACTGTGCCAGCTAAAAGATAATTAAGATTCATAAAAAAACCAAAGAAAGCGGCAATACCAGTCAAACAACCAAGAATCAAACCTAAGCCCACCAAGAGCTCTCCATAAGCGACCACATTAGACCAAATATCAGTATATGGTAAAACCGCGTTTTGCAAAAAACTAGCATACCAAGTTTGAACATCAGGGTGAGCACCGGTGGTTTTATTTAAAGCCCCTTGAACAAAACCGCCAAGAGCTTTACCCGCTTCCGGTCCCGTCCAAACTGGATTGATTACTTTTTCCCAACCAGCCACGAGCCAAATCCAACCAACATAAACTCGCACAATTAACCAAAACCAAGCAAACTTAGGATTAGAAAATAAAAACTTAGACAGTGGTGATTCAGGAATAGTAATTTGTTTAAACATAATAATTAAATTAAAGACTAATATTTACATTATCTAACATAACAACTTATTTGACCAGTAAAATCAAAAGATTATTCATAACGCAATGCTTCAATTGGACTTTTCTTGGAAGCTTTATAAGCGGGATAACCGCCAAAAATAAGACCGATCAAAGCTGACACTCCAACTCCCAAAACCGCTCCGGTCCAAGGAAAAACGAAATCCCACATCACTCCCAAACCACTTGATAAAGCCAGCGAAATAAGTAAAGCTAAAACAGTTCCTATAAATATCCCCACTAAACCACCGACTCCCGTCAACAAAACCGCTTCTAATAAAAATTGAGTTAAAATGTCTCGATCAGTCGCTCCTAAAGATTTACGCAAACCAATTTCTCTGGTTCTTTCTGTGACCGAGACCAACATAATATTCATAATTCCCACTCCACCGACAAATAAAGCAATCGACGCCATAGCAATTAAAAACCAAGTTAAAGAAGTGGTAATAGTCGAAAGACGTTTAACTAAATCTTGTTGAGTCGAAACGAAAAAATCATCTTTACTGGGGTCACTAATATTGTGAGCTTCTCGCAAAGTTAATTTAACATCATTAGCCACGGCTTCAATATCAGTCCCCTCTCCCGCTTCAATAATCAAACGATTAAAATATTTAATCCCAAATAAATAATCTTGAGCCGTAGTATAAGACATTAAAATAGCTTCATCAAAATTAAATAAAGTTCCCCCACCAGAGGGAGGTAGAACAGCAATCACTTTAAAATTACGGCCTTTAATTTTAATCTTTTTCCCTAAAGGGTCGTCTTCAGCAAAAAGCTGATCTACTACCTTGGAACCTAGAACTACAGAACTAGATCGAGATGAAACATCATTCTTATCAAAAAATTCACCCACCTTCGGTTGAAGATCAAAAATTTCCGCAATTAATTCAGTCGCTCCAAAAACTGACACTTGATAAGTATTGGCCCCGAAAGAAACTGTTTCAGCTCCAAAAACGATGGGCATAATCTGTTTTAAACCCGGAACATTAGCTTTATTTTTGAGAGCTTCTAAATCTTTTACCTTAAGTGAGTCACTAAAAATTTGAGCCGTATCCGAGGGACTAGAAGGTTCCCGACCAGGAATAACAGCGATCGTATTTGTTCCCAAACCTTGGACTTGATCTAAAATTAATTTTTGAGCCCCCGCCCCTAAAGACATTACCAACATAATTGCGGTTACTCCAATCACAATCCCTAAAATAGTTAGAATTGATCGAGACCGATTAGTGGATAAACTGATAAAAGAAGTTTTCAAGGTATGTTTCCAAATCATAAAATTATTTTACGTATTCATCATTAGTACTTAGACGTTTAGCCACTTTAATATCACTGTCAATTTTACCGTCTAATAAATGAATAATACGTTCTGCGTGTTCAGCGGTTGAAGTCTCATGAGTAATTAAAATCACCGTTTTCCCCTCTTCTTCATTTAAACGTTGAATGATCGACATCACTTTTTTACCAGATTTAGAATCTAAATTGCCGGTCGGTTCATCAGCAAAAATTATATCCGGATTATTAATCAAAGCCCGAGCAATGGCCACGCGCTGTTTTTCACCACCCGATAATTCTGATGGTTGATGTTGAAGACGGCTAATCAAACCGACGGCTTCGATTGCTCGTCGAGCTTTGTTATCCCAATCAGCTTCCGCTATTTTAGAATAAACGAGCGGTAATTTGACATTATCTAAAACCGAAGTTCGAGCTAATAAATTAAAAGCTTGAAAGACAAAACCGATTTTCTGATTACGTAAATTAGCTAATTCGTCACTTGAATAAGAAGTAATGTCTTGCCCCGCAAAATAATAACTCCCAGAACTAGACACATCTAAAAGACCAAGGACATGTAATAAGGTTGATTTACCACTCCCCGAAGGGCCCATAATCGCCACAAATTCACCTTGACTAACAGAAAAACTGATATCCGCTAAAGCAATAGTAGTACTAGCTTCATCTTGGTAAATTTTTTTTAAATTTTTAACTTCAATAATATTCACATTAAGACTTCAAGTAAGTAACGACGGTTTGACCGACTTTCAGACCGGAGAGGATTTCAATATTACCAGTTGACCCTCTCAAGCCAGTTGTAATAGGGACTACTTCATAAGTTTGACCATCGGGATTAAGGACTCGAACAGTCTTCACTCCGTCAGTATTAATCACTGCTCGATAAGGAATGGTTAAGACTTTATCTCGACGAGCGCTCAAAATTTCTAAATTAGCGGTTAGACCTGAACGAATTCGCTGATCTTTATTCAAAAACTGTAAAGTAACTTTATAGGTCGGAATCCCCTCCCGAATAGTTTCGGCCGGATCAATCATAGTCACCACCGCTCCAAAATAAACATCCGAACCATAGGCATCTAAAGTGGTCGAAGCTAAATCATTTATTTTTATTTTCGCAATATCCGATTCCGGAACATAAGCTTCAATTTTGTAATGGCTATCACTAATGACACTAAAAACGGTTTCGCCAGCAGAAACAAATTCACCCAAGCTAGGATTAACCCGAGTAATTAAACCAGCAAAAGGGGCATAAATAATATTTTTAGCTAATTCAGCCGAGGCTTGATCCACCTTAGCCGATTGAGAGCTAATCTCTTCCGCTGAATGACTAGATAAAGCGAGATTAAAATTGGAATTAGCTTGATTGTAATTTGCTTGAGCGGTATTTAAACTCGATTGGGCTTTAGCGACTAAATCAATTGTTTGATTTAATTCACTTAAACCAGTATTCATTTTAGTGATGGTGCTATCAATTACACTCTGGGACAAACCAGTGTTTGTAGGATTAAGATTATTGATAAACACCGCCAAGTGATTCATAAAATTATTAGTCGTCTCTAAATAATTTCGCGCTTGGTCTAATAACTCAACCGCCGAAGTGGCCGTAGTTGTTTTTAAATTTAAAGCCCAAGGTTGAAAAACATGAAAAGTAACTTTTAAGCGTTCTTGATTAATTCTATTTTCTTCGTCGTACGATAAACTACCCATATTAAAAGTTGGGTTAACCGATTGAGCATTATCAAAAAAACTATCAGTATTATTAAACAGCACTCCTTGGACTTTAATATAGGCACTACTGGCTACATTGAGAGCATTTTTCTGTTCGTTATTTAAAATTACTTGAGTAGCATTAACTTTATTTTCTTCCAGCCTTAATTCTTCTGGTCGTAATTTTCTAGCTAGGTCTGAAAAATTTGATTGAACAATAGCTAAGTTAGCTCGATCACTAGCGCTTTCCAATTCACCCAATAAATTTCCTCGATTAACCAAATCACCGACTTTGACATAGAGTCGGCTGAGAATACCGCTCTTTTGAAAAGCTAAGTCAGTTTTATCAGCTGGAAAAATTGTCCCCGTCACATCGACAATTTGAATCACCGTACCCAACTCCACTTTAGCCACAACTAAACTAGAATTAGAGCGAGTAAAATAGATAATCAGGCCAATAATAAGCACGACAAAAACCCCAAGTCCCCCAACTAAATATTTATTCTTTAGTAATCGTTTAAACTGTTTATTCATACAAATTATATTGATTATAACATAATCAATATAAATTTAGAGACTATAAATTAATCAGATTTTAAGGATAAATCTTAATTACTGAAAATCAACCGAAAATGGATACATCCCCATGCCACAACTGCCTAAAAGGGTAGAAACTGAAAAAACTCCAATATCAATATCGGTTGAGGCGGTCGGCGAAAGCAATTGATCAATATTTAAACTGGGAATACGAATCGCTGACGAACAATCAAAAGTGCCTTTGGTATTGAATCGAATGATTGTTGGAATACCGGCCTTGGCAATACTCTTTCGTGGTTGATAACCACCTTTAGCATTGATCTCTATAATTTGCTTGCCATCAACGATACTAACGTTATTGGCTACAACATCTAGAGTGTTATTACTACCATTTTTGGTAAGTATAATAGATCCTCCGATGAGGACGGCTACTACAATAACTGAAATAATAGTCGTTTTCATAATTGAAATTATACTAGAAATTGAACACTGGCGGTATGATTCCAATGACCACCAAGCTATTGATGAGGTTGAAGAGAGCAAACATGATAACAATCAGCCCAGCTGTCTTAAAGAAGACTCCAGCTTTTGAACTCTTTTGGATACTGAATGAGCTAAAACTGATTAGAGCGAGAATCGGCAAGGTACCAAACGCGAAGGCAAACATAGTGAGTCCACCTTGAAGAAAACCACCGGTAGTTAATGTGTAGAGTTGCATCGATTGCGTGAATCCGCATGGCAGAAAGAAGGTTGCTATACCGACCAAAAGTGGTGTCAGGGTGTGATTAAATTTCGAAACTCCATGAGCATGCTTGGAAATAAACTTTGGCATTGATGGCTGAAACTTTTTAGCCCAATGGAATGTATCGAGAAGATTGATACCGAGAATGAGCATAACAATACCAATAATCAAACTCAAGATGAATGTCGCTGAAGTGTTGAGCGTAAATACTGCACCAATAGCACCAATGACACCACCAAGTACAAAAAACGAAATAATTCGTCCGGCATGGAACATAAGCTGAGGCTTAACCTTATCTCCTTCTTTGGCAAAGGTAGCAGACATTGAAAGAACCAACCCGCCAACGACCGCCATGCAAGTTGAAAGCGAGGCAATGATACCGATGACAAAAGCTGTACCATAAGTTACATTGCCAGCACTAACTAGATTAACAATCCCCATTTTCTGAAGCACTACAAACAAAATAATAAAAACCAAAGAGATAGGAACGGCAATTTTAAAATCAGCCCATTGTTTTTTCTTAAGTTGTTTTTCAACCGACACATAATAACCATAAATTTTAAGAACGTCAGTTAATTCTTCGGCGATTTGTTCAAGAGTTTGCTCACCAAAATCACCATGGATTTCCAACGAATGAGATTGGAGACTGACTGTGGTCTGAACGACGTTAGATAATTCTATCAATTCTCTTTCGATCAATAAAACACAAGCCTGACAATGGATGCCGTGGATATGGAAAATATATTTTGTCATTAATTTCTATTATACACCACAACTACTGCCTCCACGATCGCCTTGTGATTGGGAAACTAAAGACACAATTCTTTTTGAACCAGCCGAACTAGAGTAAGATACTCCCAAAACTTCCTTTGGATCAAGCTCGGACCAATCAAAACCTTGGTCTTTAAAATAACTAGCAATAGTCAAATAAGTATCTGGGAACCAATAAGCATTGACCACTAAAGCCGTCTGCCACATTTCTTGTTCACTAGCACCTTGGCTCGCTAATAATTCTAGTAATCCGAGCATTGCCATACCATGATTACAATCCGGAAAATGAGTCGAATTATTACAACAAGGACGATAGATTCCTCGCGATACTTTATCTACTAACATTTGTTGATCCGAGTTTAGAGTGAAGAACTGATGTTTGCTATAGTGATCCATCGGGTCACCTTTGGCCATAGTCCAACCACCAGTTGAAGCAAATCCACCTGCCCCGCCATATTTTGGATCAGTCATCTCACCTTGATCAAGAATAGAATTTTTATTAGCTAAACCTAAAGCCCAGAATAAATTGAGAAGATAGCCAGCATTAGCCCGAGTAATTTTTAGTCGGTCGGGGTTATGACCTAAAAGGAGCTTCTGATATTCTTCGGGAAAAGTTCCTCTCTCCTCATAAAGTGATTTGAATTTATCGACATCAATCACGCCAGCCTTGACTAACTGGGCACCAAGATCAGCCCAAGTCACTGGCAAAATGATCCCCTCCATTGGTCTGATCACCTCCTCTAAATCAGGAGTCTGATTTAGAGTTTTAGCAGTCAAATTATTTTTTAATTGAAGTGGTTCTATTGTTTTTTGATTTCTAAGTAAAAACACACCCAAACCGATAAACACCACTACAATAATTAGAGACAATATTTTTACTAGATTGTGTTTGTTTAGATTATTATTTTCCATATATTTTATTCTTGACAACAATCAGCTAATTTAGTGACTAAATCTTCCAGTCGATCACTACTAGTAGCAGCTGTTTTTATATTTTCCGAATTAATAAGCTTAAGTTTTAAGGCCCAAAAAATAGCATAAACTTGATAAGCTTTTTTAAATAATTCCAAAGCCTCCTTTTTTTTGTTAGCTGATTGTAATTTATTCGCCACCTCAATCAAACGCATCGTAGATGAAAGTAAATGTTTAGAAGCACACCAAGTTTCCCCTTCATGATTGGGCATTAATTCAGCCAATAATTCCTTGCGCATATTTCGAATTTCCGCTGAAGTATCCAGATATTCATCTCGACCAGTTTTCATGGCCGTGAAGAAAAAATGTTCTTCCAAACTAATCAAATTCATCACCGCTAAACTCAAATCTTCCGCAGTCGAAAGATCAACACTGCCCTCTTTTCTCGCCCTTTCGATTTGAGCCATGAATTCTTCAAACGAAAATTGTTTTTTTGAATTTATTGATTTCATGTTAGATAAATAAAACTAAGAGACCAATAATAATCATAATGAGACCAGCCCAAAAATGGACATCTTTCATTTTAGTTTGTCTCCAATCTTGAACTTTATCGACTAAAATTGGATTAGCCGCCAGCCAGAGAGTCGCAATAAGAGGTATCACTAAAATGACATTATAAAGTAGCAGATAAACTAAACCTTCAAAATAAGACCGCTGATCATGAAGTAAGCCAATCACCATCAAGTAGGGACCACCCATACATGGGAATTGACAAAGACCAACCAATAAACCTAAAGCAAAAGTGGCTGGCAAAGAAACAGTGTTAATGAGCCGACCCATCGACCGATGAGCGATGTTAGGAATTTTAAGTTTAATTGGAAATTTAGGAAACAGTGCCCCGATTAAATTAAGTAAGCCGAAAATAATCAGTAAAGAAGCTCCTAATTTACCCATAAAATGAGGTACATTAAAGATATGAATGATTCCCAAAACACCAATACCAATCGTAAAATAGGCCGCAAAGATACCCGCAATATAAAGACCACCAATCTGAAGAATTTTCTTTCTGGTCATTTGTAAACCAAAAAGAAAAGCAATCGTGATCAACAGAATCGAAAAGGAACAAGGATGGACACTATCAAGTAGAGCTGAAAAGATCACTAAAGGTAGAAGCCAAGTCCCACCAGCACTTAAACTCCAAAGGAAATTTGAAAAACCAGCGCTGTATTTTAAACTAACAATCATAATAAAAGCTAATAAAATGACTCCCAAACTAATGATAAGTTTTTTCATATAGTTAAGGAGTAACTAAAGCTTTTATCTCAAAACGAAGAATGCGACCAGAGTCATCAGTAATAGTGATAAAACGATCAATTGGCCCCACTCCAGCTGGACCATGAGCCTTAGGATCATAGACTACTCGAAGAATCCTGTTTTCACCAACCCTGATCGTTTCATTTGCATTGGTCACTCCACCCATACCAGCCATACCAAAAGGACCTTTAGTGGAACCATCTGACTCAACTAAAAAAGCGGTAGTACACATACAAGAAGTTTCTAAACTTCGTATAACAACTTCTTGTTCAGAGGAGTTAGTAAACCTAAAGTCTTTACTAACATTGCCATTTTTCATCGCGATAGAACCAAAATCGTGAATAGTGTTAGTAGCTGTCAAAACACTGGAAGCATTAGTCACTTTGACTCCCTGAACAGAAGCGGCCGAATTGTCATTTTTTACATAACCCCAAACCAAAAGGATAGCTACAAGCAAACTAATAAAAACTGTAATAATAATTGTTTTTGATTTCATAATGATTAGTAGTGATTAAAATTTGATAAAACAAATAATCGCAATGGAATACGAGTTTAAACACCTAAAAGCCGTTTGACTTTTTAGGGGCCCTTAAATAAAAGCTGGACTATTCTCCAATAAAGCCAACCAACGAATAATTTCCCTTCGGCCAATCAGTTTAAACAAAAAAACATTTAAAATCCGATTTAAAATTGGCGGAGCGGGTAAAGGTAATTTAGATTGAAAAAATATTAGTCGAAATCCAATTAAAAAGAACAGCAGGTTGATTAAAAGAAGACTCAAACTTAAGTTAAGAGGAATATTGAGAAAACTGTGGTAGGCCAAAAGATGATGAATGACTACGGCCATAGAATTGAGTGGACAAAGTGATTGATTTAGAGATGAAAAAGGACAATTATTAACCATCGCTTGATCTGGCTGATGCCACATCACCGTAAAACTAAAAAAAACAATCGCTAAAAACGAACTTAAGACAAGGCTGGCAATAATTTTTTTGGCTAAAAATTTCATTGATCTATTTAACAAACGCTATAATGATTAAAATCATTATTAGTAAAAGACAACAAAACATCAACAAGCCCATCATTTTGGGATGATAACTATTTTCAGATTCTGGTTTGTTTTGATGACAAGACATTGTGATATAGTTTAAAGTTTTTCTCAAAGATAAATTTCCTACTCTAAATAATTTTTCTATTTTTCTCTAATTGTAAATAGTAATTAGCACCAATTTGAGTCCAAATAGCGATGAGGATAAGAATCGCAGAACAAAACAGAGCGTCAATTTTTGTAATCCCAAAAACTAAATTATCCGCTCCGCCTAAAATTGCACCACCAAAAGTAAGTACACCGGCCAAACCAACAATGATACTAATAAGGTGAATTAATTTTGATAATTTCATATTTTTAATTAATGATCCTAATTAAACGAGCTAATAATTAAACTAAATCTTTTTGTTTGGATTTAAACTCTTCTTTATCAATTTCCCCTTTAGCATATCGCTCTTGCAAAATTTCCAAAGCTTTAGAGTGTTTATTGTTAAATTGACCACTAATTTCTTTTACTACCCAAATGAAAAACATAATTAACAAGATCCAAAAAACGATCATCATTAGTCCCCCCAATAAGCCATTCATCATTCCATAACCAAACCCATAATTGTTATATAATCCGTACATCATTTTAATTTAAATTAAGTTTATAATTGCTTTGCTTTAATCCGTAGAGAATTAGAGACCACGGAAACACTCGATAGCGCCATCGCCAAACCGGCAAACACCGGATTCAAGAGCCAACCAAAAAGTGGATAAAATAATCCGGTCGCTAGAGGAATACCGACGATATTATAAATAAAAGCCCAAAATAAATTTTGTTTAATCCCCCGCATGGTCATTTTAGATAATCTAATCGCTTTGACTAATTTAGAGATATCGCCACCCAACAAAGTGATCCCGGCCGATTCAATCGCCACATCAGTGCCAGTCCCCATGGCTATACCTACGTCTGCTTGAGCGAGTGCGGGAGCATCATTTACGCCGTCACCAGCCATTGCCACCACTCGACCCTGCGACTGAAGCTCTTTTATTTTTTCAAGCTTATCTTGTGGCAGTACATGAGCGACAACATCATCAATACCAACAAGCGATCCAATGTATTTAGCGGCTCTTTCATCATCACCAGTAAGCATAACCACCCTGATACCAAGTTTGTGAAGATTTTTTATTGCTTCAACTGACTCCGCTTTTATTTCATCAGCCACCATGACAAAACCCAAAACAACTTCCTTGGTCGCTAAAATAACGGGCGTTTTTCCTTGAGTGGTAAATTGATTAAGTAAAGCTCTATCAAAAGAAATTTTAAGATCCTTGATTAATTGGGCATTGCCAACAAAATATTCTTTTTCGGTTAAAAAACCTTTTAAGCCCCGACCCTCTAGATTCTCAAAATTAGACACCTCCGAAAGGGTGAGATTTTTCTCTTGGGCGTAGTTGATAATCGCCTGTGCAATCGGATGTTCTGATTTTTTTTCAAGCGAAGCAATAATTGATATTAATTCATCATCTTTAAAATTAGAAAGATTTTGAATATCGACGAGTGTCGGCTTACCACGGGTTAAGGTGCCTGTTTTATCAACCACAACCGTATTTACCTTATGTAGTTTTTCAAGAGTAGCTGCATCTTTAATTAAAATGCCTTCTTTTGCCCCTTTGCCGACTCCAACGATAATCGCCGT
>Ga0210057_1007383_pt1 | contig 13339 bp, 15 predicted proteins | sample CryGeyCG2114_010_2_FD_183968 | JGI IMG/M metagenome (GOLD analysis project Ga0210057, IMG submission 183968) | Groundwater microbial communities from aquifer - Crystal Geyser CG10_big_fil_rev_8/21/14_0.10 (SPAdes) (version 2) | ecosystem: Environmental > Aquatic > Deep subsurface > Groundwater ... | reverse complement strand
AAAATAAAAGACTTAAAGAAGAATTTACAAAAACAGTAACATTAACCAAAGAACAAGAAAAGATTATGAAAGCGGTAGATAAGAAAATATTAAAGTGTTGTGTATAAAAATCAGGGCAAATTCAAGTAATTATGCTTGTAATAATTAATAATTTAGGTTTTTTTATTAGAAAAGGGATAATATTTAATATTATAATTCCAAATCCAATAATTATATTTTGAGATTCCATTTTAAAAACCTTGTTTTATTATTATCATCAATGCTTCAATTAACAATCCAATACCCCCACAAAAACTCCTAAATTAGCCATACCAAATATTGTTAATACTCCTGCAAGGATAAGGACAAATCCAGCAATAATATGTAGTGGATCAAATAACATCCCTTTTTTCATCATAGTGAACATAAAAATAAGTTATTAATATATAAATACTAATGTTCTTGGTTTTAGAATATGTAATATTTAAATCCATTTTTATTATGACCACAGTTCGTTTCACTCAAGAGTACAAGGGTAAAAAATAGAAGAATGGGAACGGCGGGATTCGAACCAACTTTAACAAAGTTTGATCAAAGAAAGTACTTTTCGTTACACTCAAGAGTACAAGAGTACAAAAATAAAAGAATGGGAATGGCGGGATTTGAACCCGAATCCGAAGCTCTGGAGGCTCCTATTCTAGCCAGATTAAACTACATTCCCTGAATGATAAACAAGTTAATCCGTTTGTTTTTAAATGTTATTAGAAAAAATTTAGGGAAATGTTTTGGAGAATAGATAGAGACACTATTTCTAATAATAAAAGGGAGAATTATATCCAGATAAAATTGTTTATAAATAGTTTTAAAATTTCATTTTTTGAACAAGATTTTATGATTTTTTTCATTCTAAAATTTCTCTTGTTTTGTTTAAAAATTGAATTGTTTTCTTTTTAAGATCAATTGCTTCATTTTTGTTGGATTCTTCACTTACCCCGTAAGAAGCAGTTTCTCTTTTTTCTTTTGCATAAACAAAATAATTCACTTCTTTTTTCTCAAGAGATGAAATAGAAACTAATTTTATATCCTCTTTATTTAAACTATCATAATAAAATTTTATTAATGTACAAAGAGTTGCTAAATGATTTTTTGAAGAATAACCTTTTTTAGAGATTAATGCTAAAGCACAATGATAAATTGTATAGTAACGCCCCACAATTATCCAATCATAAAACGAGTTATGTTCTTCTAAGAAATTAATAAATTTGAGGTTAGATTCTGCTTTTTTAAGATGTGATTTTGATAAATAGGAGGTCTCTTTTTCTGTTTTTATAGATTCTTTATTCAAATAAAAGTTAAAACTTCTTTCAACTCTTTCTGAATCTTCTAACCAAATTTCCCAATTAAATTGTTTTTGCTTCATTATAAAAATATTCTCCTCCTACAATAGGATACCCTGTTTTGATTATATGATTTAAAGCTTCGTTATCTTTTTGTAATTCCCCTATTTGCATGAAAGTTATGTTTAATTTAATACTATATTTATTTGAAATTTCATTAACTCCTTCTTTTCCAATAGCATCAAAAAATATTAAATCAACATCACTCTTTTTAGTATAATTTTTTTTAGCATAAGAACCAAACAATATTGCTATTCTTGGTTTGAAAGTAAATATTGCTTCCATAATTCCTTTTTTAACCTCAAAAGGAAGGCTCTCAAATTTAGTCTTGTTTATTAAACTTAGTAATCCTATTAATACATTATTTTTAAAATTTAAAGAATAGAAAGTATTTGATTTATTTTTTTCTCTAACAATGATTTTATTATTAGTTAATGAGTTGAGATTTTTTAAAAGATTATTCTTGCTCTTGATTCCAGTTTTTTCATATATCTCATTAAGATAAGTTCTTCTTTCTGCTAATATTTCAATTATTTTGATGACATTTTTGTTCACATTTAAACAATCCATTTTTAATACTAATTAGTATCTTATTAATACTATTTAAACTTATCGCTTTAATGATTTATATACTCTCAAGATATTATTGCACTGAGTCATTATAATGATATTTCTCACCTTGTAAACTGTACAAAAATCCAAAGATACATTTTTAAACCCTTGTTTTAAGCTATTGAATAGGACGGCCATAGGGGTGTTGTACCACCTGTTCCCATTTCGAACACAGCAGTTAAGGACACCTCCGTTCATGACTGTACTGCGCTTCTGCGCGGGAACTCATGGAAGCTGTCCACCCTTTTTTTCTTAGAATATTTCACTTAGAAATCAAAATTTATGTTTTTAATTTAATGTGTGACCTAAAACACAAATTCATCTCCAACATCTGCATCCAATACTCCTGATTTTGTTTCAAGAACATATTTCGCAACTTTAACTTTCGATAACATCCAAGGTTTCATCTTTTGCTTATGGACTATCTTCTTTCTATCATCAAGCCAATAAACATCTATATAAAATTTCATGAAAAAAGTATGTATAGAAGTAGGTTTTTCTCTTTTATTTACTAATAATGTAGTTTTTGGTTTATTTGAGAACATCAATCCAATTCCTTTTGTAAGAAAGTTAGTACACCTTTTTTCTATTCCTATTTTTACTTTTCCCATCTAAAATTTCACCATTTTAGTTCTGATTTTTTTGTCTCACATACTCATATACAAATACAACTTTATTTATTAATAAAACTTGTCTAAATAGAAAAGAGTGACCAAAATGTGCTGTAATAACTGCAATCAATTATATCTATCAAGAGATGTTAGTAGAGAGAATAATCCTATGTATTTTTCAACAAGAACAGAAGGAAGTTCATTGGATTTGCTTAGAAACATAATCCCAGATACAAGAGCTTATGTTGTTGAAGGAGGAGAGATAGTCAGAGAGATAACAGAAGAATTAGTCAAAGCCAGAGATAATTATTATCCTTTATGGGGAGGAGAAATGTATCCCTCAAATAGGGTAATACTCCAAGATAACAAAAAAGAAGAACAGAAAGGAGATAATTTGAGAGAGATGATAGATAGAGCAAGAAAAGAATTAAAATTAAATTTTAATTAAAAGATGTTACAAGAAAAAGCTAAGAAAATATTGGAAGAAGCACAGAGAATAGAATTAAATAATCCTAAAGGAGCTTCATTTCTATATCTAGATGCTTCGGAAGTTTATCTTTATCTATCACAAACAAATAATCCTTATTCTTCAAAAGAATTTATGAGAAAAGCACAAGAATGTTATCAAAGATATGAAAGTCTGAATTCTAACAAATCTTTGGTTGAAAAAAGTATTACAAAAAAAACAAAAACATCATCAATAACATTCAATGATATTGGAGGATTAGAAGATCTAAAGAAAGAGATCAGATTAAGAATAATTGAACCTTTGAAGAATCCTGAAGTTTTCAAACGTTTTGGGAAACGGATAGGAGGAGGGATAATTATGTACGGTCCTCCAGGATGTGGGAAATCTCTAATAGCAGAAGCTACTGCAAACGAGGCTAACGCGACTTTCTTCCATGTGAAAGCTTCCGATCTCAAAAGTAAATATGTGGGAGAAACAGAACAAAATATTGCTAAGTTATTTGAGGAAGCACGAGAAAAATCTCCTTCTATCATTTTCTTTGATGAATTTGAAGTTTTAGGAGGGGATAGAAGTTCAACAGATCAGTACACTAAACAAGCGATTTCACAATTATTGACAGAAATGGATGGCGTTGGGAGTAAAGAAGATCAAATTTTATTATTAGCTGCGACCAATGAACCGTGGAACATAGACATTGCATTGAGAAGAGAAGGACGTTTCGGAAGAACATTATTTATCCCTCCACCTGATATTGAGAGTAGAGCTCAAATATTAAGATTATTATTGAAAAACAAACCAGTTGATTATGATGTTGATGTCAATGAAATTGCTTATTCCACATCTTACTTCTCAGGTGCAGATCTCAAAGGATTGGTTGAATCTGCTACTGATATCCCATTAACAGAATTCATTGAGCTGGGAAGAGAGAGAAAAATAGCGAGAAACGATTTCAAACAAGTTATAATGAAACAAAAACCATCCTCTCCTATGTGGTTTAGGATAGCACTAGCACAACTGGAAAAAAAAGAGATGATACAAGATTTCACAGAAGTTACTGATATAGCTAAAGAGTTAAGAGAAAGCAATATGATAGTTAGTGCTAAAGTTTAGCCAAAACTTTTCCCGCAACCGCACGTAGATTTTGCGTTTGGATTATCTATCTTAAAACCTGATTCTTGTAACGTATCAACAAAATCTATTCTTACCCCATCCATATACTCTAATGAATCTTTGTCTACATAAATCTTCAGATTATCTTTCACCATCTCTAAATCAGAATCTTCTCCTTTCTCCACAAAACTAAGTTCATACGAGAATCCAGAACATCCTCCCGCAACAACAGATATCCTTAATGAATACCCTTCTTTATCTTCTTTTTTCATCAATTCCTTAACTTTTGTGACAGCTGAGGAAGTAACTTCTACTTCTTGTTTGTTTTCATTGTTATTTTTTCTATCTGCTCTTTCTTTATTAGATTTGGAGATTACAGTATTGATATCTTTGACTAAATTATCTATTTCTTGTTCATCCATTCCATGCCCTAAACAACCCTCTTCTAGACTTTCGTATGCGGAGACGTGACATCCTACACAATGTAAACCATAACTTTGTATTACTCCTGCAACTTGAGGATATTTGCCTACAATCTCCGAGATCAGCATATCTTTTGTTATTTGTTCTGTTACCTCTCCGGTTTGTTGTTCTGTTTTTGTTTGAGAATGTGCTTCCATAATTATTATGTATAAAACAAGATTATATAAGCTTTGCTTTTTTGTGTGCTTTGTTGTACTTGGATGATTAGAATGATATGATTCTTAATATATTCCTTCTTATAATACTTTTCTTCTGAAAAACGCCGCCGTCCGGATTTGAACCGGAATATCCCTTAGGAAACTGGTTTTCAAGACCAGCGCAATACCAGATTATGCGACAGCGGCACAGAAATAAGTTTATTTATTTTAGTTTATATAACTTTCTTATATCTCAAATCAACCATTCCCACACCAATCAGGGATAACAAGATTTTATATATCTTATTTTTTTCTCTAGGATATGATAGAAGGAGGAGTTTTACCATCACAAACTATTAGAAAATTTATTAGTAAAGGATTAATAAAATCAAAAACAAAAATACATCCTTCACAAATCCAGCCTGCAACATTAGACGTGAGAGTTGGAGAAAATGTATGGAGAGTCCCAGCAAGTTTTCTATTAGAGAAAGGAAGAACAATGAAAGAAAAGTTGGAAGAATTTAATTCCGGTTCATATAGATTAGATATTTCAAAAAAAACATTTCTAGAATCAGGAAAAACTTATGTTATTGAATTACAAGAAGAACTTAATCTCCCAAAAAATGTAGGGGCAAGATCTAATCCAAAAAGTTCAACTGGAAGATTAGATGTTTTCGTGAGATTGTTAACAGAGAATGGAGAAAGTTTTGAACAAGTTCCTTATGGATACAAAGGAAAATTATATTTGACGATTTATTCAATGTCTTTTGATTTAATAATAATAAAAGGAGTTGCACTTAATCAATTAAGATTTTATATGGGAGAAAATTTTGTTCTATCGACTAACGAACTTAAATTATTATACCAACATGAAGCGTTATTATTTGATAAAAAAGAAAATCCTATCATGTTGTATGATACTAATCTTAAAGAAGATGGAATTTTCTTAACTATCGATCTTGATGAAGATATTATAGGATACAGAGCAAAAAAGAACGCACAACCAATAGATTTGACAAAGAAAAGATATTATGATAAAGAACATTTCTGGGAACCGATATTAAAACCACAAAATAGATCTTTAATATTAGACCCGCACTATTTTTACATCTTTAAATCAAAAGAGAAAATAAGGATTCCGTTAGGATATTCTTGTGAGATGGTACCTTTCCATTCCGGGATAGGGGAATTCAGAAGTCATTATGCAGGATTTTTTGATCCAGGATTCGGTTATGGAAGAGGAGAGATTAAAGGAAGTCATGCTGTTTTAGAGATAAGAATGAGAGATGTTCCAATGGAAGTTTTTGATGGCCAGATTATAGTTAAGATGATATTTGAGAGGAATATTGAAGAGCCTGATGTAGTATATGGAGATTCTAAACTTAAAACTAACTATCAAGGACAGAGTTTAAGGTTAGGAAAACATTTCACATGATATAGTTAGGAAAATCTTTTCTAATTTCTTATTATCTTAACTTTTTGTTTAATATAGAATGAAGGATTCCAATCTGAGAAAAGAGTTTATGTTTATTCTTAATATTGATAATATTATTATGGTTAATATTCATTAGATATATTTATTCTAAACATATCTCAACCACTCACTTTTTAAACTATATTAGTAGTGAATAAAGTTTATATATTATTTATGTTTATCATTGTTCTTGGTGAGGTATTGATGGATGAGAATGTTCCAATAGGTTTTTCTACAAAGTGTTTTTCCCATACTGGTTCTTCTCTTGAACAAAAAGTAAAGATATGTAAAAGTTCAGGAAGTAATGCTTTAGAAATAGATTTTACTACAGACAGTTTATCTTTATTGGATACTCCAAAAAGAGAATTGAAAGAAATGATTAATAGTTTTGATTATCTCTCTTTATATGCTCCAACAAACAGAACCTATGGAGATAATCCGAGAGCAAATGATATATTGAAGAGATTGAAAGCAATAACAGAATTAGTTAATGTAGGAGCTGTGTGTTTTCATCCTACATGTATAGATGATTTTGACTGGTTAGAAAGTTTTAATCTTCCAGTATTATTAGGAAATATGGATGATAAAGAAAGAAGAAGGATATTCCGATGGGCTTCTAATTTCAACGAAATATTTAAGACATATCCTAATTTAAGATTAGCTCTTAACATTCAACATGCTTATGATGTAGATAGGAATATGATACCTGCATATCAGTTTTTGGAACAGTTTAGGGACAGAATAAGACAAGTACATTTCAGCGGTAGAACGGTTAGTAGACCTCACTGGCCAATGAATTGCTCAGATAATGGAGAAAGAATTAGACAATTTATTTATGAAGCGAATCTAGAAATCCCCCATATCGCACAAGGTTATTTTCTGGAAGATGCAATTGGGAGAACAAAAGATGAACTTACTTTTATCAATACTAGACCAAGAAAAAAAAAGGAAGGAAAGGTTTCAATAGAACATCCTTCTATTTACTAATTATTTCTTTGATTTTTCCAAAATCTGCTTCTAGTTCTGGTAATAACTTTCTATTGTATAACGTTGCTGCAGGATGGTATAGTGGAATTACTGTGAACACCAATCCTTGAACACTTATTCCTTTTGGTTCTCCATGAAGAAGAGTTATTCCTCCTATACTTTTCATCTTCTCAATATTAAATTCGGCCAGTACAAATTTCGTTGCAAAATTACCTAGAGTTGCGATAACTTTTGGTTTGATAACTTTGATTTGTTCTATTAGATAAGGAGTGTGTCTTTTTATCTCTTCTTTGGTTGGATTTCTATTATTCGGAGGGCGATATTTTAATATGTTTGTAATATAAACATCTTCTGAACTTAGTCCGATTGTGTGCAACAATCCATCTAATTTTTTCCCAGCTGCTCCAACAAAAGGCAATCCTTGCAAATCTTCATTTGCCCCAGGAGCTTCACCAATGAATAGAATATCTGCTTCTGGATTTCCTTTCCCAAAAACGAGATTTGTTGCACAGTCTTTCAGATGACATTGCATATTGTTAAGAATATCTTTTTTTACTCTATCTAATTCCTCTTCTTTTATTATGTGTTGTGTTGTGTTGTTTGGGATATTATTTATTATATTGTGGGTCATATTGTGGAACAATAATAGATAGTATAAAAAATAATTGATTTTAGGAAATAATTTTGTTTTATAGTCTAATTTTATTTCATAATTTCTAATATTAGTTTATTCAATAAAAGGAATGACTTCTTCTAATGAGGATATTACTTTTGATGCGAGGGAACACAATTTCTCAATCTCCCCATATTCGTGTTTTTTATAATGATGACTCTCATCTCCGTCTTGTTCTGGTTGAACCATAATGAATGTTCCTCCATTGTTAACTAATTCTTTAGCCACAAGATAATCATTTCCTGAATCTCCAAGATAACATATATCTCTTAATGACAAATCATGAGAAGTTACAATTCTTTGTAAAGTTAAGAGTTTTCCTTCAGAAGTTCCTTCAAAATGTGTTCTTCCACTAATAACTCCTCCTTCATTATACAATAATCTTAATCCATAATGTTCTTTAAATTTAGGTAATATGCCATGAATTTCTGAAACTTCAATAAAACCTCCACTCAATACAGCCAATCCATTTCCGTTTAATCTTTCTAGTAAAGAGGATAATCCATTTACAGGAGTTAATCCTTTTAATATTTTTTCTATATCTCTTCTTTTTGCATTTCTTGAGATAAGTTCATCAACAAATACTTTTGTCAATTCTTCATAACTTAACTCTCTTTGCATATATCTATTAACATCTCTCATGTTTTTTTCATGGAATCCATAACTAATAGCGAGTGAAGTAAATGGAGCTTCTACAATAAGAGTGCCGTCTTGGTCAGTGATTAAGAATTTCATTGATGGTTATAATATTTAACTTTGTTTAAATAATTATCTACTTTCTGAGTGAGAATTGTATCATTCTATACTTAATTTTATATACTTCTTATTCTTGCAACTTAAATACAATGAAAAGAGGTGTATGTTTTCTATTAGTTCTTCTTACTATAGCAATGCTAACTCTTAGCGGAGTAGTATCAGCTCAAGAAGATGGCGGACAAGATGTTGAGAGTACTGAGGATCAAACACCCACAACTTCCGAAGAAGTACATGATGAAGAAATTGCAGAATTAGATACTCCAGAAGAACCTGTTGAGACCATTGATCAGACTGCAACTATACCTGAAGAAGTATCTCATAAAGAAGATACTGAAACAAATGAAGATAATTTTGATGATATTTATGAAGATTTAGATGATGAAGAATTTAGTGCAAATCCGGGTTTAACTCCAGGTCATCCTTTATACGCAATAGATACTTTCTTTGAAGAACAATTAGTAGGAGATAATCCTGAAAGAGCATTAAAATATAAGGAAGAGAAAATTGCAGAAGCAAAAGTTATGATAGATCAAGGAAATCCTGAAAAAGCTAAAGAAGTTCTTGATAAAGTAGAAAATTATGGGGATATATTAGAAAGAGAAGTTTCTCCTGAAATGGAAAGAAGAACAAGACAAAGTAGTAAATCTGTTAAAGAATTATTAAGAGAGATAGAATCAGAACTAGAAGGAGAGGAATGGGATGAAGTTAAAGACAAAATAAAAGAACATGAAGAAAGAGAAGATAATATTGCTGTAGCTGCAAAAATTTCTGGACAGATTGAAGAGTTATGTAATACATTATCAAAAATAGATCCTTTAGAATACTCAAGAGTATGTAAAGTTGATGATGACTCTCCGGTATGGCAAAAGAATCTAAACAAAGATTTGACTAAAGAACAACAAAAAGAAGCAGAAGAATTTTTCAAAACAATGTCTTCTTGCTTTGAGAATCCAAGAGAATGTGAATGTGATAATATAAAAATAGAATCTTTCTCTAATCAATGTTCAATTATAGCTCCATTAGCTGCTGATTGTGAAGAAGGAGATGAATCTGCATGTAGCGCAATGGAAGAAATGGAAGATCCTATTGAATTGCTTCCTGATTATCTTCAAGACGTTATGGAACAGGTAGAGAGAAGATATAATAACGATAGATTTGATCTTCATATGCCAAAAGAATGTCAGGAAGAAGGTGCGAAAACCCCAGAACAATGTATGAAAGTTATGTTTAAAGTTCACGCTCCTCAGGAATGTATAGAGGCGCTTGATAGTGGGAAGATAAAATTTTCCAATGAAAGAGAGGCAAGAACACAATGTGAGAAGATTATGTTTGAAGCAAATGCTCCTTCTGAATGTGTAGAAGCTGGATTAACAGACCATAAAGAATGTGAAAAGGTAATGTTTGAACAAAATGCTCCTCCTGAATGTGTAGAAGCGGGACTAACAGGAGAGAACAGATTAGATCATAGGAAATGTGAAGAGTTAATGAGAAGAGTACATGAAAATGAAGGTCAGATGGATAGAGGATTTGGTGGAGGCAATTGTAAGAATATACAAGATTCTAAAGAAAGATTAGCTTGTTATGACGGAGCTACTCAAGGAGTGCAGGATTTTAAAGAAAGAGGAGGTCCTCAAGGAGGATGGCCGGAACCTTGTGAAAGAGCTGGTGCAAAAGATAGACAATCTTGTGAGCAAATTATGAGAAAGTTCGGCGAAGATCGAAATAATATGGAACAAGAATATCGTAAAGATTACAATAAGTACTATGATAACAGATATGATGAGAAATTCAAAGAGACTATGGATAGAGAAAGACAATGTGTACAAAGATGTTCTAGCGAAGGAAAAGCATGGGACTTCTCTGATGGAGAATGTAGATGTTCTGGAGGAGATGATAGGAGATATGAAGAAGGAGAGTATCCACAACCAGATGACTATCCAAGAGACTCCCCTCCTGAATTTGAAGATGGAAGATATGAAGAAGGAGAGTATCCACCTCCAGAATTTGAAGATGGAAGATATGAAGAAGGAAAATATCCACAACCAGAATTTGAAGATAGAAGATATGAAGAAGGAAAATATCCACCTCCAGAATTTGAAGATGGAAGATATGAAGAAGGAAAATATCCACCTCCTGAATTTGAAGATGGAAGATATGAAGAAGGAAAATATCCACAACCAGAAGATGACCAAAGAGATTATCAACAACCTCCACAAGAATATGAAGAACCAAAAGAATCTTCTAATGAACCTAGTGAACCAAGCAATGGAGGAGAAAGTTATGGAGGGGATTCAAATAGTGAAAGTGACTCAGGAGGAGGAGAAGAACCTTCTCAATAATTTTTTTAATTTTTTTTATTATTATGTTTTTAATTCTTTAATCTAAAATAGAATGTGTAAATAGTATATGATAAAATAATTTATTTAATAGATGATATATCTATAATTATTACTTCAGATCATTATATCATAGAACTTTATTTCCCCTTTCTAAGAGCCAACTTTACCATCTTAAGTATTCCTTTTTTAGAAGAAGCAGAAGCAATGAATAACGATTTGTGACAGAAAATTGCATCTTTGACACCGCTAACCTTCTGTAATTCATCATCCATCAATCCACCCCATTCTTTGGGGAAAGATGTTCTGAGTTCAAAACTTCCAAATTTGATAGGAACTCCTTTAGCCCTCCACTTTCCTCCTTCATCCTCATATACTACAAATTTTATACTGGATTCTTCACATAAAAATCTTGCAAACGGAGGGATTGGGCTTTCTATAATTAATATCTCTCCATCAGATTTACTTAACGCTTTTCTCAATTTATTATTTCCAGTTTCTATGGAATTAGCATACTCTATCATTCTGATCATTAACTTCTCCGCGAATCTCAGTGCATACATAAATTCTCTGTAAAAATTAGATTCCTCATCCCATTTAGGGAGGAATGTGCTTATCATGTGTCCGATAGTAAATGGTTCTATCACATTAGTCTCATAAATCTTCATTCCGTTATCGTGCGCATCTATAGGTTGAATCAATGCATCTTCAATATATTGCCATCCTTCATCTGATTTTACTAGTCTTCTTCCAAAATGTTTCCAGATTAATCCTGCGGAAGCATAAGGAATTCCATTATCTCTCTTTTCTTTAAAACTTTCTTGATGATGATCATAATCTCCGGTTTTGGAGTTATATTTTCCTCCCACATCAATCCTAACATCAGCATTATCAAGTCTATATTTATTTCTTGTTCGGATTATTTTTGCATTTGGATATATCAATTTTAGAATAGCGGATGCAAAAACATCATCTGCATGGAAATTCCCGTCATGTACTGCTATCACTTTCATTTCTTAATCCTCTATATATTTTATTTCTCACTATAAATCCTAACTGATACTAAGAAAAGAGCTAATATCACCGGACCTATGAAGACACCAATCAACCCGAATAATTTTATTCCGCCTAATAATCCTAGAAGTATTACAACCACATTAGTATCAGTCATCCTCTTTATTAGATAAGGTCTTACTAAATTGTCAAGTGTACTAATAACCGCAACCCCAATAACTATTAACACAATTCCTTTAATTACTAGAGAATTTGTAGATGTTAAAATTCCTTGAATAATCATCCATATCGCAACAGGTCCCCATGCAATCCATGTACCTATCGTAATAGCTCCTATGAAAGTTATCAATCCAAAGAATAAAGGAGAGGGTACTCCTAAGATGTAATACAAAATAACTGCCAATATTGCTTGGATTATCCCTGTTAAAAAATTACCATACAATACTGCATAAAGAGTATTTTTTGCTTTTTCAATTAATTCATTCTGATAAGATTTATCCATAGGAAGAACTTTCTTAATATATTCTACCAGATTTACTCCATCAATAAATAAGTAATAAAGTATGAGTAAGAAAATGAAGAATTTTATCACAAAATCTCCAATAACAAAAAATACTCCTTTACCATATCTTAATGAATAATCTTTTGCGACTTTTCCTAAATTTGTTAATGTTTCTTCTTTCTTTAGGACAGATAATGAATTTTCTATAGGTTCTATAAAATCACATAAAATCCCTTCACATCCTTCTGAAAATATCCCATCATTATCAACAGAACCTTGGAAAGATTTGTACAAATCATAAGTATCATTAGCTAATTTTTGTGTGATGAAAATAGATGGAACGATTAGGATTAAAAATATTATGAGTATTGTTAATAGAGAAGCTATGGTTTTCTTTTTAACTCCTTTAAGTATAAGTTTGTATACAGGATAGAATATAAGAGTAATAATAAATGCGGTAATGATAGTTATAAGATATGGTTTTATTAAAAGATAGCTAAGATATGCTAGAAGAAAGAGTACGATTATGAAGATGTATTTATGGATGTCATAATTGATGAATAAATCTTTTTTTGCCATTACTGGAGATTTTAGTTAATGAGATATATAAATATTTGTGTTGATTCAGTAGATGAACATTTCTAACTTAAAAAACTCATTTTTCCTCAAAATTAAATTCTTCTACTTTACCTAAAATACAAATCTAGATTGGTAGTAATTATTTTCTTTACTTAAAAATACAATTAACTTAAAATCTTCATTAAAACAATAGTTCTTAATGAGATTCACAACTAATTTT
>Ga0210057_1007381_pt1 | contig 13345 bp, 9 predicted proteins | sample CryGeyCG2114_010_2_FD_183968 | JGI IMG/M metagenome (GOLD analysis project Ga0210057, IMG submission 183968) | Groundwater microbial communities from aquifer - Crystal Geyser CG10_big_fil_rev_8/21/14_0.10 (SPAdes) (version 2) | ecosystem: Environmental > Aquatic > Deep subsurface > Groundwater ... | reverse complement strand
ATAATAAATACTTGGCTGACACTTACGCATCTACGCTTAAATTATGAAAAAAATTATAAACTTCACAAAAAATAATGTACTTTTAATTCTTACATCATTTCTTCTTGCATTTATTCCTCTTTACCCAAAAATACCTCTTTTAGACATTAAAAATACATGGGTGTATATCAGGGTGGAAGATTTTGTTGTATTGTTTGTATTGTTTTTTTGGGTCTCCCTTCTATTGAGGAAAAAAGTTACTCTTAAAACGCCTTTGACCGTGTCAATCTTATTTTTTTGGATAATAGGCGCAATTGCTACAGTTCACGGAATTGTTCTCTTTTTTCCAGGTCTCGCTGATGTTTTTCCCAATGTTGCCTTCCTAACTTTTATAAGACATCTTGAGTATATGAGTCTTTTCTTTGTCGCTTTTTCTGCAATAAGAAGCAAAAAATCCATAGACACGGTTATTGTGGTTTTACTATCAACTTTATTGGCAGTTTTTTTATACGGAATGGGGCAAAGATATTTTGGATTTCCTGCTTATCTAACCATGAACGAGGAGTTTGCAAAGGGTCTTGCTATACAATTATCTAGCTTGTCGCGTGTTCCTTCGACTTTTGCAGGACATTATGATTTAGCTGCATATCTAGTTTTAATGATTCCAATAGTTGTAAGTCTTGTATTTGGTATCAAAAATTGGTTTGGTAAGATTGCCTTGTCTGTGCTTTCTTTGATGGGAGTTGCACTTCTGTTTATGACAGTATCAAGGGTTTCTGTTTTTGTTTTGGTAATTGCTCTTTTAATTGTATTTTTGTTTCAAAAAAAGAAAATACTTATCTATTCTTTCCCTTTACTTCTTGTGGTAGGGTTTGCCTTTTTTGTTTTTCAGCCAAGTCTTCTGGCTCGATTTGGTAATACTGTTCGGGAAATAGACGTATTGGTTGATGTAAAAACCGGAGATGCGATAGGTCAGGTTAGGTTTGTTGATACAGCGCCTTATCTGAAAGGAAAAATTTTAAAACAAACGAGAGTTAGGGATAAAGAGCAAGTAGATCAGGTTTTGACGGGAGATATCTCAAAGCTTGAAATTCCACAAGAAGAAGCAAGCGGTACAGCTAAAAAAAAGCCTCTTAAATTTCCGAGTAAAATTCCTCTTGTCGTGGCTACAAACGTATCAACTGGGGAAAACCTTCCTCAAGGAACAGGCTATATAAATCTTTCTCTTTCACCTGTTGTTCAAAGATTAGGCAATTTTTATTATGAGCTTGCTCCAAATCTTTCTACTACAACATCTGCTGAAGTGATCGTATTGCATGGGGACTTTTTAGTTAAAAAAGCTTCAGCTTACGACCTTTCATTTACGACGAGGTTTCAAGGAGAATGGCCGCACGCAATAGATAATTTTGAAAGGAACGTTTTTTTGGGAAGTGGATACGGCTCAGTTAGTCTCGCAGTTGATAATAACTACCTAAGAATTCTTGGCGAAACGGGACTTTTTGGTCTCGCATCTTTTTTTGGAATATTTTTGGTCGCTGGTGTATATATTTCAAGAGTATTGCCTGACGTTGATTCCAAAAAGACAAAGAGCTTTGTTTTGGGATTTGTAGCGGGTGTGTTTGGTTTGGCATTAAACGCAACTTTAATTGATGTATTTGAGGCTTCAAAAATTGCTTTTGTACTGTGGATTTTGTTGGGTGTGGTTTTGGGGACATTGTCATTATATGCAAAGCAAAATATCAACATATATGCAGAATTAAAAAAGATAGCTCTTTCTTCTTGGGCGTTTGCTAGTTATTTAACGCTTTTGGCAGTCGCAATATTTTCGCAAATGATAAGTAATTATTTTGTAGGTGATGATTTCACTTGGTTTAGATGGGCAGCAGATTGCACGGGCACAACATGCTTGCCCACTCTTGATAAGGTTTTGAGGTTTTTTACGGAATCCGGCGGTTTTTTCTACAGACCAGGGGCAAAAATTTATTTCACAATGATGTATTCTACTTTCTGGCTGAATCAACTCGTTTATCATATTATTTCAATTGGTCTTCATTTGCTCGTTGCAGTACTTTTCTTTCTGCTAGCCAAAAAAATATTTAAAAGCAATGTGTATGCGGGCTTAGCGTCAGTACTTTTTCTGATAATGAGCGGAGCTTATGAGGCTGTTTTTTGGATTTCTGCAACAGGATATTTGTTTAATGCGGTTTTTGCGCTTTTAGCAATTTTGCTTTTTGCTCTATGGCTTGAGAGAAAAAGAAATATTTATTATGCGCTCTCAATAATTTTTGTTATTCTTGGCATGTTTTTCCACGAGATGGGAATAATTACTCCATTTTTAATGATTCTTTATAAATTTATAAAAGATGATAATTTTAGTTTCACAAATACATTTAATAAAATTAGCTATTCATTTATTTTGGCACCAATCCCTATTTACATAATTTTCCGTTTTCTTTCAAATAGTCATTGGAGTGGAGGAGACTACAGTTATAATTTGCTCAAATTGCCGCTCAATCTCGTTGGCAATACATTGGGCTACTTACTTTTAACTCTCACCGGCCCAATATCGCTTTCAGTGTACGAAGGAATAAGAAGTTATGCCAGACAAAATTTACCTCTGAGCGTTGTTGTCTCTATCGTTGCCTTGACCTTTTTGATAGTCATTTTTAGATTTGTTAAAAAACGAATGAGCATTGGAGATAAAAAGATCGTATATTTTGGAGTGTTATTTTTTATGATTTCTCTTCTTCCTTTTCTTGGACTTGGAAATATCGCATCCAGATATAGCTATCTTGCGTCACTGGGTGTAATTATAATTTTAGTTTTTATTATAAAAAAACTTTATGAGTACTTGAAATTATATGGTAAAGACATTTCTTACATGGCGCTTTCAGTTGTACTTTTAGTTTTTGCGCTTTTCCATATTATTCAAGTGCAAGAAATTCATAGTGATTGGGATACGGCTGGAAAAAAAATTAAAAATTTTTTTGTCGCAATTGATGAAGCTTATTCTGATTCCTGGAAGACTAGGCCGACCAATCTTTATTTTGTGAACGTTCCTGTAAAAAGTGGAAATGCGTGGGTATTTCCTGTTGGGCTTGAAGATGCTTTGTGGTTTGCGTTTAGGAGCGAGAACATAAATGTTTTTGTTGAACAGGATTTGAATACTGCCTTGAAGAATGCAGGTGACTCGCTTTCTGATATTGTGTATAAATTCAATGATGATGGGAGTGTATCCGAAGTTGTACGTCTAAAAAATGGCGTTCCGATTAATATTCTGAGAGACCAACTTTAAATTGATAATTGGCCTTCTTTGGATTAGAATATCATAATGCGTAAATTCCAAATCTTACTTTTATTTTTTATTGTATTTTTAGGTATTTTATTAAGACTTTATAGATTTGATAGTCCAATCGCAGATTGGCATTCTTGGAGACAATCAGACACCTCAGCTGTTTCGCGTAATTTTATAAAAAGTGGCCTTGATCTACTTCATCCAACTTATGATGACATATCCAATATACAGACTGGATACGAAAATCCAAAAGGATACCGTTTTGTAGAATTCCCAATTTATAATTTTTTTCAAGCTGGGACCTTTTTTGTTACAAAAGACTTTATTCCATTTACATTAGAGCAATGGGGTAGAATAGTTACAATTTTTTCCTCAGTCGTGACTTCAATCTTTCTTTTTCTTCTTGTTGGAAAATATTCTAATAAAAAAGTAGCATTTTTAGCTCTGTTTTTTTATCTTACGCTTCCCTATTCTGTTTTTTACGGAAGAGTTTTACTTCCTGATCCTTTTATGGTCATGAGTATTATGGGAGGAATATACTTTTTTGATAAGTGGCTAAGTTTAAGTATTCAGTATTCAGTATCAAGTATTAAGTATTTGTCTTTATTTTTTCTGGCGGTGGTTTTTACGAGCATGGCTATTCTAATAAAACCTTTTGCTCTGTTTTTTACCATTCCGATGATTTACCTCGCAATTAAAAAATTCGGATTTCTATTTTTAACAAAATGGCAGTTTTATCTTTTTCTGGTATTATCCGTCACACCATTTGCTTTTTGGCGTTTTTGGATGCTTCAATTCCCAGAAGGGATACCGGCTTCAAGTTGGCTTTTTAACGGCGGAGGAATACGTTTTAAAGGAGCATTTTTTTATTGGATATTTGCGCAAAGAATATCACAGTTAATCTTAGGATATTTTGGAATTGCACTTATTGTTTTTGGTCTAGTAAAAAAAGAGTCTGCAAAACACTATTATTTCTTTGTTTCTTTTCTTCTTTCATCTCTAATTTACCTTTTTGTAATTGCCCGAGGCAACGTACAACATGATTACTATCAGATTTTAATAATCCCAACCATATCTATGTTTTTGGCCTTGGGAGTTTATGAATTTTATGCGATGTTTAAAAATAATAAGATAATAGGATTAATTTCAATTTTTACATTTGTTGGTTTTACTTATGCGTTTTCTTTTTTTCAAGTGCGTGACTATTTTAATATAAATAATGAAAATATTGTCGTTGCTGGGAAAAAGGCCGATGCGCTTTTGCCAAAAGAAGCATTGGTTATCGCGGCGTACGATGGAGATACAACATTTCTTTATCAAATAAACAGAAAGGGATGGCCGGCATTTACTGATTCCATAGAAGAGTTAATTAAAAAAGGGGCGCAGTATTTGGTAATCGCAAATCCGACAAAAAGCGATTTTGATGGATTTGGGAAGAATTTTAAACCAATCGCATCCTCTGAGGCATATCTAATACTCAGGCTGAAATAAATATGAAAAAAATAATGTTTATTACCTATGATTTTCCATACCCTACAAACACAGGTGGAAAAAATCGCGCATTCAATCTTATAAAACACGCAATTGACGGGAATGAGATACATCTAGTCTCTTTTGTAAGAGCAGATTTTAAAGAGGAATATAAAGAATATCTGACAAGACTTGGGGTTAAAAGTATTACCATTTTTGAAAGAAGAAAACTATCAAGTGTTAAGAATTTAAAATCTGTATTTTCAAAAAACTCTACGATTTTCAAATCTCTTTATTATGATAAAAATATTGAGAAAAAAATACTGGAGTTAATAGAAAAATCAAAAATTGACATAGTTCATTTTGAGTCTTATTACACAGCATTTTATATGAGTGATAAAATAAGGGAATTAAATGTAAAACAAATATTTGGCACTGAAAACATAGAGCATTTTCTGTATCGTGATTATGCAAAAAATAGTAATATTTTCAAAAGACTCATTCTTGATTTTGAGGTTAGAAAAATTGAAAAAGAAGAATTGGAGTTGCTGAAACTTGCGGATAGATGTATTGCGGTGACTCATCAGGAGGCAAGTTTTATTAAAAAAATTACTGGCAAAGATTGTGACGTTATTGAAAATGGGGTTGACCTTCAAAATTTTAAATACAAAAGTCCACACGAGAAGATTTTAAATAAAATTCTTTTTATCGGAAATTTTACATACTTTCCAAATGTTGATGCAATTAATTATTTTTATTCAGAAGTTTTCAAAAAACTCGATTCTAAAATTAAACTGATGGTTGTAGGTAAAAAAGCTGATAGCTTAAAATTGTCGAAAGATGCTAGGGTAGAATGCTACGCTTTTGTTAAGGACGTCAGAGATGTATATAGGGGGGCAGATATTATGATTTCACCAATTAGAATAGGCGGGGGAACGAATTTTAAAATTTTAGAGGCGATGGCTATCGGAATTCCAATAATTGCAAATCCTATTAGGGTTGAGAGTCTTGGGTTGAAAAATAATGAACACATTCTTTTTGCCAAAAATGCACAGGAATTTATTGATAAAATTGATGAACTGTTGAATAGTCATGATTTAAGAGTTAAACTTGCAAGGGCTGCGAGGGAGGAAGTTGAAAAAAAGTATTCATGGGTGGTTATAGGTAAAAAGCTTAATAATATATGGCAAAAAATTTAAACAAAAAAATTGATTTATCGGTGGTGATTGTCACATACAATTCATTTGACACTATAAAAAAGTGTCTAGAATCTCTTAATAAAACGATTCTAAAAAACACTTTTGAAGTGATAGTTGTGGATAATAATTCTAAAGATGATTCTGCTAAGCTTCTTTCGGAACTTTGTCAAAAATATGATTTTTTAACATTTATCAAAAATAAAAAAAACGATGGGTTTTCAAAAGCAAATAATATTGGAATTAAAAGAACACAACAGAGTAGATACGTACTTTTTCTCAATCCCGATACGGTTGTTTATAAAAATACTGTTGATGGAATGATTGAGTTTATGGACAAGACAAAAGATGCAGGAGTGAGCACTTGTTTTATGGAACTTTTAAATGGGGAGCTTGATGATTCGTCTCATCGTGGTTTCCCGACCCCCTGGAATTCATTTACGTATTTCTCTGGTCTTGCCAAAATGTTTCCAAAGTCGAAATTATTTTCAGGCTACAACATGACCTATCTTGATCTTTCAAGCACGCATGAGGTTGATGCGTTGGCTGGCTCATTTATGCTGGTAAGACGTGGTGTAGGTGAAAAATTAAATTGGTGGGACGAAGACTTCTTTTTTTATGGTGAAGATATTGATTTTTGTTTTAGAATAAAAGAGCTAGGATACAAAGTATATTTTGTGCCAAAATTCCGAGCGCTTCATCATAAAGGAATTTCAAGCGGAATTAAAAAGATTTCAAAGGATTTATCTAAAGCAACACTTGAAACAAAACTTTTTGTGACAAATCACAGATTTATGGCTATGAAAATTTTTTACAACAAGCATTATAGAAAAGACATGCCTTTTTTTGTCACTTGGATTATTTTTTTGGCAATAGATATAAAGAAATTTCTTGCGGAGACTAGTTTAAAAAATGAAGGATGAAATGATAATTGGAATTGACGCTAGGCTTTGGAGTGAAACTGGAGTTGGCAGATATATAAGAAATCTTCTTACGGGAATTGACATAAGGGAATCAGAGGAAGCTTCAGGGAATTCATACAAAGTTTTTTTCAGAAAAAAGGATATAGCAAAGGTTAATTTTAAAAGCCGGAATATTGTTAAGTGTATGGCTGATGTTCCTTGGCATGGAATTTCAGAGCAAATAATTCTCCCAAAATTATTTAGAAATGAAAAAATTGACCTCATGCACTTTCCGTATTTCTCTGTTCCAGTTTTCTATAACAATCCATATATTGTTACCATACACGATCTTATAATAAGTAATTATCCAACGGGCAAGGCGTCAACTCTTCCATACCCAATTTATAGACTTAAGAGGTTAGGCTATCAATATGTTTTAAGCAACTCAATTAAGAAAGCAAAACAAATTATTGTTCCATCATTTGCAGTAAAAAAAGACCTGATACAACTTTTTCCTAAAACATCTCCTTCTAAAATTCAGGTAATATACGAGGGTGGGTTTGATAGCTTTTCAAAAATAAAAAAAGATAATTTGCTTTCTGGAAAAAAGTATTTTCTAAGAGTTGGCAATATGTATCCTCACAAAAATTTAGAAGTATTGATAAAAGGTTTTTCGATGTTTTTAAAAAAAGACAAATACAAAGATTATTTTCTTGTCTTAGTAGGAAAAAGAGATTTCTTTTTTAAAGAGGTTGAACAAAAAATAAAATCTTATGGTGTTTCAAAAAATGTTCTATTTATTGAAGAGCCAGAGGACGAAGTTCTTTATTCGCTTTACAGACACGCGATTTGTTCTGTAGTCCCTTCGTTGATGGAAGGATTTTCTCTAACTGCTCTTGAATCTATCTCTTCAAAATGCCCGGTTATAATTTCCGATATTCCTGTTCATCGAGAAATTTGTGGTGACGTAGCAATTTATTTTAATCCGAAAAAAGCAGAGGACCTGAAAGATAAAATGGAATTTGTTTCAAAGCTTAAAGAAGAGGACAGAGAAAAACTTATAGAAAAAGGCATGACACAATCTAAAAAATTTTCCTGGAATAAAATGTTAAATGAGACACTAAAAGTGTACAAAGACGTACTTAAAAGCATAAAGCCTGATGATTATTTTGTGCACTTATAGTTTTAGATAGTAACTATTATGCTCTCATGCTTATTACTTAGATGGAAAATCATAATATAAAAGTAGCAATTGTCTATGATAGGGTAAATAAGTGGGGAGGGGCAGAAAGAGTTTTACTTTCTCTTCACGAGTTATTTCCTGATGCGCCCTTATTTACTTCAGTCCATAACCACAAAACAGCTCCTTGGGCAACAGTTTTTCCGCGAGTTTATACGTCATTTCTACAAAGTTTTCCATGGGCTCGAAATCATCACGAGCTTTATGCGTTTTTAATGCCGGCTGCATTTGAATCTTTCAATTTTGATAAATTTGATTTGGTGATAAGCGTTACGAGCGAAGCGGCAAAAGGAGTTCTTACTAAGCCAGAAACTCGGCATGTTTGTTTAATGCTTACCCCAACTCGTTATCTTTGGAGCGGATATAAGAATTATTTCAAAAATCCTATTTTTCAAACTATTTCAAAGCCAATTGTTTCATACCTAAGGTCTTGGGATAAAGCGGCTTCTATGCGTCCTGATAAGATAATTTCTATATCAAAAACTGTTCAAAAAAGAATCGAAAAATATTATAGTCGTGATTCTGTGGTTGTGTACCCTTCGGCTGGTTTAGAAAATTTAGCGGGGAAAAACTTAGTAAATTCAAAAAATACTAAATACTCAATACAGAATACTGGATACTATCTTGTTGTTTCGCGTTTGGTTCCCTACAAAAGAATCGATATTGCAATTAAAGCCGCTAATAAATTGCAAATATCTTTAAAAATTATAGGAACTGGGAGCGAGCTGAAGAGTTTAAAAAAAATAGCAGGTAATACTGTAGATTTTTTGGGGAATGTTAATGAAAAAGATTTAACAAGTTATTATTTTCAATGTGAGGCGCTAATTTTTCCAGGGATAGAGGATTTTGGGTTGACCATGGTGGAAGCGCAAAGTTTTGGAAAGCCTGTAGTTGCATTTCGTGCTGGCGGAGCACTTGAAATAATAAAAGAAGGCATAACAGGAGAATTTTTTGATAATCAGTCGGAAGCGTCATTGTCAAAACTATTGAAAAAATTTGATCCTTCCATATATAATAGTAAGGATTGTAAAGACAATGCAAAAAAGTTTTCATTTGAAAACTTTAAAAAAAAACTATTGCAGGAAGTAGGGCTTTTTAAAGAAGTAAAAAAATATGAAAGATAATAAACGAAAAAGAGGGGCCAGGGTATGAAAGTAGTTGTGTTCGCAGGTGGCGTCGGAACAAGACTTTGGCCGCTATCTCGTAAAAATACTCCCAAGCAATTTGAAAAAGTGGTTGGTGATAAGTCAACTTTACAGCTTGCCGTTGAGAGAGTATCTCCTCTTTTTGAGTCTTCTGATATTTTTATATCTTCGGGTAAAAGATACGAGAGCCTAATTCGTGAGCAGCTCCCCCAAATCCCCAGTAAAAATTTTATTTTAGAGCCTGAAATGCGCGACGTTGGAGCGGCAGTAGGATTGGTTGCTGCAATTTTTGAAAAAATATCACCCAATGAACCGTTTGTTATTTTATGGTCTGACCATTTAGTTAAAAATGATCAGTTATTTAGAGATATTTTGTCAATTGCTGGTGGGATTTTGCAAAAAGAACACGATAAAATAATTTTCATTGGTCAACGTTCACGGTTTGAAAGTCAGAATTTGGGCTGGATTGAATTCGGAAATAAAGTAAAAGGGATTGGAGGCGTTGACATTTATGAATACAAAAGTCTTCATTATAGACCAGATGCAAAAACAGCTGAAGAATTTCATTCAAGCCTAAAGCATGCATGGAATCCAGGATATTTTGCTACAACCCCAAGTTTTTTAATGGGTCTTTATAAAAAACATGCTCCAGTTATGTATGATGGGCTTATTAAAATTCAAAAAGCATGGGGGACAAAGGATTTTGAAAAACAGTTGGATGAAATTTTTCCCACATTTGAAAAAATATCTTTTGATAACCTAATTCTTGAGAAATTAACTGAAGCAGACGGATATGTAATTGGAGCTGATCTTGGGTGGTCTGACATTGGTGCATGGGAGGCGTTAAAAGAGGCTTTGGCTGAAAACATTGACGAGAATGTCACTCTTGGGAAGGTAATGGTCAAAGATTCACGAGATAGTCTAGTCTATAATTATACAGATCAGTTAGTTGTTGGAATTGATTTAGATGATTTGCTCGTTATAAATACGGGTGATGTACTTCTTGTTTGCCCAAAGAAATCAGTTGCAAAAATAAAAAAGCTCGTTGAGTCGCTCGCTGACACAGAGCATGAACCGCTAACTTAATCAGATTTATGTATAATTTTATAAAAAGAATTCTTGATATAACGATGTCTATTATTCTTCTTGTTTTATTCTCTCCTGTAATAGTAATAACTTCTATTGCAATCAAGCTTGATAGTGATGGACCAATACTCGCTGATACTCCTCGAAGGGTTGGTCGAGGGGGAAGGTTATTTAGAATGTACAAGTTTCGTTCAATGGTAAAAAATGCGCATGACGCATTGATTGCAGACCCCGAATTTAAAAAACTTTATGAAGAATACAAAAAGAGTGGATATAAGCTTAGGAATGATCCTAGAATCACAAGAGTAGGACGATTTATAAGAAAGTACTCTGTTGATGAAGTGCCCCAATTTTTAAATGTTTTAAGAGGTGAAATGAGCATAGTGGGTCCGCGCGCATATTATCCTGATGAACTGCAAGAGCAACAGAAACAATATCCTTATACAAAAAATGCTGTTAAGATTGTGCTGTCAGTTAAGCCTGGGATTACTGGCGTTTGGCAAACGTCAGGTAGAAGTCAAATAAACTTTGATAAAAGAATTGAACTTGATGCTTCTTATGCGTCAAAAAAATCAATCCTCTATGATTTTTGGATAATTTTTAAAACCCCCTTTGCTATGCTTTCTGGAAAAGGAGCAATGTAGGGCAGTATACAGAATACTGAATACTGTATTCTCGGGTTTGCATTAGGCGCAATTTTCTGGTTAAATATCGTTAGTACTCGAATTAAAGAGTATATTTTTTATGGATAATTTTGAATTCAAGAAAATAGATATTGATAACGAAAAGCCCTTGGTCGCTACAGGCGTGGACAGTAAAAACCCCCGTAAATTTTTAGGTAAGTTTAACTTAAGCTTTTTCAAGACAAGAAAAGGGATGATTGTTGCATCAATTATCGCACTGCTTCTTTTGTTGTTTGTTTACACAGGAGTACAAGCGGCAAGAATTTCCAAACAAGCCATAAAAACTTATGCGCAGGCAAAAATAGTTGCTGATGCGGCTAAAAAGCAAGATGTGGTCTTGGCAAAAGCAGAACTCGTCAAAGTTCAAGATGAAGTAAAGGATTTAAAAAAATCTATGCAGTCAATAGGCTTTGCGGGTTTTATTCCTTTTCTTGGAGGTTATTATAATGACGGGGTGAGGCTTATTAACGCTGCCGGCGACGGAATTGACGCCGCAATTATTACAGCTGATTCGGTAATTCCCTATGCAGACGTTTTGGGTCTTAAGGGTGAGGGCAGTTTTGTTGGAGGGAGCGCTGAAGAAAGAATCAGAACTGCAGTTAAGACTCTTGATAAGGTGGTTCCTAAAATTGATGATATCGAGAAAAAACTTTTGGATGCAAAAGCGCAAGTTGACAAGGTAAGCCTTTCTCGTTATCCAAATTTTTGGGTATTCAAAAAAGTAAGAGAAAGAATTGCAAGTGTAAAAACTTTGGTTGATCAAAGCGCTCTTGCTGTTGAGCAAGGAAAGCCTTTAATAAAAGTTCTGCCAGAATTGTTGGGAAGCCAAAAAGCAAAAAAATATCTAGTTTTGTTTCAAAACGACAAAGAGCTAAGGCCAACCGGTGGATTTCTTACATACTACTCGATTTTTAGAATTGACGAAGGAGTTATTCATATAGATGGTTCAAACGATATTTATACGCTCGACGACAGTATCTCATTTCATCCAAAAGCAGACCCAATCATTCTAAAATACCTTCCCAAGGTTCCTACTCAAAATATAAGAGATATTAATCTTTCCCCTGATTTTCAAAAATCAATGGATGCTTTTAAAATCTATTACGACAAGTCATATTTGAAAACGGAAATTGATGGAATAATTGCAATTGATACACAGTTTTTGGTGCACATAATTGATATTTTAGGTGAAGTTCAAGCAGGTGGGCAGACATTTACAGCCAAAACAGATCCTATTTGTGATTGTCCACAGGTTGTGTATCAGCTCGAGTTAAATACCACAAAGCCGGTTAATTATGTCAGAAGCAATAGGAAAGCAATTGTTGGAGAGCTTCTTTATGCGACAATGCAAAAAGCCTTGTCGGTTTCTCCTAAAATATACTGGGGGCCCTTATTCCAAGCTGCAGTACAAGATGCTAACGAAAAACACATACTATTCTCTCTTAATGATAAAGGAGCGCAGCAAGGCATAGATGCGCTTAATTGGGCAGGTAGGATAAAAAGTGTAGATGGTGATTACCTTCATATAAATGATTCAAATTTTGGGGGCGCAAAGTCAAATATGTATATAACTCAAAACGTGCGCATGGATTATAACATTGGAAAAGACGGGGTAATAGAAAAAACTGTTGCAATAGAATACAAAAATAGCCATAAGCATTCTGATTGTAATCTTGAAAGCGGTGGACTTTGTCTCAATGCAGTACTGCGAAATTTCCAAAGATTTTATGTGCCAGAAGGAAGTGTGCTTGAAAAGTCAAAAGGAAATGAGGTAAAGGTTGAGACCAAAAAAGATTTGGGAAAAACATATTTTGAAACATTCTTTACCGTAAATCCATTGGGACGCTCGACAATTACCTATACATACAAGCTTCCTTTTAAAGCTGATGCAGGTTCGCCTTTGTCGCTTTATATTCAAAAACAACCTGGCATTGAGGTTATTCCTTTTGAGATTTATGTTAATAATAAAAAAGTTCAAAGCTTTGATTTAAGAGCTGACAAACGTGTAGATGTGCACCTTTAATGCAATATTTAAACGATAAAGGATTTGTTCTAAGGCGAATTAATTTTGGAGAAAGTGATCGCTTTATTACCCTTTTTACAGAAAATAGCGGTAAGGTTGAGGTTATAGCAAAAGGAGTTAGAAAAATAACAAGCCGTCGAGCATCAAGCGTTGAGCCTCTTAATTTGATTGAATTCCAAGCCGTAAAATCTTCAAAAAACTTTATTTTGACCGAAGTAAAACTTCTTGATTCATTCGAAGGACTAAAGTATAAGCTTTTGGACATGCAAAAAGTATTTTTGATGTGCGAGCTGGTGCACACTTTATCTGCGTATGATCAAAAGCAT
>Ga0210057_1007375_pt1 | contig 13350 bp, 10 predicted proteins | sample CryGeyCG2114_010_2_FD_183968 | JGI IMG/M metagenome (GOLD analysis project Ga0210057, IMG submission 183968) | Groundwater microbial communities from aquifer - Crystal Geyser CG10_big_fil_rev_8/21/14_0.10 (SPAdes) (version 2) | ecosystem: Environmental > Aquatic > Deep subsurface > Groundwater ... | reverse complement strand
TTTCTGCTTTATGGCACTATGGAGGTCATGAAAGATCCTGTGGAGAAAATAGCTCTACAGCCTCCTCCTGAAACTATTATTGAGAAGAAAACAGCTCCTCGAGTGGTGGCTCCTGGTACCAAGCCTGCCGCTCCTACAACAAACGTGGTTCATAGAGGTATTGCCTCTGTAGGAGGAAGTGATAGGAATTATATTCCCCAGCAAGATTACTCATCTGATGACAATGGTTCCACAGGAAGCTCTTCACAAAACTCTGTGAACAAATCAGTGTTTACTGGCGTCGCCAACTATGTACGAAGTAAAGCCAATGCCGTTTTACAGCAGGGGAGTGTTAAGACAGCCTCTAATCGTTCAAGCTCTGAAAATAATAATTCATCAAGCCCCAATACATCGCCGGTCAGTCAGGCCGACAATGTGGCTGGTGCCCCCCCCCCCAGTGCTAGTCCAAGTACGGGGGGAAGTGGGTCTACAGTAGCGCCAAGTGTGGTGAGCCCGAGTCCCACGATTTCGAGTGTTTCTCCCGCAGTTGGTCCTTCAGCAGGGGGTACATCTGTCATCATCTACGGTACTAATTTTGCGACGGGAGCTACTGTCACTATCGGTGGAGTAGCTTGTAGCTCTGTAACTGTTGTTTCCGCAACGCAGATCACCTGTACAACTGGTTCGAGAGCTGCTGCTTCTGTAGAGGTTATTGTATTGAATCCTGATAGTCAGACCTATACGAAAACAGCTGGTTTTACCTATTATGCAAATCCAAGCGCTAGTTTCTTGGTAGCCGTGGGCAGTGTACAGTCGGGAAGTTATGCTAGACAGTCTTCAACCGGCCTGACTAGTGGCCATGAAACTTTTATCAAACAAGTGCCTTAGAGAAAAATGAGCATATCAGTTTAGCTTTGTATTTTGAATTTGCGGATCTCATAGACAAATCCCTCGTTCGTTGTTTATGTTCCCCATTGTGGAACGCTATCAAGTAAAACAATTAGGACCCATTCTGGAACAGGACTTAGGCATCTTCTATCGTTGTGTAGAGGATTGTGGCGAGCCCATCATGATCACCAACACAAAAGGGGAGCTCGTATATGTGAACCCTGCTTGGTCTAGAGTTTATGGGTATTCCTTTGAAGAGGCTATTGGAAGAACTCCACGACTTTTGCGCTCTGCCGAGCAAGATGATGATTTTTATCGAGCCATGTGGTCTCAGATTAGTAACTCCCAAATAGGGTTTTGGAAGGGGGAGCTTGTTAATCGCGCTAAGGATGGGCGTCTTGTAACAGTTGTACTCACAATTACACCTTATAAGGTGGCTGGTAAGATTGTAGGCTATATGGGTATTGCCTTAGATATGACCTCTCAGAAAAAAATGGAATCCGCATTGATTCAGCAAGAACATTTAGCGGGGGTAGGCATGCTGGCCAGTGGTTTGGCCCATGAAATTGGAACCCCTTTGGGTGTGATTCGTGGTCGGGCAGAAATGCTGATGATGAGTACCGACGAGGAAAAACAAAAAACAAGTTTGAATGTGATTATACAGCAAATTGATCGTATCTCTAAACTCATTCGCTCCTTGTTAAGAGTGGGTCGTACTCAAGAAAATGTGAATCTATCTTCTGTATCTTTAAAGTCTTGCGTTAGTGAAGTGGTCAACCTGGTCTCTGAAACATGTGCAAGGTCGGGCATACAGATAGATGCTGCTATTCCTGAAAATTTGAGAGTGCATGCTGACCCTAGCTTGTTACATCAGGTTTTGCTGAATTTAGTGATTAACTCAGTTCATGCCATTGAAACTCAAGTGGGAAAAACCCAAGGTGGCGTCCATAAGCACTCCATACAACTGACTGTTCATGAGCGAGGCACTTTTGTGGACGTTCATATCAAAGATACGGGTTGCGGGATCACCAGGGAAAATATTAAAAAGTTATTTCAACCCTTCTTCACTACAAAAGATGTCGGTGTTGGCACTGGCTTAGGCCTAGCCATTGTCGCAAAGCTGGTCTCCGACATGAAGGGCTCCATTAGAGCTGAAAGTGATGGAGAGGGCTCTGGTGCAAACTTTACTTTGAGTTTAGGGACTGTCTTCTAGAAAACTTTGATCTGGCTGTGTGGGCACAAAACCATAATCTCTTTCTTTTCTGTAGAGAGTACGACGGTTAATACCCAGAGTTTTTGCAATTTTTTCTTTTCTATTTCCAAGTTTTTCCATCACATACTTGATATAGCGTTTTTCCAATTCATCTAAAGTGATCAATTCATTTTGAGCTTGAGATAAAATTTGATCAGAAGATGCCTGGGGAGCTTGAGGTAATGCCGTTTCATCAATCCACTCTGTAGGAGAGAGAATCACAGCTCTTTCAATGACATTTTCAAGCTCACGGACATTTCCTTCCCAAGGGAGTGATAAAAGCCGATTTAATGCTGATTTGGTAAAGCCTAAAACCTTTGCGTTGTTGGTAGCAACGGCTCTTCTTAAAAAGTGTTCTGCTAAAAGAGGGATATCCTCTTTTCTTTTTCTAAGTGGTGGAATGTGGATAGGAATGACACTTAGGCGATAATAAAGGTCTTCTCTAAAACTACCTTGCTTAATATGACTTTTGAGATCTCTATGAGTTGCGGCAATAATGCGTACGTCGATATCTCTATCAAGATTTTCTCCAACGGCGCGAATTTTTCTTTCTTGAATCACACGAAGAAGTTTTGTTTGAAGAGTGAGGGGCATATCTCCAATTTCATCAAGAAAAATGGTGCCGCCGTGGGCTTCCTCAAAAAGGCCTCTCTTTTTTTGAATGGCCCCTGTAAAAGAACCTTTTGCATGCCCAAAGAGTTCTGATTCAAGAAGGTTTTCAGGAATAGCAGCACAGTTAATGGCTATAAAAGATGCCTTTGAACGAGGTCCTAGGTCATGAATAGCTTTGGCAATAATTTCTTTACCAGTTCCGCTTTCTCCTGTGATTAAGATATTGGCTTGGCTTTGGGAAACTCTTCTCACCAAGTCTAAAACAGATTGCATGGCCGAGCTTTTGCCAATAATTCCGTTTAAGCCTCTGTTTTGTTGAATTTGACTCCTTAATAAGGAGTTATCTTTTTCTAGATAACGGTACTTTAAAGCGCGCTCAACAGTGACAAGAAGCTCTGTGAGCTTAAAGGGTTTTGTGATGTAATCATAGGCGCCAACCTTAATGGCCTCAATAGCTTGTTCTACGCTGCCAAAGGCAGTGATTAAAATAATGGGTGTGTTGGGATGAGTTGCTTTTAATTTCTGGACAAATTCAATGCCCGTCATTTCAGGCATCTTGATGTCGGAAATGATGAGATCTACATGTTCGGCTGCTAAATTTGCATCACTGGCAAACTCTTTGATAGCGACACTAGCCAGTGGAAACTCTTTTACTGCGTAGTTTTGATTGGTGAGGAAGTCCTTAATAAGGGCTCTCATTTCTGTATCATCATCTATGATGACTAATTGTCCTTTTTTCATACGACCCCCTTGGCTTTAGACATTTATACACGAGGCAATGTGACCCGTTAAGAGAAATATTATCTCGTAACAAAATTATAAACGGCCTATATTTCTCTATAAGCTCGTGGAAGTAGGAATAGCATGGTTCGTGCCAAGCTATTTAGAGAACAGAATTTTGAGATTTAAGGTTCGCGAATCTTTTATATAACCTGTGATCAATGGGTTCACAAAAGACCTTTGTAATAAGAAGTATTCAATTTCGGCTGGAGTTGGTGGGTGCCCCCGAACATCACTCAGGTAAGCCCATAAGAGAGCCGCGCTAGCTGAAACTAATGGAGCTGCCACAGAGGTGCCGGTTTTATAGCCATAGCTGTGGCCACCTCTAGTTGAAAATAAGCCCCCCTTAGTGGCCTTGGAATCACAACCAGGAGCTGCAATTTCAACACTTTGGACTCCGTAGTTTGAAAATGGACAAAGGGCACCAGTTTGGCTGTCTACCGCCCCTACAGATATTAAACCCTGCAAGTTTTTTGAGTAAGTGGCCGGTGAAAAGACATTTTCATCAATGTTCAAATTATTATTACCTGCCGAAGTCACAACGGTAGATCCTCTTTGAATTGCATATTCAATGGCAGCTTTTATTTTTGGAGTCTCGCCTTGCCCCCCAATGCTTACGTTAATGACCTGTGCACCATTATTGGCAGCGTAGCTGATAGCTTCTGCTATGGCATTGGTGTTAGGAGACCAGTTGGGGCCAAAGACATTTAAGACCATAATATGAAGATTTTTTCCCATAACACCGGAGCCACCTATGCCATTATCCATGGCGGCGGCGGCAAGACCTGCCACATGGGTACCATGATCGTTGATCATCTGATGAGAAGGGTCGCCAATACGGGAAATAAAATTGTAACCATGAATATCATCCACATAGCCATTGCCATCATCATCTTTACCAGGCTGACCATTGAGTTCAGCAAGGTTAGTCCAAAGATTATCTTTGAGATCAGGGTGATCCATATCCATTCCGGTATCAACAATAGCAATGGTGACTTGTGTTTTTAATGGATGGGTTCTGAGAAACCAACTTTGAATACCAGGGGCTTCAATCGCAAGCATATGGCTCTGTCGAGCAAGCATGGGATCTGCTAAGACTGCGGCATTAGCATGGGGACTTATGGGCAGAGCAAGGGATATGCCCGCGGCGAAGACGCAAAGCCATAACAACTTCTTAGTTGGTATAACTTTCATTATTAAAGTCATGAAAGTTATACTAGCACTACAGATAATATTGATGTTATTTCTCCCCAACGTAACCTCCCCCTCTCTACTAATCTGAGTACTATGACATCATTTGTCCAGTATGGCGCTAAGTATAATATAAGAAATATGGACAATCGTTTTCCCAAGACAGAAGTGAGTACATATGGCTCCAAGAAGAGACTTTTTTTCTCGTGTGAGTTCAGTTTTTTTGAGAAGGGTCTGGCACGACTTTTGTTTATAGAGTATGAAGTACGTGATCAAAAACAACCGCAAACTCACGATGGGTTTGCGAATAAAGGGGGAACTAGTGAGTAGAAAAATTTTCTTATCCGCATTTATGGCAATCGTAGGGCTTGGTGTAGTATCGCAAGCAGATGTTAAGCAACCAACCTTAATCAATGTGCCATTGCACACAGGGTATATTCCCTTTGGTTTTGATACGAACGATAAGGTTGAAGTTGTTGCAGAAGGAATCTTTAGCGATGGTTGTTACCGTTTAGCTGGCATTCAGGCGAATGTAGATAAAGATTCAAAGGTGATCAAGTTAAGGGCTCAAGCTTACAAATATGACGGTTATTGTATTCAAGTCGTTGTGGATTACCATCAAGAGGTGAATCTTGGATTATTGCCGAATGGAAAGTACAAAGTTGTTGCTAGTAATGATGAAGCAAGACCACTGGGAACTCTCAATGTGGCATTAGCGACTAACTCTGGACCGGATGATTTTTTGTACGCTCCAGTCTCTCAAGCCTTCTATGAGGAAATTGGCGGCAAGAATGTTGTGAAAATCACTGGTGAATTCACTAATTCGTGCATGACATTGAAGGATACATTGGTACAAGTGCAATCTAACGTTATCGTACTTCAACCAATTTCAGAGATGGCGGATCGTGCTGATTGTGTGAGGGGGCAATTCCCTTTTGCCGGCCGAGTCACCTTGCCAAGTATGTCTACAGGACGTTACCTGATTCATACACGATCTCTTAATGGACGTTCGTTGAATAACTTAGTGACAATTATTCGCTAAATTAATTTTTATCGTTCATATAAAAAACCCAAGTCTAATAGCTTGGGTTTTTTTGTCTCTGCAGCTTTCAATAGTGCATCTGAAATCGCTTACAAATTATTTGATCTTGGCACTTGTTTTGCTCTTTTAAATTTCAAAAAGGAGAAAACAATGAAAGCTATTCCAACTGTTCAGAAGTATATGACCACATTGCCCCACACTATTGGTGCGGATCAAACTTTAGAAAAAGCTGAGGGCATGATGCGGGAGTTTAGAGTGAAGCATTTGCCAGTATTAAAAGCTGGAGAACTTGTAGGTATTCTCACAGAGAGAGATATACGCCTAGTGGAATCCTTTAAAGATATTGATTTGAAAAGTATGACTGTTGATGAGGCCTATAGCCCCGATCCATACATGACTAGTCCAGATGGAGCGCTTGATGAGGTTTGTGCCACAATGGTGAGCAAGCATTATAGTTGCGTGCTAGTGACAGATGCAGGAAAGCTCGTGGGGGTGTTTACTTGGATAGATGCCTTACAAGCATTTTCAGAGTTATTGGGGACCCGACTGAAACATTAAAGTAAAGTGACCAGTTCGTTGAGCTGAGGAATATGAGTTTTGTAGCCGAAGCGTTGGTGAATGGCTTCGGCTAACATCTGTGAGGCCACTTTTTCACCATGATTGATAAAAATTTCTTTAGGAGCTTTTTGTAAGCGGCTAAGCCACTGCAAAATATCCTCGGCATCGGCGTGAGCAGAAAGGTGATCCATTTTGAACACTTCAGCTCGAACTTGTTTTTCTTGATGATGTATACGCAGGGTAGACATACCTTCAATCAGTCGCCTGCCCTTAGTTTCTTCTGCTTGATAGCCAATGAATAGTATGCCGTTTTTAGTATCTTCTATACGTGCTTTTAAGTGATGCAAAATTCTACCACCAGAAAGCATTCCTGAAGCTGATACAACAATCATAGGCTTTGTGGATTCACAAAGGGCCATGGACTCTTCTGGGCTTGTGACAGTGTGAAAGTGTCTAGTAGAAAGGGGAGCTTTAAAGTTGTCCTCATTAAGAATCAGTTGTTGATCTTCTGGGTGATTGAGAAAAATCTTTGTGGCTTCTATGGCCATGGGACTATCAAGATAAACAGGAATATCTGGTATTAATTTTTTTTCTTCTAATTGACGTAACAAAAATAAGATTTCTTGAGTGCGTCCTACGGCAAAGGCAGGAATCAGAAGGACACCACCTCTGCCTATCACTTTGTTCACAACATTTGCCAGAGGGTGAAGGGGAGAGTTTCTTTCTTGCTTTCGATTGCCGTAAGTCGATTCGACAATAAGGTAATCACTTTCTGGGATGCTAACGGGGGGCTTTAAGATAGAGCTTCGTCCATTGCCGATGTCACCCGAAAAGGTGATGATTCTTCCTCCTTGCCCTTCATGGCATGAGAATTGGACAAAAGATGAACCAATAATGTGGCCTGATCTTAGAAGTTGAAAACTTAAACCTTCCACAAGTTTTTCCCATTGGTTTCGGGGGGTAGGAGCTAATAGTTGGTTGGCAATTTCAGCATCTCTAACAGTATAAAGGGGCAGAGCTGGCCTATGGTGACTGTGCTGACTTCTATTGGCATATTCGGCATCTTCCTCTTGTAAGTGAGCGCTATCTAGCAAAAGTAAACGAACAAGGTCTGCTGTACCAGGAGAGCAGTAGATAGGGCCGCGATAACCTTCTTTTACTAAGCGTGGAAGAAAGCCGCTATGATCTAGGTGAGCATGGGTAAGAACAACGGCATCAAGGCCATCTAATTCTGAAAAAGTTTTCCAGTTTAGCTCTCTAAGAAATTTAGGTCCCTGAAATAAGCCACAGTCGATCAGAATTTTTTTATCTTGAAAGTGCAGGAGCGTTTTACTTCCGGTGACGGTAAGATTGGCTCCCAAAAATTGCAGCTTCATGATTTTAACAATTCTTGAACTAACTCAATGGCTAATTCCAATTTGCGAGCAAACTGCTGATGGTTTTCAATGATATATTGTCGTGGATGTTGGCCCCATGCCTTTTTGATGCGCTTATTGATTTGGTCTGCCTCATGAAAATCTTCTTTTCGGTAGGGATTGTTATGGGCATAGCCATTTTGGGGTGCAGTATCAAGGTGGATGACCCAGCGGTAACGTTTGATTTCCTCACTCATGGTGCTTCCAATGGCTTTAAAAAAACTAGAGGAGGGTGTCTTGGGCCAATAGGCAAGGCCATCAAGGCTTCCTCGGTCACACACGATGAGTTTTTTTGGGTTTCTGAGTTCTATGATAGCTTCGAGATTTTTTTGAACATGGTAAATAGCCATTTGTTGATGGCATTGCTCTTGGGTTGTTTGGGAGCGGGGAAATCCGCCAGAAAAAAGGAGAGAGGCCGCTTCAGGGACGATGGCAATCTGCTTAGGGAACTGGCGTAGCAGGGTATAGGCAAGGGCCGTTTTTCCACCAGAGGGGCCGCCAGTAAGCACTAATTTTTTGCAGGGTCTTTGTTTTTTAGTTTTCATAAAGCAAGATTAGTTTAGAGCTCTTCTAGAATCTTCTTTAGCTCTGTTGCTGCGTGCCAAGTGAATATATTAGAAATCTTAAAGAACTCAGAGGAAATCTTTGGCAATCTACGAGGGCTGGTTTATTGTCAGCCACCGTTCTTGTTATTAGTTTTGGCTCATTGAGGTGAACAACATGGGATATTCTAGGCCACTCCTAGTGATTTTTTTACTCATTTTTCTTTCTCGCACTACATTTGGGGCACTTCCTGCTGATGCTCAAAAAATTCTCGATCAGTTACCAGAAAAGTCTTTGAGCTTAGACTTGGTCCTGGCTAGGGCCATGAAGAGTTCTGACAGTTTTAAATCTGTACAATCTTTAAGGTACACAATTCCTGTGGCACAGTGGTCAGCAGAGTCGATTTTAGATACGCGGATTGAGGGAGCTTGGTCTCGCTTGAGAAACCAAAATGAATCTTCATCTGTCTTTAGCCCCACGCGTACGGACCAAGACGCTTATAGTTTGGGTCTTTCTAAGTATTTTATCACAGGAACAAGTTTAAATTTTAAACTAGCTCAAACAGATACAAGTTTAGAGTATCCTGTGGGATCTGTTTTAAACACGGCCCCTTATTTTGAAACCACATCCACGATTTACCTGACACAAAATTTATGGAAAGACAGTTTTGGATACGGAACTCGACGTTATTTGGAGTCAGGGGAACAAAAGTCTCAAGCTCAGAAGTTGCTATTAGAGGACTCCACCCTCGATTGGGCCTATTCGTTGATACAAATTTACTACGATGCTTGGTTAGCTCAGGCAAGAGCAAAGGCCAGTGATGAGTCTCTGAAAAGAAGAGAGCAGTTGCTGAACACAACAAAAATTAAACTGAACAGGGGGACTTCGGAAGAGCAGGATTATTTACAAGTACGCTCCGCCTATTTGTTTTCAAAAAATGAGAAATCTCAAAATGATCAAAACTTACAGGATAGGTGGCGTAACTTAGTGGTGATGTTAAAATTGCCTGATCGCTGGCTTAATATTGATGCGAAGCTTGTGCCGCTACAGCTTGATAGCGCCTTAGAAAGAGCCAAAGGACTTTGTAGTGGACCAGCCCCAGAAAATAGTATTTCAGTACAAAAATCACAATTATTAAAGGCTGCCGCTGAGAATGCTTTAGAGAAGGCAAAAATGGATGCCAAACCAGACCTAGAGCTCCAAGCTGGCTTTGTGAACAATGGGATCGATGCTTCACGAGATGTGAGTTTTGATGAGGTGAAAAGAAATCACCATCCCTCATTTAGTATTGGAGTGGTTTTTAGCATGCCCCTTGAGATGAGTGCCGAAAAAGCTCAAGTGAGTGCTAGTATTGCTGAGCAAGTCAAGGCGGAGGCGGCCACTTCACAAGCTAAAGGACAATTGAAAACGGACTGGATCAACGAGTGTAAAAACTTTGAACGTTTACAGGCAAGTCACATAGATTTAGAGCAGGCATATCATGACCAACAAAAGCGCACCTCTTTGGAATCACGACGTTTCCAAGTAGGAAGAACAACAACTTTTAATGTGATCCAAGCTGGAGATGATGCCACACAGGCTGAGCTGCTCTATTTTTCTAGCGATCTACAAAGAAGATTGTCTGCTTGGAGACTGTTAAGATTGACTTCTAAAATGCAGATTCATTTGGAGCAGATGGTTGAGTCTCAAAAAAATGTGAATCTATCTGGAGTGAACTAATATGAAGAGTCTTATTTCCTTCTTTGTCCGTCAGAAATTATTTGGCGATCTTATCTCTGTGTTTGTAGTGATTATAGGCGTAACCTCTTTGCTTCTTATTCGACGTGAGGTTTTTCCAAATGTTAGTTTTGATATTGTAACAGTACAAACTTTGTTCCCCGGTGCCTCTCCAGAAGAAGTTGAAAAGCTAGTGACCAATCCTATTGAGCAAGACATGCAAGAGGTGGATGGAATTAAAAAACTTCGCTCCACCTCTATTGAGGGTCGTAGTTACATTATTGCGCAACTAGATCCTGATCAAACAACAGAAGCAAAGGGAAAAAGCGATATTAAAGATGTGGTGGATCGCTTTCAAAAGCCAGAGGGTGTTGAAGATCCTTTGGTGACATCTATCGAAAGTAAGCAATCCCCGATTATTGAAATTCATATTAGTAGTGAGATGCCTGATCTGGAACTACGAAGTGTTGCGAAAGAGCTAGAAAAGGTTGTTGAGGCTATACCTGGAGTTGCAAAGGTTGTTCATAAGGGGCTTCGAGACCTGGAGATTCGTATTGAGGCAGACCCAGGTAAGTTACAACGCTACTCAATCTCTTTAGATGAACTCATCAGTGCGCTGAAATTACAAAACCGCTCTATTCCTGCAGGTGTTATTGAAGCGAAGGAAGATAGTATTCAATATAAAGAACGAATTGTGCGGACGGTTGGCGAGTATAAAACTCTTGAAGATGTTCAAAATACAGTGGTGAGGTCCAATGAATTAGGACGTGCCATTCGAGTCAAAGACGTCGCAAAAGTCACCTGGGATTTAGTTAAAGCGACGACCTTGAATGCCACCAATGGTCGTTCCGCCTTGGTGTTGACTGTTCTTAAAAAAGAGAAGGCTGATGCTATCACTGTGGTTGATAAATTAAAAGAGACCATGAAGGGCTTTGAAGCCAAGTATTCTGGAAAAGTTTTTACTGATTATACAAACGATTTTTCTGAGTTTATTCGCCGTCGTATTTCCATTCTAGGTACAAACCTTTTGTTGGGTTTGATTTTAGTCACGATCACTCTCAGCTTATTTTTGCCTTGGCGTGTGGCTCTGGTGTGCTCCTCGGGAATTTTGTTATCTTTCTTGGGCACAATGAGCATTTTTAATATGCAAGGTTATACCATTAACCTTATTTCTTTGTTGGGCCTTATCATTGTGAGCGGAATGCTGGTAGATGATGCTGTGGTCGTTTCTGACAATGTTGTGCGCTACATGGAAGATGGTATGGACCCTGAGGATGCTGCCATTAAGGGAACTTCTGAAATTTGGACCGCCATTAGTGCCAGCGTACTAACCACTGTTGTGGCTTTTTTGCCAATGATGTTCATGAGCGGAATTTTTGGAAAGTTTGTTAAGCAAATACCCCTGGGTGTGGTGATAGCCTTATTGTTGAGTTTGATTGAGGCGCTCTTTATTTTGCCAATGCATATTGTACACTACGCGAAAGTCCACGAAACAAAGGGCAAGGTGGCGCGTAATAAAATTTCTAGGTCCCTAGAGAAAACAAGAAGTTTTTGGGATAATAAAGTTGTCCCTAGATATGTAGATCTAGTTAAAATTATTTTACGTCGACGTTATTGGGTTGTTGCTGGTGTTGGGACGCTCTTTATTGCCAGCGTCTTTTTAGCTAGCTCGGCCATGCGGTTTGTGCTTTTTCCCCCTGAAGGTATTGAGACTTTCTTTGTTCGTATCAAGGCACCCACTGGTGTGAATCTTGAAACCACAAGAAATCTTATGAAACCTGTGGAAGAGGTTGTGAGCCAGTTGGCCAGCAATGAGTTGCAGGATTATACATTGAGTGTTGGTCTCATTCAAAATGACCCCAATGACCCTAATACACAGAGAGGCAGTGAATACGCACAACTTGTGGTTTTTCTTACCCCCGAAACATCTAGAGATCGTACCGCAGCAGAAATTATTGAGGATTTAAGAGCTAAAATCGCCAAACCTGAGGGGGTGGAGCGCATCACCTTTGATCGCGTAAAGCCAGGGCCACCTGTAGGTAAACCCATTAGTTTAGGGGTTCGTGGCCAAACTTATGCCGACATATTACCGGCAGTGGAAGCGCTTAAGAAGCGTATTGCTGAATTAAATGGTGTCACTGATGTAACGGATAACTATGTTCCTGGTAAAAAAGAATTTCAGATCCACGTGGATGCGGCAACGGCTGCCGCCGCCGGTTTAACAGTCACGCAAGTTGGTACAACAGTTAGGGCTGCTTTCGATGGAATTGTAGCCACAACAATTCAAGAAATTGACGATGAAGTGGATGTTCGTGTGAGTTTTCCCAAAGAAGCACGTGCTGATTTTGAGACCCTTGGCTTTATTAAAATTCCCAATAATCGTGGGAATCTGATTCCTTTGAATCGTATTGCACGTATTGAACAGGCAAATAGTATTGCAGTGTTTGAACATGAGGGTAATCAAAGAGAAGTGAAAGTTTCTAGTGACCTTGATACCAATGTTGCTAGTGCAAGTCAGGTGAATGATATTATTCGCACGTGGCTACCTGATCTTGCTAAAGAGTTTCCCAGTGTACGCATAGATTTTGGTGGAGAGGATGAAGACACACAAGAGAGTCTTCGGTCTCTTTTACGAGCCTTTGGTGTTGCGTTCATGAGTATCTTCTTAATCCTGGTGTTAACTTTCCAACAGCTTCTGCAGCCCTTCTTGGTGATTTTAACTATTCCACTTGGAATTATTGCCGTGATTTGGACTTTATTTATTGCGGGGATGCCTTTTAGCTTTATGGCAATGCTGGGGATTATCGCCTTAGCTGGCGTGATTGTGAACAATGCCATTGTTATGATTGATTTCGTTAATCAAGCTAGAAAAGAAGGTATGGACCGTTTTAAGAGCATCGAAGAAGCAGCTCGTATTCGTTTACGACCTATTTTTCTAACCACAGCAACAACCGTGGCAGGCCTGCTACCGACGGCACATGGAATTGGTGGTTTGGATAAGTTTGTTGTTCCTATTGCCATGAGTCTTGGGTATGGACTTATGTTTGGTGCCTTTTTAACAGCCTTTGTTTTTCCTGCGGCCATTGCTGTATTGGATGATCTTCATGAGTTCTTTGAAAAAAAGTTTGCAACCAAATGAGCTTAAAAATAGGACCACTTAAGGAGGCTTATACCTTTGGTGGTCATTTGTCAGAATGCTTTCCTCATATTTTTCTGGAGCAGGTGAGGGAGCAACTTCCTTTTTTTCAATTTAGCTCTGAAGAAATTAATATGGGATTAGCGCTAAAGGCATCCATGAAATCTGTAGGGATCACCTCGCCCAATCCCGCTGTGGGTTGTGTGATTAAAGAAGGCGAAAAGCTGCTCTCAGTTGG
>Ga0210057_1007374_pt1 | contig 13352 bp, 8 predicted proteins | sample CryGeyCG2114_010_2_FD_183968 | JGI IMG/M metagenome (GOLD analysis project Ga0210057, IMG submission 183968) | Groundwater microbial communities from aquifer - Crystal Geyser CG10_big_fil_rev_8/21/14_0.10 (SPAdes) (version 2) | ecosystem: Environmental > Aquatic > Deep subsurface > Groundwater ... | reverse complement strand
TTACTCCAAGTGGCTTTACAGCTACAGGAGATACTACAGGAAATAGCATTACTCCAACTCCAAGTTCAGCCCTTCAAGGTAATACCCAAACAGTAAAGGCGGCTGGTTTAACAGTAACAAGAAATACCTTACCTGCTGACGCTACTATTATTGTCAATCAAAATGATGTAGTGTTATCAAGCTGGAATTTTGACGCAACAGCTTCTGGAGAAGATATTAGAGTAACTTCTATTCTCTGGGCGAGCAAAGGTCAAGCGGCAACTAACACCAACGCTTTAACAACATTCATTGATGAGAATAAGAATGGTGTCTGGGATTCAGATACAGATACAGCTTTATCTCCAGTAAATGACGCTTTGACAGCTGTAAATACGAGCAGCACATTTGCTTTCACAGATCCAATTATTATTACAAAAGGAACTTCTGTTCATGTTGCCTTAAAGGGCGATAAGGACACAGTTACTTCTAATGACACAGAAAATTGGGGTCTAGGAGATGCTACTGCTTCAGTAATCGCTTATGGCGTTACTACAGGAAATACAGTTGCTGAAAGTATTACTGTTGATAATGGTCCAACATTAACATCGGCAGCGAATGGAACATTAACTATTGAAACAGAAGGAAATCCTTCTTCAGCTATCGTTTTAGCTGGAACAACAGGAAATGTTTTCACTAATGTTAATTTAGCGGCCAAGTATGAATCTTTGACAGTAAACAATTTAATTGTTCACGTTGGCGACGGTTCTTACAGCTTTAATGCTGGAACAGGTAACTATCAAGACATTACCAATGTTGGAATTTACGATGGCACGACTTTATTAAAGTCAGCTTCAATTCCTTCAGCAGGTTACTACACATTTGAATTTGATGTGAATGAATTGGTAATTCCTAAGAGCGGAAGCAAAACAGTAACAATTAAGGCAGATATGTCTACAATTGATCCAGATGTCGAAAATGCTCCAGGAACTGCTAATGCCGATCTAAAGATTGGTCTTGGTGGAACTGATGGTGTTAAAACAACAGGTACTGCTTCAAATACTGAAATAACCGGAACTAGCGAAGATTACAGAAGTTCAACCAGCTCAGCTATGGTGTTAAGAGTTAGCAAGCCAATTGTTACTCTACCAACATCTAGCGCTTCATTAGGCGCAGCTACAAGCTTAGCCAATGGAAATATTGTTCTTTATGCATATAAAGTAACAGCTGATGCTTCTGGCGGAGATGTATTGCTTTACAGGAATACATTTGTTGTAGCTACTTCAGGTACAGGTATGAGCGTAACCAGTCTAAGTCTTGTTGACGAAGATGGTAGTACAATTGGCGCGGCTAGTACTCCAACTAGTTATTCTATTAATGATAACTACGAGTATTACGACACCTTTACCTTTAACAACCCTGATGTAAGTAATGGCGATGACAAGGAAGCGATTAAGATTACATCTGGTTCAAGTAAAACCTTTAAGCTTTACGGCACAATTGCTGGAGCTAGTACAGGTGAAAACTTTACCACATTCTTAGTTGGCGACTTGGCTACTACTTCTTCAAATGTTAATACTGACAACAAAGCGGATGGATTCTATCCAGCTCCTACTACTGATTTAGCATCAGTTAGAGGTAACTTCCTCTGGTCAGATAACTATAAGAACAAGAGTATTACTGGTACCGGCGGCAATAATGCTACCGATACAGCACAGTGGTACAATGGTCATTTAGTTTCTGGTTTAGGAAATGTTGTTAGTACAACTGCTTACACAATCGGTTATTAATGATTAGATAGAATTTCAGAAAGGAAAAAAGACCCCCTCGGGGGTCTTTTTATTATCCACAACTAGGATATTTTTAAAAATTATTTTTGTGATATAATATCAAAGAAGAGATTAAATACAGATGCAAAAAATATGGTCGGTTTGCATCTTGTTATAATGATATAAAAGGTCGAAAATAATTTATTAAGTTTAAGTCTAAGTTTAATTTTTTATTATTGTTTACTGGTGCATTGTAAATAATAATAAAATAAAAATAATTAATTAAAAATATGGAAAAGTTTATAAAAACTCATCGTTTATTAGCAGGTTCATTGAGTATTGTTATTTCTGTATTTATGGTAAGCATTGTCGCTTATGGAGCGACAACAATAGGAACTAATGTTACTACCGAAGGTTATGCTACTTCTACTGTTGGATTATATACCCAAGGAGTTCTTGATGTGGGCGGTAATGGCCTTATCAGAGGCAAGGCGACAACAACAACGGCTTTTGCAGTTGGATCAGGCACAATTGATCATCTTAATATGGCTGGAGGCGATTTATATGTCCTTGATGATGTAGAAATTGACGGCCTAGCTACTAGCACAGAAGGATTTTACAGTATGGGCGTGTTAGAAATAGGCGGTAATGGACTTGTTAGAGGAAAAGCAACAACAACAACGGCTTTTGCAGTTGGATCAGGCACAATTAATCATCTTGACATGGCTGGAGGCGATTTATATGTTCAGAACGATGCTGAGATTGACGGAGGCCTATATGTTAATTCAGCCACTACTACAGATAGTTTAGTTGTTGGTGGCTATATTAGCACTACGGGAGATATTTCAACAAGTGGAGCTATTACTTCTACTGGTTCAACCACCGCTTCGGTTATAAATATGACGACAATTAAGTTTACGCCAAGCGCTACGCCAACTTCTGATGTTGTAGGAGAATGTTTTATTGATAATAATGACTGGCAACTCAATTGCTATGATGGTTCTGCTTGGCAACAAGCGTGGTAAAGCGTTAATTAAAAATTAAAACATTAATACAGGTTAATTTTATGAAAAAAATTGTTATTACAATTTTAGCTTTACTACTTACGCCAACAATAGCGGGAGCTGCTGATGAACTTACTTTTGACGCTGATACAACATTAGAAGTTAATGGTTTTTCGGTGACAATTTTAAGCGGTGGAAAAGTTGATCAAATGGTTGTTAATAGTACAAATATTGTCTTTAGTTTATCTGCTAATTCTGGAGTTACGATAAGATCTAGCAATAGATATCAACTATCAAATAATTTAGGTCTTGATATTAGTTGCGGAACTGATTATTCACAAATAAGCGCTAATGGCAGCGATGGAGCGACATTGACTCTATCTGTTGATGGCACTATTTGTTCAGGAACAGTTGGTGGTGGAAGCTCTCCAACTCCTACTGGAGGAAGTGCGTCTCCAAGCACGCCAACAACTCCAACAACAACTACAGGTCAAGTAACAGCTACAGCTTCAGGAGGAGGAAAAACAACTTTAACTACTAGTGAGAACACAACAGCTAGTGTTAGCTTACCAATTGGAGCGGTGACTGCTTCTACAAACATTCTTATAGCAGCTGAATCTAAAGACACAGTTACTGGTTCAAAGCCAGCTCCTTCAAATAGAAGCGTAGTTGGCGGGTATATCTATAATTTCACAGGAACAGCGGGAACAGAAAATGTAAGCAGTTTTAGTAAAACATTAACTCTAACTTTTACTTATACCGATGAACAAATTAGCGGATTAGATGAGGCAAATCTAAGAGTGTTTTATTGGAAAGAGTCAACTTCTCAATGGGTTGCTTTGCCAACAACAGTTAATGCAAGCACTAATACTTTAACTGCTGAAACAGATCACTTTACTTATTTCGCTATTATGGGATTGTCTGAAGGAGAAGAAGATGAAGATTTAGTTGAAGAAGAATCTTCTCAAGAAGAAGCAATTTCCGTTTCTGATGGAGATTTAATCCGCAATTCAAATGCTGAAGGTATGGCTCAATTTGATATTTATATTGTTAAATTAATTAACAATAAGAAATTCAAAAGATTAATTCTTTCTCCTCATGTCTTTGAAAGTTATGAACATTTTGACAAGAACGGAAATGGCAGTCCATGGGATGATGTTATAGAAGTTAATAAGACAACTATGAATGATTTAGTTGTTTCTGATTTAATTAGAGCAGTTGGAGACACTAAAGTTTATAAATTATCAGCTTCCGGAGATGGTGGAACAAAACAATGGTTAAATATGACAGCAGAAAAATTTGTTTCAGATGGTTATGACGCTGATTCTATTTATGAAATAAATGCGACGGACAGGGATGCTTATGCAGCGGGAGAGAATATTGGAGATGAAGGAGTTTCAGAAACTATTATTATTAACACATCTTTTTTAAGGATAAGAAGCATTCCTTCTACCAGTGGAAATGTTCTTGGCGAAGTTAATGAAGGCGATGTTTATAATTTGCTTGATGAAGAGAACGGATGGTATAAAATTACAGCTAATGGCGTTACGGGATGGTGCTATGGAGCAAATGGAGATTACGCTTCTAAACAGTAAAGCTATAAAAAAGTTAAAATTTTTATTAAAAGGCAGGTTCTTTTAAACTTGCCTTTTAATTGTGTTGTTCAAATATTTATTTTTTGGTAGAATATGAATATATGAAAAAATTTATTACAATAACAATTTTATTAATAGTCGGTTTTTTAATTTTAAATAATAATGCTTATGCTGAATCAGAAACAGAAATTTCTTTCGGTTCTGAGTATGTTTTTAATACAGCGAGTACTAGCGATATTTCTTTAGATAATCTTTCTTCATCAAAGGCGATTGTTGTTTATAAGGATGGAACAAGTAATTCTAATTTAGGTGCAACAATAATTGCTGATATTTCAGGAAATTCAATTTCTTTCGGTTCGGAATATGTTTTTAATAATGCTAATACAGATTATATTTCTGTAAAAAAACTTTCAGAGAATAAGGCGATTATAGTTTATAAAGATACTGGCGATTTAAATTATGGAACTGCTATAATAGCAAATATTTCTGATAATATAATTTCTTTCGGTTCGGAATATATTTTTAATACTTCTATTACAGATTATATTTCTACAACAGTTCTTTCAGAAAATAAAATTTTAATAGCTTATCAGGATTCAGAAGGAGGATATATTCAAGGGAAAGCTGTTGTTGGAAATATTTCAGGTAACGAAATATCTTTTGGAGATGAATATGTTTTTAATACCGCAAAAATTAATTATATTAAAACGGAAGCGCTTTCAGAAAATAAGGTTGTAATAGCTTATCAAGATGTAGTTGATGGCAATCAAGGAAAAACGATTATTGGAGAGATTTCAGGAACAGACATTTCTTATGGTTCAAAATATGTTTTCAATCCAGCTGATACCAGAGATATTTCATTGGTCTCTCTTTTAGAAAATAAATTCGTGATTGCCTATAAAGATAAAGGAGGTAATAACTACGGAGGGGCAATTGTTGGAGAGGTGAATAATAATGTAATTTCTTTCGGTTTGGAATATGTTTTTAATGCATCCATAACAGATTACGTTTCAGTAGATTCTTTTTCAGAAAACAAAATAGTTGTTTCCTATAAAGATGGAGGCAGCTCTGATTATGGTCATAGTGTTATTGGCAATGTTTCTGGAAATGAAATAAGTTATGGTTCAGAATATGTTTTTAACACAGCTAATACTGGAATTACTTTTACTAATGTTATTTCTTCAAATATTTTTATTACCGCTTATCAAAATAAGGCAAGTAATTTAAATTACGGAACAGCTATTATGAGTAGTATTCCTGCAGAGCCAGAACCTGAGCCAGAGCCTGAACCAGAGCCTGAACCAGAACCTGAGCCTGAACCTGAACCAGAACCAGAAATAATAAATATCATTGACGGTGATCTTATTAAAAATAGCAATGCTTCTGGTATGGCTAAATTTGATATCTATATTGTAAAAATAGTTAATAATAAAAAGTTTAAGAGATTAATATTATCTCCTCATGTTTTTGAAAGTTATGAGCATCTTAATTGGGATAATGTTAAAGATATTAGCGAAGAAACTATGAATAATTATATTTCTTCTAATTTAGTTAGAGCAGTTGGAGATTTGAAAGTGTATAAATTAAGCGCTGATGGCGATACAGGAATAAAACAATGGTTGAATATAACTTTTCAAGAATTTGAGAATCAAGGATATGACGCAGATTCTATTTATGAAATTAATGAGGTTGATAAAAACGCATATAATACCGGTGAAAATATAACTTGATTTTTTATTATAATCAAGTAGTATTTAATTATGTTTAAAAAACAATATATTATAATTGCTTTAATAATTATTCTAGCTGGTCTGACAGCTTATTTTTATTTAGATAAATTTTATCTTAATCCAACAGAACCAGAAGAATACAAAGTTTATACAGCTGAAGATTTTCCTAATGCTTTAAGCACGATGACTCAAGAAATTTTGGAAAAAACTTTGGAAGAATTAAATCTTCAGTATGATAAAATAAAAGAAGATGATCATGTTTATATTAGATGGATTAATATAGGGATTTTAAAAAAGCGACTTAACGATTTTAAAGGAGCTGAAGAGGCCTGGCAAGCAGCTATTTCATATAACCCCGATCAGTCGCTAGCTTTTGGAAATTTAGCCGATTTATATTTATTTAATTTAAAAGATGATCAAAAAGCGGAAGAATATTATCTAAAAGTTTTAAATATGAGAACCGATAATTTCACTTATTATGTCGGATTAGCTACTTTATATCGCTATAATATGACTGAAAAATCTAATTTGATTGAAAAAATAATGGTTGAAGGAGCAGAAAAAAATCCAACTGAAGCGGAAAATTATTATATGTATTTGTCTAATTATTTTAATTATGGCCCTGATAATCATGGAGGAAATGATAAAGAAAAAGCAAAATATTATGCTCAAAAAACATTAGAAATTAATCCGGAATTAAAAGACGAATTGCCTAATTTATAATATGGAAAGAATTTTAAAATACATTATTTGGACAGGATTAATAGCTATTCCATTTATTCCCTTGATTATTAATGGGGATTATTTTTTCCCTTTCATTGTTCCTAAGACATTAATTTTTAAAGTTATTGTAGAAATAATCTTTTTGTCTTTTTTAGGATTAGCAGTTCTTAAGAAAGAATATCGTCCTAAAATAAATTTGATTTTTATTCTATTCTTTCTGTATTTAGTCGCTATTTCTTTTTCTTCTTTACTAGCTGATTCTTTTTATTTTAGTTTTTGGAGCAATAATGAAAGAAGCGAAGGAATACTTTTATTATTGCATTTATTTGCTTATTTATTCATTTTATCTGGATTTTTAAGAAGATTAAAAGATTGGTTATTCCTTTTTGAAGTTTCTTTTTTCAGCAGTTTATTAGTCGGTTTAATAGGATTGGGCCAATATTTGGGCTATAATTGGGTTGTAGCTTCTTCAGGTGGAACTAGAATAACGGCTACAATAGGTAATGCGGGATATGTCGCTGGTTATTTAATATTTAACATATTTTTTGGTTTATTCCTTATTTTTTTCAGGAAAAATAAATATTTATACCTCTACTATATTTTAGGAATTCTTTTGCAAATATTTATTGTTTTTAACACTCTTACGCGCGGTGGTATGTTGGCCTTATCTTTTTCTCTAATTATTTTTTTGATTTATATTATTTTTTTTCGTTTAAAAAGTAATAAAATAATTAGAAATAGTGGTATTATTATATTATTATTAATAATTATTTCTGTAAGTTTGATTTTTATTAATAGAGAGACAGATTTAGTTAAAAAAACACCTGTTTTTATTAGAATAACGAACATTTCTTTTAAGGATGCAACAATTAATAACCGTTTAGTAACATGGGAAGGAGCGTATTTAGGATTTAAAGAAAAACCTTTATTCGGTTATGGTTATGAAAATTTTTATCAGGTTTTTGATAAGCACTTTAATCCTCAAATTTATCGTCATGCAGGTTCAGTTGTTTGGTTTGACAGGGCTCATAATATTATTTTTGATAGATTAATAACAGGCGGTTTAGTTGGTTTATTATTATATTTAAGTATGCTATTTGTTCCTTTAATTTTTCTTTGGAGATATTTTTATAAGAATAAAAATAATAATGAATATTTTGTGCCTGTTGTTTTTACTTTAATTATTTTGTCTTATTTTATCCAAAACTTATTTATATTTGAGGCCTTAGTTACATATATTCCTCTGTTTATAGCCCTGTCTTTTATGTCCCAATTCTGTCCTTCGTATCTAAATAATTTTTCAGAATCAAAAAAAACATATTTAATTTCTTTAACTTTGGGAATTGTTCTATTTCTCCCTATATTATTTAGTTTTAGTATTATTCCGGCTTCGGCTAATAAGGGGTTTATTAAAGCTTTGATTTTATCAAAACAAAATAAACACCAAGAGGCATATTCTCAATTTATTAATGTTTTAGATAGGGAAACATCAGGCAATCAGGAATATAGACAGCATTTTGGAGAATTTGTAGTTGGTTTAACTGCTGATTCGGCAAACATAGATCAGGGATGGTTAAATCAGACAACTATGAAAGCGGAACAAGAATTTGATAAGCAAATAGAAGAAAAACCTCTTAACACAAGAAATTATTTAATGTTTATGAGATTTTTAAACAAGACATATCAATTTAACGTTGAACGTTTAAATAAATCATTGGAATTGGGCAAAAAAGCCATTGAATTAAGTCCAACTAGACCACAGCTATATTATGAAGTTGCTTATACTCAAATCTATTTAGGTAAATATTATAACTCTATAGGGCAAATAGAAAAAACAGAAAATCTTTTTAATCAATCAGTAGAAAATATGCAGAAAGCGATTGATTTGCAAGATAAAGTCCTTGAATCATATATTAATATGATAATGGTTCTTTTTACCGTTGGCCAAGATGAAAAAGTTCAATCCTTTTTAGATAGAATGGATGAATTAGGAATTGATTATTATAATGTTGAAGCTTTAGAAAGAATGGCTAATTCGGCAATTCATTCACAGAATTATGAATGGACGTTTAAGTTTTATAAAAAAGCGACTGAAGTAGCTCCTGAAAATCCTGAGTATTGGATTGATTTAGCTTTGTCTTACGCTTATTTGGGAGAAAAAGAAAAAGCTATTGAAATAGCTAAAAAAGTTGGAGAGCTTGGTGGGAATTATGCGACTCAATCACAGGCATTTATTAAAGATGTTTTAGATGGAAAATATGATTAATTATTAATTATATTTTTAATATATCTTCTTTGTTTTTTCTACCATCTGTCTGAAGCTAAATTCTTGTTCCGCTTTTTGTTTTGCTTTTTCAGTAATTCTTTTTATTTCTTCAGGATTAGATAAAATATATTCTATTTTACTTTTTATTTCTTCTGAATTCTTGGGTTTAATTAAAAATCCTGTTTCTTTATCAATTATCATTTCTGGAATACCTCCAATATTAGAAGCTATAATTGGAACTTTAGCAATCATAGCTTCAATTATTGTATAGGGCAGTCCTTCTTTTAAAGAAGGAAGGATAAAGATATCAAAGGCCTTTAAATATTTAACGGCATCGGGAATATATTCAATTAAATGAATATTTTTATATTTCCTTGTCAATTTATTCATTTTATCTTTATCTGGATTTTCTCCGCTTCCAATTAAAATTAAATCAAATTTTTTATTTTTTATTTTTTTAACAGCTTTTAAAAGATAAATTAACCCTTTGTTTTTAGTCCATTCAGCAATAGTTCCTATAATTAAAGGAGAAGTTTTGTTTATTAATTTTCTCTGAGCTTCTTCTTTCTCTAAAAATTTAATATTATCAACGTTAATGCCATTATGAATAACTGTTAATTTATTTTCAGGAGTCAATTTATGCTTAATGGCTGTTTTTTTATCATATTCAGAAACACAAATTATTTTATTATAAAATATTGAAGTTAATTTGCTTGATAATTTTATTATTTCTATTTGCCATTTTGGCCTATCCTCATTAATAGCCCATCCGTGGGCGGTGAAAATAAGGTTTGCTTTTTTATTTGAAAAGAGATTATAAATCCATCCGGCTAATCCAGCTATTCCACCTGCTTTAGAGCTATTTGCATGAACAATGTCTGGCCTTAATTGAAAAAGTAAACTTAATATTTCAAAAAAAGCGAAAAAATCTTTAAAGGGATTAATTGTTCTCTGAAAATTATTTATTTGGTAATAAGGTAATTTAGATTTTTTAATTTTATTAAAAAATTTGCCCTTGCCTCCTGCGGCAATAGCAATATTAAATTCTCCTGAAAGATTTTTTGACAGATCAAAAACATATTTAGCGGCTCCTCCCCAGACGGATTTAGTTATAATGTATAAAATTGATTTTTTAGTCATTTTATAGTATATTAGACCATATATGGCTAATAATCAAGCCAAAAAGGTTTTAATTTTTTCTACCGCTTATCTGCCATTAGTTGGTGGAGCTGAAATAGCGGTTAATGAAATTACAAAAAGATTGCCAAATTGGCAATTTGATTTAATTACTGCAAAAATTCAAAAAGAATTAAAAGAAAAAGAAAAAATTAATAATGTTAATATTTATAGAATCGGTTCTGGCTGTAATTTTGATAAATACATATTACCTTTTTTAGGTCTTAAAAAAGCGATTGAATTAGAAAAAGAAAATGATTATGATTTAATTTGGTCAATTATGGCATCTTATGGAGGATTTTTAGGGTTGCGTTTTAAAAAAAAATATCCTAATAAGCCATGGCTTTTAACTTTGCAAGAAGGTGATGACCCTGAATATATTTCAAAAAGAGTTGGTATTTTTAAAAAGTGGTTTCGTCAGATTTTTAAAAAAGCTGATTATATTCAAACAATTAGTTCTTTTCTTTCTAATTGGGCCAATGAAATGGGAGCGGATAAGCAAAAAATTAAAATAGTTCCTAATGGAGTTGATATTGATAAATTCAAAAAAGTTAATCAAGCAAGTATTGATAATTTAAGAAAGAAAATAGGAATTAAAGAAAATGAAAAAATTATTTTAACTGTTTCTCGTTTAGCTAAAAAAAATGGGATAGATGATTTAATTAAATCAGGACAGTATTTAAATTTTCCTTTTAAAATTTTAATTATTGGTATTGGAGAGCAAAAAAAAGAATTAGAAGAATTAACAAAAAAATTAAAGTTTGATAATATGGTAATTTTTCTTAGTTATATTGATTATGCTAATTTATCAAAATATTATTCATTGGCTGATGTTTTTGTAAGACCATCATTATCAGAAGGATTTGGCAATGTATTTTTAGAAGCTATGGCTTGCGAAACTCCAATAATTGGAACTAAAGCGGGAGGTATTATTGATTTTTTGAAAGATCCTTCGACATACTCAGGACAGGCAACTGGTTTGTTTTGTGAAATTAATAATCCTGAAGATATTGCTTTGAAAATTGAAGAAATTTTAAAAAATGAAAGTTTAAGAAATAATTTAATAGAGAATGGATTAAAATTAGCTAAAGAGAAATATTCATGGGATATAATTGCTCAAGAAATGAAAAAAATATTTTTAAAACTTATATGAATAAAAAATATTTTATTATTTTATTAATTATTATTTTAGCAGGATTATTTTTAAGAATATATCCCTTTGAAGCTAAGTCATGGATTGGTGAAGTTGATACACGGATAGTTAGAGAAGCTTTAGATATTGGACAAGGTATAATGGAAAAAGATTTTTCTTTTTTACAAGGATCAAATTCATATCCTTATGTGCTTCCTTGTTTACTTTTATTTTGTTACGGAATTTTTTATATCATTGGAATATCTCTAGGTTTTTTTCATTCTGCTCAAGAATTTATTAGTTATTTATTTTTTAATTTAGATTCATTTTATTGGCAAAGCAGATTATTGATATCATTTTTCGGAATTCTATCTGTTATTTTAGTATATTTTATAGTTAAACAAATATTTTTTAAGTTTAAAGAAAAAAAGATTATTTTAGGCTCACTTTTGGCTGCTTATCTTTTATCGTTTAGTTTATTAAGCATTCAATTTTCTCAACAAGTTCGTCCGCACATACCGGTTGCTTTTTTTATTCTTTTAAGTTTTTATTTATATTTACTTTGTTTAAAGAAAAAGAGTTGGAGTTCATATCTATTTTTAGTTTTAAGTGCTAGTTTAGCTGTGTGTACTTTTCCAGGAGGAATCTTCGCTTTTGTTTTTATCGTTTTAGCTAGTTATTTTCTAGAGCGAAAAGAATCTAAATTTCATTTTTTTGATTTCTTTAAGTCTCTTTTTTCTTTTCGTTTTATAATCGGATTGATTATATTTTTAATTATCTTCTTCTTATTTTATCCATATATATTTTCTGATTTTAATTTAAGTGTAGATACAACTGATAATAGTAGTTTTATATCGGTTAATCTTTTTAATATACCTTTTGCAGTGCCTAGTTTAGGTATGGGCTTTGTTACTCTTTTTAAAATGCTGTTTTTTCATGAATTAGCTTTGGGATTATTATTGGTTATTTTTATTTTTTTATTTTTTGTTTATAGAAAAAATATAGCCACTAAAGATGTTTTTTATAATAAAGCAATTATCGGTTGGTGGGCTTTTGTTGCTCCTTATTCTATTATCTTTGGTTTTTTAGATTTTGGAGGTAGATTTAGATTATTATGTTCTGTGATTCCTTTCTTATGTGTTGGATTAGGAATACTTTTAATAAATATTTTTGATAATTTGAAGAAATATAAAAAATTGATATTTTTCATTATAATAACTTTATTGATATTTGAATTCGTTCAAGCAGCTCGTTTTATTCAATTAATAAATAGGCCATATTCTAGGGACGAAGCTAGTCAATGGATAGAAAAGAATATTTCATCAGATGAATTAATTGTTTTTCAACAACCAATACAAACTTTAATTCCAACTAAAGAAAGCATAGAAACAAAATCTTTTTTAAATGATTCATTAAGTCAACGAAATCAATTTTTACTTTCTCTTGAATTAGATAATTATCCTTCAAATAGTAAATCGATATTGGATTTTAGCGATGTGATGGAATATAAAGATAATGATATTTTAGCTACTTATGAGTTTCTTAGGGAAGTAAAACCTGATTATTTTGTTCTATTATTTCGTTTAACAGATCTTAAAAGAGAGGAATATATTGAATATCAAATAGCTAATAAACAAGGTCAACTTATTAAGAAATTTAGTCCTTTTAAAAATAATCAAGTTAATCGAGAATTATTTTTTCCATCAGGATTGAATAATCCATTAATTGATCTTTGGATAGCTAAGCAATTAGGTCCAACTGTTGAAATATATAAATTAGATTGGAATAATAATGAAAAATAAAAGAATTTTAATTTTAACTGGAGTTTTTTTAAGAGAAGTTGGCGGTCCGCCTACATTATTAAAAGAACTCAATAAGGATTTAATTAAAAATGGTTATGAAATAACTGTTTTAACTTTTGGAAACAAAAAAGAAATTAAAAATTATTCTTATCCTGTTTTTGCTGTTTCAGAAAAATGGC
>Ga0210057_1007373_pt1 | contig 13356 bp, 15 predicted proteins | sample CryGeyCG2114_010_2_FD_183968 | JGI IMG/M metagenome (GOLD analysis project Ga0210057, IMG submission 183968) | Groundwater microbial communities from aquifer - Crystal Geyser CG10_big_fil_rev_8/21/14_0.10 (SPAdes) (version 2) | ecosystem: Environmental > Aquatic > Deep subsurface > Groundwater ... | reverse complement strand
TTATTGGTATCAGTTTATCAATGGTCAAGATAAAATTCTGACTGGTGAGAAAGCGACTAAAGAAATACTGCCGAGACTACAAGAAATAATAAATCAGAAAAGCAAAAGCAGCCTTAAAAAATATTTGTAATTTTTTAAGGGATAAAAATATTGGTAACTATACATAGTACAATCTCCACTATAAAAATTCCAAAAAACCCGCGCGGATTCCTCCCCAGACCCCTCCTCCGCGTGGACAAAATGCAAAAACAAATTAGTCTCGGTTTTGCCAAATCCTTTCCACAGAAAATAGTTTGGCAAAACCGAGTCCGCATTTCGCCCCGCCATACTGTCCGAATACTTGGAGGGCAGAACACCAAAAAGAAAAATGTTCCTTACTTTTCTTATTTTCGCGGGGGTGGACTTTTTCTAAAATGGAAAAGACATTTTTCTTTTGGTGTTGCCGAGTGAAGCGAGGCGGTGGCGGGGCTTTCGTGGAGCGTACGATTCAATTCAGAGCCACCACGCGCTCCGCGCGTGCCACATCATTACCTCACTTTGTTTGAAAATAGGTTCTAACTTGGTATAATAAACGCACCAAAAACGGGTCTCGACCAGTTTTTATTATTTATGGTGGGATTTGAAGGGCGCGAGTCAAAACCGAGCTGGCGAGGTTTTGATTGTGTGTAGCGTTCCGGCGGAGTTTATCCTGGTCGCACCGGGAAGTCGGAGCGAGCAAAAATCCCACCCTGGGCATTTTCGTTATATATAGTTAGTGGGATGGGAGCAAAGTGAGTTTCCGCCGGAGGCGGACCCGCCTCCGGCGGGCAAATCTCCTCCCGCGCACCACGTGATAAAAGTTAATATTTCGTAATAAAGTTTTTCAAAGATACTCCAATAGGAGGTTTTTTAATTTGCTTAAATAATTTTTTATAAAAGAATTTATCGACGAGGCGGGAATCTTGTATTTTTTTTAATTTCCCTGTATATTTGTTTTGGAATTGAAAAATAACTCATAAAAGGAGTAAAGATGAGGAAGCTCATTTTGATAAAGGCCTATCATAATAAAATAGATATGAAAAGAACGCCTCTGAAAAATATATTTACCGAAAAGGGGTGGCAAATAATAGAGGCATATTGGGATATAGCCGAGAAAAAACTTATGGACATGAGATTGACTTGGGGGAGTCTTAAGATTTATTGCGAATCAAATTATCTGCCACAAGATATATTTTTGCCCGCGCTAATTAAGCGCTCCGATGAGGGGAGTAGACATTCACGGATTGTATTATGGATGATCAATCGCGGCGCCGAGCTGGTAGAGACCGAAAACAAAGCGCATTTCGAAGGAAATTATTGTGATATTGTAAAGCGCAGTAAAGAAAGAGACGAGTATATTGCGAGGCGCATCAACGCTACTTTAAAGGATTTTGAAACAGGAGTTTTAATTATTGGCGCAAAACATAAGGTTGAGCAATATTTGCCGGAAGATATTAAAGTCGAGTCACTGCTCGATATTGAAGACACTCCGGAATTAAAACGATTGCTTATGGCGTGCGGGTTACTTTCCGATGAATAATGTTTCGGCTATCATTAAAAAGTTTTTAAGAGCATCGGGATCCGCAGAGTTTATCTGGTCGTTATTTTTGTAATGTTTTTTGCAGCTGTGTTCTTAGAGGTATTCGGTTAAAAATTTCTAAAAAGTATTACCGCCGTAATGAATTACGGCGGTTTTTTTGTAGAAAAAGGCCGGATATTTATGGTCTTTGCCCCGGCAGAAAGATTATTAAAATATAATCTTAAACCTTGAGATATCTTCGTATGGCAATAAAGCTTGAGAAGCTTCCGAGAATAGTACCGATAAACAGAAGTATGATAAAAAATTGGAAAAAGTTGGAGATATAATATTCAAAAAGGTTCAGTCCGCCGAAGAAGAATTCCGCTTTAGGGCCAAGCCATAAAGTTAGCGGATAAAAAGCGACCATAGTGACGAATGCCGATATTATGCCGTATAGTATTCCTTCAACGATGAACGGTCCGCGTATAAAACTATTTTTTGCTCCAACCAGGCGCATGACCGATATCTCATCTTTTGAGGTATATATCGCGAGCCTTATGGTATTAAACGCTACCAGAACCGCGATTACCGCAAGCACAAGGCTTATGCCGAATCCCGCTCGGCGCGAAGTCGTTAGGATATTTGAAAGTCTTTCAATGACTATTTTATTTTGAAAATAATTTATTTTATCGATTATTGAGGAAAAAGCGGGAGAACTTAAGAACATTGCGACGCTTTCATATTGTTCGGAATTTTTGGCGTGCACATTGAGGCTTGCCCCCAAAGGGTTATCTCCCAGTTCGTCGAGAGACTGGGTGATAAGAGCATTATTTTTGTGGCGCTCCATAAAAGAGGAGAGAGCTTCTTCTCTTGTCGTGTATCTTATTTCATCAACTTCGGGGAGATTTTCAAGCTTTGATTTAAGTATTAAGATGTCCTCTTCTTGGGCTGTAGTTTTTAAATAAATACTCACATCTACTTTTTTTTCGATCCGGGTCAACACCGAAACTAAAAGGACATTCGAGAGCATTATTGAGCCGATAACAAAAAGGGTGATAACCATTATCATTACGGTCGCCAAAGTAACCCATCCGTTTCTGGTAAAATTTATGAACCCCGCTTTTATTATTCTTGAATAATATGCAGACATATAATATCAATATTAATTATAGTACATATCGTCCGCGTTTGGCGTCCCTGATTATCTTCCCATCTTCTATCGTAATTACTCTTTTATCAAGTGAATTTATAATGTCTTTGGCGTGCGTGGCAAGAATTACCGTTGTTCCCATCGAATTGATTTTTTTAAGAAGTTCGATAATCTCCCAGGTATTTATCGGATCCAAATTACCGGTTGGCTCATCCGCGATTATCACATCCGGGCGGTTTACTATAGCGCGCGCGATGGCTGCCCGTTGTTTTTCTCCTCCGGAAAGCTCGTGAGGGAAATGCCACGCTTTGTTCATGAGACCTACAAGGTCCATCACCTGCGGGACATCCGCCTCTATTTCTTCGTCAGTCGAGCCCGAAGCCTCCATAGCAAAAGCTATATTTTCGTAGCATGTTTTTGAGGCGAGCAGACGGAAATCCTGGAATATCGTTCCTATGCGCCTCCTGATTTTGTGGATCGCGGTTCTCGGTAGGCTGTGTACATTTTGAGATTCAAAAAAAACACGACCCGAGCTTGGTTTTTCTTCGGCAAGCAAAAGCTTGAGAAGCGTAGTTTTGCCCGCCCCCGACTTTCCCACAATGGATATGAACTCTTTTGGTTCGATCGTAAAACTAACGTCGTCCAAAGCCGTTGATGTGGGGGAGTATACTTTTGAAACGTGGTCAAAATAGATCATTATTTGTTTAAACTTATTTCTTTTTCTATAAATTTTTCAATATTCCCCGCAAGCACGCCCTCTATGTCGCTTGTTTGCAATTCCGTTCGGTGGTCTTTAACCATTTTATAAGGGTGCAATACGTATGAACGTATCTGGTAGCCCCATTCTATTTCGGTATTTATTGTTTTGTTCAATTCTTTTACCGCTTTTTCTTTGGCCACGGTCGTTATTTGATATAATTTAGATCGCAGAAGCTCTATTGCTTTTTCGCGATTGGAATTCTGTGAGCGCTCCGAATCGACATGGATTTGTATGCCCGTAGGCAGGTGCTTGATTCTTACCGCGGTTTCGCGCTTATTTACATTTTGCCCTCCGGGACCCGATGATTTTGCAAAATTTATTTCTATGTCCTCAGGGTTTATCGTGACCTCTTCTTTATGCACTACTTTCGGCATTATTTCAACCATTGAAAAAGAAGTGTGTCGCAATTTTTTTGCCGAAAAAGGCGATATCCGCACTAATCGGTGGACGCCGGCCTCGCCTTTAAGATAGCCGTATGCGTATTTGCCCTTAATCTCAATGGTAACATTTTTCGTACCGCTCTCTGATTTGTGATGATGAAGTATTTTTACGCTCCATTTTCTTTTTTCGGAATAGCGACGGTACATTTCGAGAAGAATGGAGCTCCAATCTTCGGCATCATCTCCTCCGGCTCCCGAGTATATGGATAGTACGGCATCTCCCTGGTCGTACTTTCCGGAGAGGAAAGTCAGCTTCGTCGCATCGTTGAATTTTTTTGAAAGTTCTTCAAATCTCTCCTCGAGTTCTTTTTGTGAAGCCTCATCTTTTGCCTCCTCAGCCAGTTCTGCTATCGCCTGTATGTCGTTTGTTAGGCCATCCCAGAAAGATATCCGCTCTTTTAGGTCGTTTATCCGTAATGTCGCTATTTTTGCTCGTTCTTTATCGTTCCAAAAATTAGGATCCGCGGTTTCCTTTTCGAAACCCAAAAGTTCCTTTTTTTTGTTAAAAAGGTCAAAGACGGTCCGCGGTGTCGCGGATTTTAGATGACAGTTCGTCCAGTCTTTTTTCTAGCGTTTCCATAAGTTAAATTATACCAAATAAAAAAAGCCACGCAACCGAGCATCTTAATAATTAAGGCGTATAAAAATATCAGTACCCCCTGACCGGGAATATAGATTTTTTTTGTAAAATCGATCTGATTAAGGCGCCTGGCAGCGTGACAGTTTGTTGCTATAAATTAAAAAATTAGAGCTACCTCCAAGTGCCCCCGTTCCGTTTGGCGGAACTACGGATGGTCAAATAATTCTGAACTCGGGACTGGCGTTTATCCTGCGGGAGTATATTTACGACCTCGCTTGAACTCATTTTATGCGAAATTCTTGAAAAAATCCAATCGCTCCGCCCCCCGCCGCCAGCCGCCGAGTATGGCGGCCTGCCTCGCAGAAAAACTTTCTTTTCCTTTTTAGAAGAATTTTTTGGTGGCGCGCGTTAGCGCGCCGATAAGTCCTGATTTCCCCCCACAAAACCAATGGGTGGCACTTTGTGTCGCCCACCAATTCGTCGGTCAAAAATCGGAAAGTCTGATTCTGGAGCCGACCCGGGGATTTGAACCCCGAACCTACGGTTTACGATACCGTTGCTCTACCGTTGAGCTAGGTCGGCTCTTGAGGGACAAGCAAAAACATTTCTCTCCCTGAGATTATTAAATATTTTTTAGGCCTTCAGTCCAAGGTATAACAGTCCCGTTAAAATCCCGGTTACACCGGGATCGCTTTTGGTTCCTGGGGACTTCTTAATATTTTAAATAAATATTTGTAAAAAGTCCCCGTCAAAATCCCGGTTACATCGGGATCGCTTTTGACACACTTGAGCTAAGGTGGCTCTAATTTTTCAATCAAATTATATCTTGATTTATGAACATTTTCAATAAATTGAATAACCCCACCCAATTTTGCACTCTGCCGGTAATTTCTTCACATAATACTCGGACTTGGCCAGAACCTCAAGCTAAATTACCGCATATACCTTAAAAACCCCAATATGGTATATTAAAAGAATAATATGAGTTTTGATCCATCCAATATTCAGGCAATCGGCATAGGAGTGACTGCTTTTTTGGCGACATTAGTCGCGACGTTCGTAATTATTTCATCTAAGAAAAATAAAGTAGGGCGTGCGTTGATAATAATGTTACTTGCTGTTGTGTGGTGGGCGTGGTCCGGATTTTTGTATCATATTTTTGATTATATTCCGGTGGCGCGTGCGATCCGAGTGCTTTCTGTTCTGGGTATTACCGCTATTTCTGTAAGTTTTATTACGTTTGCTTCGGTTTATTTGGAAGAAAAAAAAGCTCTTAAAAAAAGGGAGAGAGTAATTTTAATATCTTTGCAGGCGGTAGGCGCGCTTTTAGCCATTTTTCTTTTTGCGGATATTTTTATTCAGGAGGGATATATCGTGGGGGCTCTTGATTTTGCTCCGAAAGAAGCGCTTGCGCCGAATGCCGGGCCACTCCTTTTGATTTTGATCGGTCATTTTGTGTTTTGTATTTTATTTGGAGGGTATCTTCTAGCCCTTCGGGCGGGATTGGAAACGGATATCCGCCGCAGAAGGGAGGCGATTATTATTTTATTAAGCACCACGGGTGGTCTAATTCTTGGCGGAACGCGTTTTGCTCCGTGGTATGGGGTAGATTTCGCGCCGTTTCTCGGAGGTCTTGCGGTACCGCTTTTTACTGTTGGTATATTTTATATTATGGCCGTTTACGGAGCTTTTAATGTTCGTCTTGTCACGGCCGAGTTTTTGATCTTTTCTATTTGGACATTTATGTTTTTCCGGACTCTTATGAACTCCGATTTTGTATCGGCTATTCCGGATATTATAGTTCTTGTTGTCATAATTGTGACCGGTATTTTTCTTATCAGAAGCGTATTAAAAGAAGTGGAGTCGCGGGTAGAAGTTGAGCGCGTATTAAAAGAGCTCGCGAGTCTCAATTTGGGTCTTGAGCGCCGCGTATCGGAGCGCACAAAAGAATTTTTGCGCGCGGGTGAACACGTTAAAACAATAGTAGAGAATTTACCGATAGGGCTTATTGAGGTTTCAAATGGAAAGGTGTTGAGAAGAGCGAACAGGGTCGCGTCCAACCTGCTTAATTTTAATAGAGACACAAAATTAGGGGTTGTTCTTACCTCAAAAGAAGGGGCGCTTTGGACGGTGGTTGAACGAGCGCTCGGACACAATATAAATTACCAGGCTATGGATATTTTAATAGAAAGACCCGAGCATCGGGATCTTGAGGTTATTACGGCTCCTTTGGTCGCCGAACAGGGCGAGCCCGGATTTATTATTTTGATAAGAGACGTTACGCAGGAGAAAGAATTGAACCGCGCAAAAAATGAATTTTTAACAATCGCCGCCCATAAGCTCCGAACTCCCATTACGGCTCTTTCATGGGCGCTTTTTACTCTTTCTGAGGGGCGAGTGGGGGAGCTTACTAAAAAACAAAAAGAGATTGTTGCCGAAACCGGCAAGCGCGCCGAGATAATAACAGATCTGATAAACGGTTTTTTGCTTGCGGCCGAGATGTCTAGCAGAAAATTTATGGTTAGGCGCGAGATGGGGGATGTTGGGGAGTTGCTTTCGAAAGCCGTTGAGCAGACGAGGTTGTTATATGATAAAAATATAAATTGTATAGTTTCTATCGCGGATGATATTCCCAAAATTGCCATTGATCCGGGGAAATTATCGCTGGCGTTCAAAAATATTCTATCGAATTCTTTTATTTATACTCCTTCCGGCGGAACAATCAGCGTTTCCGCTGAGCGTAAGGGATCCAAAATTTTAATTCAAGTCGGCGATACCGGGATCGGGATATCTAAAAATGAAGAGGATATTCTTTTCCAAAAATTTTCGCGTGGCCGCGAAGCGGCACGCATATACACGGAAGGTTCGGGTCTCGGACTTTTTATAACAAAGCAAATAATCGAGGCGCATTCCGGACGTATTTTCATTACTTCAAAAAAAGGTAAGGGGACAACAGTTACGGTTGAACTTCCTGAATAAGGGGTTTTGGGTTTGTATTTTTTTGAAATAAATTATCATATTTTTTCTAAAAAAAAGAGCGGTTTCCGTAGAAACCGCTTTGGAGTACTATAGCGTCAAACTTTTTTTATTTATCCTATATTTTTGCCAGGTAAAAAGCCGAAGCCGTGCCAATGTTTAAGTAAGGGGTGTTCGTCTGGTCTGTTTTCAGGGTAAAAAGCCGAAGCCGTGCCAAAGTCGGCGTAAGCGCCATCTGTCCAGTATGTGTTGAATCGGAGCACGCTGTTTCCGTAAAGGAATGATGGCGCGTATTCGAATCGGATATCGGTGCTATGGGAATACTCATCCCCGGAGCAATCTATGTGAAGTTGTTCTCGCCGGACTTCCCGTTCCGGGTGGGTCAGAAGAATGCATCCGATGGCAAACGCGCCGAGACCGAATTCGTTGGCGCTCATAACTTCGAGCGTCCGTCGAACCGAGCGGCCACGATGGAGGAAACCTAATTGAGCGGCGATTAGCAGGATATCACCCTTTTGTTCTTCTCTTAACTTGTAGAGCATTTTTTTCGTCAAAGAATTCTGGCGTAAATGACGGGGGCCGATTCTGCTCTCGCGATGGTTGAAGAAACTTCTTTTGTATTTGATTATACGAAACATTCTCTCGGTCGCCTCATTGTATGTCGGGGCAATTGCTTTCCATTTCGGGATGGCAAACCATCCTTCGGTTCCCTTAGGAAGTCGAGGCAACTTCTTGGCGTTTTCGAGAGCGTGTATCGAATAGAGATTGAAGATATCACCGATTATTTCGATTTGTTCCTTAATCGGCCTCGGGCCTTTGTATTCCTTCGGATAGGTATACCCTGAAGGAACCTCTTCGTCGGCGTACCTGTGGGTCATCTTTATTCTCCTTTCGTTTTAGTGTTTAGGATAAGGTGGTATTGGTAAGGAACTTTATTTTAATTTATTGCGTAGTATAAAACATTTATTGAAATAGGTAAAGGCCGTATATTTGATTTTCGCCAATAAATTGGCGCGCTTCTTTGTCATCCGATCAAAAAATCCGTTAAAATCGGATTTTTTGATTTAGGATGCCCTCGAGAGGAATCGCCCCTCGCGACTCGGGTTGAAACCCTCGCTGCACTGCTGTTTGTTAGCCAATCGCTTCGCTCTTGGACAAACAGGGAGCCCTTCGGTCGGAACGCTGAATTTTTATAGTCGTCCCGGCTACACCGGGACTCTCTAAAAATTCGCGCCTACGGTTAAATTTCTCTCAGAAAAAATATCATAAAAAAATAAAAGCACGGCGATGCCATGCTTTTATTTTCATAATGCCCTCGAGAGGAATCGAACCTCTATTACGGGATCCGCAATCCCGTGTCCTGTCCGTTGAACGACGAGGGCACTACTACGTCCCGTTTCCAACGGGACTTCGAAGGGCAAGCGGTGAGTTTAAGCATTGCTTGTCCGTCCGAAGCTCGGCTGGAAAGTCGAGCGTAGGAGGAAACGACAAGGTTAAGGCAATATTAAAATTTTATGAGTTTAGCCAAGGCGTCGGCTAAAGAATTTTCAATATAATTTTCCGGTAAAAAATTGATCAAGATCTCGCGCATTTTAACGGGGTCCGTATCCTCAAAAGGCATTATTAATTTAGGAACGACCACTTTTTTTGATAAGATAATCAACTCTTGTTTGTGCGGGGGTGAATATTCTATCCAGAATGATCTAAGTGATTGGTAGGGATATAGGCGATTTTCGATCAAAATTCCTCTGGGGGAAATAGCGAATTTTATTTTTTTTGGAAGGCGCGCGGCATATAGAGCTAGAGTAAAACCGGAAATTATAACCAACACTCCAAAAAGGAAGTTGTTCAGCAAATATGCTATCACGAGAAAGGCGAAAGTCAAAATTCCAAGCGCCCAGTACCATTCACTCGGTTTAGGGGCGTATGTGTATTCATAAGCCGTCCATGATAATAGGAGAGTCTGTTTTTCCATTTTTATATTTATTTATTTTTTGTAATACTACCAATTCCAATCCTGCGCCTCTGGCGTGAAGATCTCATACCAATCATTTCTCACCCCGTTGTCATTTATGGCATATGCCGCTTGATTCTCCGGACGCTCCATGTAAACAGCCAGTTTAAAATTTTGATTATCTCCGCGGTAGCGGTAACAAGATGAGTCGGAATTTAGAGGATCTGTTGGTAATACCGGAATATATTCATCGGAGGAAAGATTTAAAATATAATTTGAAGGGTCCGAACAGCTATCTGCCCAAGCGGGTGGGGCGATGCTCGGATAAGTATAATAGGAGTTATATCTTAACTCAAGGGCCTTTTGCAGTTCTTTTACGTCCCGTAATCTTTTAGCGTCCCGGGATTTCGCGCGGGAACCGGATAGTAAAGCGAAAGTTATAGAAAACAAAAGACTGATTATTGTAAGCACAACAAGCAATTCGAGTATTGTAAATCCGGTACGAACGGGAGTGTTCCGACGATTAACAATACCGGTTTTTATCATTGTGAATTTTGGTCGCGCGTACAAGATAGATCCTTTATTGTTGTTTCTCATAACACTTCAAGAATATCAAAAAAATGATTTACGTAAAAGGGATTAATATTAATATCTACCAATCCCAACTCTGCGCCCCAGGCGTGAAGACCTCATACCAATCATCTCTAACTCCGCCGTCATTTCCGGAGTATGCTTCTTGGTTCTCCGGCCGCTCCATGTAAACAGCAATCTTAAAATCTTGGCCACTTCCGCGGTAGCGGTAACAAGATGAGTCGGAATTTAGAGGATCTATCGGTAATACGGAAATATAATCTTCGTTTTGGGTCAAATGAAATATATAATCCGAAGTGTTTGAACAGCTGTCTGACCAGCTCGGAGGTCCGGGCGGGGGAGAGCGCGGATAATCGTTATAGGAGTTATATCTTAACTCAAGGGCCTTTTGCAGTTCTTTTACGTCCCGTAATCTTTTAGCGTCCCGGGATTTCGCGCGGGAACCGGATAGTAAAGCGAAAGTTATAGAAAACAAAAGACTGATTATTGTAAGCACAACAAGCAATTCGAGTATTGTAAATCCGGTACGAACGGGAGTGTTCCGACGATTAACAATACCGGTTTTTATCATTGTGAATTTTGGTCGCGCGTACAAGATAGATCCTTTATTGTTGTTTCTCATAACACTTCAAGAATATCAAAAAAATGATTTACGTAAAAGGAACTGAGCGGAGGAGGAGTTATTTGCTGAAGATCCGAAGTTAACTTCGGATCTTGTTTTAGTTTTATTTTTTAATAAAAAATAACCTCCCCAAAAAAAGGCGGGCAATTTATTGTTATTTGTTTTGGTCATTATTTTCTTGGAAAAGACCGCTTGTCGGGAAGGGTGTGGAGGTGTGTATACTGAAAATAACGGCGCCTTGTCTCTCGAACGGGCGCTCAATCGTGTAAATAATTACGAAAAATAATTCTTTAGCATTTTATCGATCGTTCTTCGTCCCCAGCCACTCTTAAGGTACTCTTCGCGGGACTTAGCATCTTTCATGTTTACAAATGCCTCGTAGCATATAAGTTCGTAGGGGCGAAACGGTCTTATTGCCTGACTTTTACCGCTATTGTGTTCAGTAAACCGTTTTTCAATGTTGGTGGTATATCCAATATATAAACTTTGATTTTTCTTGCTCTGCAGGATATAGATGTAATACATAATTTGAATGGCGAGACGTAATAATTTCTTTCAGAAATTAAACGTCCCAGCAACGTAAAATTTGCGAAGCAAATTTGTACGTTGCGGAAGGGGTGGGACTCGAACCCACAAGCCCTTTCGGGCGCCGGTTTTCAAGACCGGTTCCTTACCAATTCGGAGCACCCTTCCAGTTGCGATTTGTTTTTTAAAATTTTACGTTCGCCGATTAATTCTTTATTTTGGCCATTTTTTGACTATTAATTTATTATATTACAATATTTTTTTGTATAAAACCAGACTTTCCGTATCCCGCTTTAAACGCCTCACCGATAATGTCGATGAGGCGTTTAAAAAAACAAGCCGGGATAGGACTTAAATATTATTTTTTATTTATAATCCGCCAAAGCCATATAGCAACCAAAATTCCTACCGCGAGCCAGACCAGCCACGTGAGCAGGAAAAGTATCGCAAAAACTCCAGTGCTGCCCATTATGGTACCGTTCCCGAAATGCCAATCCATCATATTTCCGTAATTTTCATCACCTACATGCGCGAGTGCCGCGCTCGGCATAGTGGTAAGAAAATAAAATAATGCGAAATATATCTTTTTCATATATTTAATATTAATTATAAATCAATCGATAAAAAATCAAATACTCAAAAATATCCTCAACCGAATATAAATATTTTTTAATTTGCCAGATAATAGCCGATCTTTTCGAGCATTAATCCGAAGAAGCCGCTCGGATTGGAAGAGAATGTTTCCAAATATTGGTTGACTTGTATGTAACCGAATACCAACAGCCCCGCAACAACGACCCACTTAAGTACAATATAAGCTAATTGAAATTTGTGGATGCGGTGCAGTTTTTTAAGGATCTTATTATTATGCTCGGAGATCTCTATGTTTTTTATTAAGAGTTGTTTTGTTTGGTCGTCCATAAATTTATTTTAATCTATATTGGGTTCTTAAAAAAGGAGCCAGCTTGCCACCGAGAAATAAATAACGATGCTTAATATGTCCTGTATTATTGTAGCTATCGGCCCGGAAGCGTTTGCCGGGTCTATCTTTAATTTATTAAAAACAAACGGGACAACAAGTCCGGTGAAGACCGAAGAAAGAACCGCAAAAATAAGCGCGACTCCCAAAACAAGAGAGATTAGGATATCGGCGCCAAGTATTGAGTTGATGCTGGCAAGGATTATTCCCGATAAAACGGCTATCACCATCACGACGCTTAAGTGCTTTAAAAAATATTGCCAAAATTTAATTTTATGAAAAGATGACAGGTCGCGCACGGCGAAAGTTACTATTTGTGTATTAACCGCGCCACCCATATAAACGATAAGCGGGATGAATGACGCCAGCACTAAATTATTTTTTAGAACATCTTCAAAACCATCGATGATGCTTGCCGCGAAAACTCCACCGAAAAGGCCTATGATAATCCACGGGATCCTGTGTTTGAGGGCGAGCAAGAAAGGAATTTTTAAGATATCATCGTAAACGGCATGACCCGGGTGGACACCGGCAATTCGCATAAGGTCTTCGCGAGCTTCCTTATATATAATGGAAAGTATTGTATCCGACGGGATCACTCCCAAAAAAATACCGTTTTTGTCTACGACTGGCATTGCTTTTATGTTGTGCCGGAGCGCGTGTACCGCGGCGACCTCCTGGCTTGTTTCGGGCAGGACCGATATCAGGGGTGATTTGATGGAAATTTTTTCCACCTTGGTATCGGGAGGGGATTCGTACAGGTCTTTAATGGAAAAGACGGCTTTAAGTTTTTTTTCTTCGTCCACCATGTAAATATAATTGATGGTGCTGTACTTTTTTATATTTTTTTCAATAAGAGTTTTAGCCTCAGAAAGTGAGGCGTTAAGCCCCATTATAGGCACATTTAAAGTCATTTTATGGATAGCGGGTCTTTTGTTCATATTATTTTTATGTAGTTATAGTTTTAATGATATAGAAAATACCCCATTTTATCCAACTTTACGGTGCCGAAAAAAAAGTGACTAACCTCACATACATATTGCACTCATTAATAAAATGGGCGCAACATGAAAATACATTGCAAATACACAGGGATTAAAGGTTTTTTGACTGTTTATGATCGTGCGGTAAGGTATGCGTATATGATTACCGTAGAAGCCAAAAGGAGGCTCAAAATCCTTGAACATTGGAAAAAGTATGGGCTTCAATCAACGATTGATGCCTTCGAAAAGTCGGAGAGAA
>Ga0210057_1007370_pt1 | contig 13362 bp, 11 predicted proteins | sample CryGeyCG2114_010_2_FD_183968 | JGI IMG/M metagenome (GOLD analysis project Ga0210057, IMG submission 183968) | Groundwater microbial communities from aquifer - Crystal Geyser CG10_big_fil_rev_8/21/14_0.10 (SPAdes) (version 2) | ecosystem: Environmental > Aquatic > Deep subsurface > Groundwater ... | reverse complement strand
CGGACTACGATAGAAATATTGATTATTTATAAAATATGCCAGCTCGTCATATTTTTTTAGTTTTATAAGTACGGCAAGTAAATAAAGGGCGAGTTCATAAGAAAAGAATCTATAATTATCAAAATCAATTCTTGTATAACTCTGTACATTTTCAGGACGGTTGCTGAAGGGTATTAATTTTTCAAAAAAGTTCTGGAACTTTTCAACCTCAACCCGTCCTTGATATTTGAAAATTGTAAAAATAAAATCGATAAAATCATCACGCAAAGGCAACATTTTTTCTAAAACCCCCACCACCTTGTCATCAAAATCAGGTGCGGATCCACCGGATAGTCTAAAATCTTCTAGAGAAGCAATAAAAGTATCTAGATAATCAGAAATCAAGCCGTTCGCGCTACTTCGGTCATTGAGTATAGCATTTTTAATTTCGGCAACTTTATGCGATGTTCTCAAAACAACTTGTTCTTCCTCGGTAATATAAGCCGGCGGCATTCCGAGTGCTGGTCTTTTAAGGAGTGGTTTGTCATAGAGATTTCTTATCAATTTTTGATAACTTTCCTCAAATTTTTCATCAGAAGATAGATCAATATAAATTCGACTTGCCATGTAATGTGGAATACATGGTTTTCCTGACTCATCGTATTCGCGAATAATAGGAATAAACTTTTCTTGCCCCGCGCTTTCATAAACTTCTTTAGATATCAACTGCGTTTCGGTGCCAACTCCGCCCTTTCGATTATTTGCTTTTGTTTGATAAACGCTATCGCAAACTACAAGCACTTTTTTAATATTCGTATCATTTACCATTTGCTCCATAAACACATGTTTATCTTGTCCTGTCTTAAGATCCCATTCATCTAAAACAACAACAACGCCATCCCCTGACAAACGTTCCGCCAACTCCAAAACCCACTGCTTATGTTGGGGGCTTGACCAGCTATAAGAAATAAATATTTTGGGCTGTTTAGTGCTACCTTTCATAATTTTAGGTTGGGGATAACTTGTCTTTGATTTTCTACTTTCATTCTATTATAATTGAAGTATAGAAAGCAAGTCAAGTATATGCTAACAAAACGCCAAAAAGAGGTCTTAGACTTCGTGAAAAATTATTCACAAAAGAAAGGATACGCGCCTTCTTTTGAAGAAATCAGAAAACGACTTAAGCTCGCTTCTGTTTCAACTGTCCATTTTCATGTTTCGAAACTCAAAATGGGGGGTTATTTAGGAAAAATAGATAACAAGGCTCGTGGAATTAGTATCCCCGAAAAAGAATCTCTAGTAAAAATCCCTCTTTTGGGAACTATCGCCGCAGGTCAACCAATTGAAGCGATTGAGGATAAAGAAATGATTGCTGTTCCTAAAAGCAAAATTCCTTCCTCATCGGAAGTTTACGCTCTCCGCGTAACTGGCAGTAGTATGATTGATGAAAATATCAATGATGGAGATGTAATTTTGGTGCGCCAACAAGAAACAGCCGAAAACGGACAGAAAGTAGTGGCTCTTATAGATAACCACGAAGCAACCTTAAAAAAATTCTATAAAGAGAAGGGGCATATCCGCCTGCAACCGGCCAATAAAAAAATGGAGCCACTTATTTTCAGAAATGGGCGGGATATTTCAATTCAAGGAATTGTGCTTGATGTTATTCGTGAAGAAACTCCGGTTGCCATTTCATTTCCTGAAGTTAAAAAAGAAATCAGGCAGTATAAAAAACTACCACTAAACGAAATTATTTGCGGGGACGCGGTAGAGGTAATGCGGACAATGCCACCTGATTCAGTTGATTTAGTTATTACATCTCCACCATATGACGATTTGAGAAATTACAATGGGTATTCTTTCAATCTTGATGGTATGACAAAAGGATTGTTTAGAGTTATGAAAAAAGGTGGAGTTGTTGTATGGGTTGTTGGAGATCAAACAATTAAAGGAGATGAAACAGGAACATCTTTTAGACAAGCTCTATATTTCAAGCAAGTGGGTTTTAATCTTTTTGATACAATGATATATCTAAAAACTCCTCGGGGTGCTGTTGGAAATAACAAGACATATTGGCAGACTTTTGAGTATATGTTTGTGTTCAGCAAAGGAACTCCAAAGACAATAAATCTCCTAAAAGACAGGGAAAATAAAGATGAGCGGGATGGTGATAGCGGTACAAAAAGACTGTCTGATGGCTCGTTATTAAAATTAAAAAGAGCCGGATACTCTAAGTATGGTAGACGGACAAATGTTTGGGAATACCTCATAGGCAAGGGGCATTCCGCAACCGACAATATTGCTTACAAACATCCTGCCATATTTCCAGAGAAGCTGGTGCAAGACCATATTACGAGTTGGTCAAATCTTGGTGATGTAGTACTTGATCCAATGTGTGGCAGTGGAACTACATGTAAAATGGCTAAACTTAATAAAAGAGACTTTATAGGTATCGATGTCTCATCTGAATATTGCAAAATAGCTGAAGAAAGATTGAAGCAAAAATCCCTATTTTAAATTTTTGCTACTTTAGAGTACCTTGTAGCCATTTTATAGCTCGTTTTAATATATTTACATCATCTTCCATCATCCCCATACTGTTATTGCACATTCTACAAATCCATCCTCTTATCTTTCCAGTATTATGAAGGTGGTCTAACACAACATCATTTTTATATTGTCTGATTATTGTTCTATTACAAACAGGACAATGGAAAGGCTTACCTATGGGTGGCGGTGGGTATATTTTTTCAAATCCTTCTCTATCTTTTTTGGACATAGGTTTTTCCCAACTACGACAATCCCTACATTCACCTCTCCTTGAGACCTTGCCGCGGATACTTTTTTGATTTTTTTCAAATTCAAAAATACTCTTTGGTTGCTGACACCTTCGGCATATCTTTGTTTCGTTGAAACAGGAGTCACAAAAATCTCCATGGGTCACCTTATTTCGGTTGCATTCAATGCAGTATTTTGTTTTCATTTTAGAAAATAATCAACTGGCTTTTTATAAACGACGGCGAATTTTTTCATCTCCACTACATCAAGCCGCCTTTCGCCAGATTCAATTTTTGAGATATAGGATTGTGGTTTGCCGAGTTTATCGGCTACCACCTGTTGGGATAGATCGGCCTCAATACGCGCTTTTTTCAAGCGTTCTATGATTTCCTTATAATCCTTTGAGTAAACTGACTTGCTCATACTTGTTTGTATCATATATCCTATTGTGGTATAATCCCAAAATAGGATATACTAAACTAAGGGAGTTCTCTAACCTCTCCGACAAAGTTAGTTTTGGTGCGCGGGAGAGGAGTCGAACCTCCATGAGCTTGCGCCCGCTACCACCTCAAGGTAGTGCGTCTGCCGTTTCGCCACCCGCGCAACGAAAGAGCTACACCATGCGTAGCTTCTTTCTCGCTTGCTTCGTCGAAATACTTCTTAAGAAATATAACTTAGACCTGTGAACCTTGCGAGGAAAACTTACCACCTCTACCTTGTTAATGGCCGGCGAATGTATCGGATACACCTTTTCTACTCCAACATCAGATAGCGTCGTCCTTACAGTGAAAGTGGCTCCGGTTTGGCTGCCATGCTTTCTTGCCAAAACTACACCATGAAACACAGAACCGTTCTTTTCGTAAACTTTAACTTCGCTGCCAGGCTTTATTTTATTTAAGGCTTCCTCGTTAATCATCGTAAACCCAGTTTAACCGAGTAAAGATAGTCGGTCAAGTCGGAAGGCAAGTCCGCAACCAGTTTTATTTTTTTCCCCTGCTCCGGGGTAAATTCTAAAGAATAAGCGTGGAGAAAGAGACGACCCAAATCTGAAGCTCTCTTGCCGCCGTAAAGAGGGTCTCCGACCACCGGGTGGCCGATAGAAGCTAAATGTATTCTTATCTGATGAGTGCGACCGGTCTTGGGCGCAACTTCCAACAAGGAATAGTTCGGTAAACCTGCCTTGCTGGCAAGCAGGTACTCTTTAACTTTATATTTTGTAATCGCGGATTTAACCATTTTAGCTTTATTTATAAATACAGTCCTTTTCACACTCCCGGGTTTTAAACCAATCGGTTTGTCAACAATCCCCTCCTTTGGCACAACTTTACCCCATACTAAAGCAAGATAAATCTTTTCAATTTCGTGTCTTTGAAAAAGCTTTTTTAAGTAATCAAAGTATTCCTGATTTTTAGCAACCAAGAGCACTCCAGACGTGCCTTTATCCAAACGGTGGACAATGCCGGGACGAATTTGACAGTCATCGCCAACGCTTTTTATCTGAGGGTAATGTTCTAAAAGCCAGTCAACCAAGGTGGCCTCTTTAGTTTTTGACTGGACCCGATGCACCAAAAGACCGGCCGGTTTGTTCACGGCTACAAAATTTTTGTCTTCGTAGATAATCTGGATATTCACGGAAAATAGGATTCTGGTGCGTCTTGGAGGGATTGAACCTCCGACCTTTTGCGTGTCATGCAAACGCTCTACCACTGAGCTAAAGACGCTTAACTCTCATTCTGGTGCGCGTGGGAGGGATCGAACCTCCGACCCCAGTCTTACCCGCCTGCCAAAGCCGATCTGAAATTTTTAGAAGTGGGTGTGGGAGGGATCGAACCTCCGACTTCAGTCTTATCAGGACTGCGTTCTACCACTGAACTACACACCCAAAAATTTCAGTTTGTTCGGCGGGCAGGTCAGGACTGTGCTCTACCACTGAGCTACACGCGCTCTCCTACGCTCCGATTGCAATCGGAGCTTCGGAAGAGCACAAGCGGTATTCATAGAACTCTTGCCCTTCCGAAGCTCAAGCGAAGCGCGAGCGAAGGAGGGAGCTACACGCGCCCTCTTATAAGCCTAAAGCCTCAAAGCCGCTAAGGTTAAACTCCACTATTCCTTCTCCTTCAGAGGTTTGAGACCTTAAGGCGCGCAATAAATTATTACTCAAAAATCCCAAAGAGTAAATAACTATTACGCCTACTATAATAAAAGTGGCTATGGCCGCGATAATGGATACTTTTTGTAATTTATTTATTTTCTTCTTCATATTAATCGCTAAAGAATACTTCGCCGTTTAAAATAGCGCTGAATGTCGTTCCTTGCCGAACGATATCAAAATTCAATAAGTTAATAAAATAACTGCTTGCTTCTATATCTTTTATGAAAGCAACCAGGTCGGCGTAATTGCCTGAAGTATTCATCTCCAGCATGATAAAACCGGGTGCGCCATCTTTAGGAGCAACCTCATCGCCGAATTTAGAACCGAAGCTTAAACCCCTCGCCCTTGCAAATTCACTGAGGTCGCGGCTTACAGAGAATAAGGAATCTCTTTTCGGTAGCGCATTGTTTAACTTGAAAAATGCAGCGTCTGCAGTCCTCTCCTGCTCTTTGAGTTTAGTAAGGTTAGATATGTCGATAACCCTTTTAAAGAGCTTAGCCTGCGTTTCCGAGATAAAACCTGCCTTTTGAGAAATATCAAAGGCCAGATAAACCATAACCACGGCTACTATTAACACTACGCCTAAAACTACTGTTAGACTGGAGATAAGGCGAAATTTAAAGCCGCGCTGCATTCTAATATGATAGTATAAAACAGTATGGAGATAAAGATTATAGATTTTGAGCGTTTCCCAAAAATTTTAAAAGAAATTCCCGATCCGCCGAGGAGGCTTTTCGTTGCTGGCAGTCTGCGTGAAGACAATGAGACAATGATAGCCATAGTAGGGACAAGGAAAGCGTCCGCTCACGGTATAAAAATCGCAGAAACCTTCGCCAGGGAATTAAGCGCAATGGGTTTTGCCGTCGTAAGCGGGCTCGCTATGGGGATTGACACCGCTGCCCACCGAGGCGCGCTTTCAGGCGGAGGCAAGACTATAGCCGTTTTGGGCAACGGCCTCGATAAGATTTATCCGGCGCAGAATGAAAACCTGGCGCAAAAAATTATAAACCAAGGCGGAGGGATAGTGTCCGAATACGAATCCGGCACGCCTTCATACAAACACAATTTCATACAAAGAAACAGAATTATAAGCGGGCTCGCGTCAGCTGTAGTTATTATAGAAGCTCCATTAAGATCCGGCGCACTCGCTACAGCCGGTTTTGCCGCCACCCAAGGAAGAGAAGTTTTTGTAATCCCGGGACCGATAAATCACCCTAATTACGGCGGCTCGCACGCTCTCTTGAGAGACGGAGCGAGACTCGTGACCTCACCCCAAGATATCATCGAGGACCTTGGATTAAAAAACTTATTTGAACCAGGAACCCAAAAAACCGAAAACTCGTTAACGCGCCAACTTAACAATGAAGAAATGCTTATCTTGAACAAAATTAAAGATTACAATTCGCCCCTTAATGTTGACAAAATAATTAAACTCACTAAACTTGAACCCCAGATAGTAAATCAAACGCTCGCCTCTTTAGCCATCAGAGGGTTTATACAAGAGGCGGGAGGAAGTTACACTATATAGTATGCCAGGTAGTGAAAATTCGATTTATCCGCTGAAGGCGAATAAAATTAAATGCAAAGTTCGGAGAAATTGATGAATTATATTAGACATAGAAATAAAAATATAAAAATGGTCAAAATAAATTAGATCGAATTTCTACTACCTGGTATGAACTTAGTAATTGTTGAATCGCCCACAAAAGCTAAAACCATCAGTAAATTCTTGAGCGGTGATTTTAAGGTGGAATCATCCTATGGCCACATCCGCGATCTTCCTAAAAGCAACAACAAAGCCATAGATATAGCATCCGGCTTTACTCCCCATTACGAAATTCTTAAAGGCAAAGAAAATATGATAGAAAATCTGCGCGCATTGGCAAGTAAGGCGAATAAAATTTTTTTGGCAACTGACCCGGACCGCGAAGGAGAGGCCATCGCCTGGCACCTTTTTATAGCCCTTAACCTAGACCCCAAGAGAACGAAGCGCATCGTCTTCCATGAAATTACCAAGGAGGCGATTGAAGAAGCAGTCGCTAACCCGCGTGACATAGATCAAGACCTGCGCCGAGCACAAGAAGCGCGGCGAGTTCTCGACCGCTTGGTAGGATTTGATTTATCAGGCCTCATCTGGAGAAAGGTCCGCTATGGTCTTTCAGCCGGACGCGTACAATCCCCGGCACTTCGCATTATTATGGAGCGCGAACGGGAAATCCGCGCATTTGCGTCGGAGAAATTTTGGGTGCTTACCGGGACGTTCGAAACCGTGAGGAAAAAAACCCTCACGCTTGTCTGCAAAGAAGAGCCGCGTGAAGAAATAGAGGCAAAGCGAATTCTTACCGCAGGCTCTAGAGGAACGTGGCAGATTACGGATGTAAAAGAGAGTGAGATGAAACGCTTCCCGCGTCCTCCTTTCACTACTTCCACTTTACAACAAGCCGCTTCGACTCGTCTGGGTTTTTCTCCCTCGCGCACGATGTCCACAGCTCAAAAGCTCTATGAAGCGGGACATATTACATATATGCGAACCGATTCTACGGCAGTGAGTGTCCAAGCCCAAAAACAGATTTTAACCTTTGTTCAAAAAAAGTTTGGCAGAGAATACGCCGAGGCCCGGGTATATAAAACTAAAAGTAAGCTGGCTCAGGAAGCTCATGAAGCAATACGACCGACAAACGCTTCCGTAGAAAACATTCACTCGACGCCGGAACAAAATAAGCTCTATCGCCTCATTTGGCAGAGAGCCGTCGCCAGTCAAATGAAAGAAGCTCTTCTTCTTAAAACTCGCCTTGCCGCTAATATTAAAGAAGAGATAATACCAGAATTCATCGTAATCGGCTCCAGGCTATTATTTGACGGCTGGCTCAAGGCAGACCCGGAAGCGCGCGGTGAAGACATTGAGGTGCCGAAAGTCATCGTAGGCGACCAGCTAAAGCTCATTGGCTTGGTTTTGGAAGAAAAACAAACCGAGGCGCCAAGCCGTTACACAGAGGCCGGACTAGTTAAAGAACTTGAAAAGCGCGGTATAGGTCGGCCTTCAACCTACGCTTCCATTATGAAAACCTTAGCCGATCGCGGGTATGTGACAAGGACTGGTAAAACACTCTTCCCGACCGATACGGGAGATGTGGTAAGCACTTTTTTGGAAAAGAACTTCGGAAATTATATTAGCGATACTTTCACCGCCGAGATAGAGAACGAGCTCGACGAAATCGCGGAAGGCTCTCGCGAATATGAGAAAACTCTTAAAGACTTTTATGGACCGTTTTCAAAAGAAGTAATATCCAAGGAAGATATGCCGAAGCTCACTAATCTAGGAGAGGCACCAAAAGAATTTACCTGCCCAAAATGCGGCTCCTCTATGATTATGAAACTCGGCAAGAATGGCACTTTTATGAGTTGTTCCCGTTTCCCCGAGTGCACGGGCGCTCGCAGGGCGGATGGTGAGTCAATAGAACCAGAGAAACCCATTGGTGAGGACCCAGAGTCTCACCTCCCAATTTTTGTTTTGAACGGCCGCTTCGGACCTTACGTTCAGATCGGACAGAAAACCAAAGAAAATCCGAAGCCCAAGAAAGCCAGCGTTCCTCACGGCGTTAACCCGGGTTCGGTAACTCTTATGGACGCGCTTACTTATTTGAGTTTGCCGCGAGAATTAGGCTTGCATCCCGAAACCGGGAAAATGATAACCGCAAGCATCGGCCGCTTCGGGCCTTATATCGTCCACGACGGAGACTTCCGTTCCTTGAAAAAGGATAATGTTTACACGATCGAGTTGCCGCGGGCGCTTGAGATATTAAAAGAAGAAAAAAAGACCAGGGGCTTTAAACGAAAAACTAATGAAATATCAAAGTAGTTAAAACTGGACAAAGCCGCAGGAATTAAGTAAAAACCTTGAATATCACGATGCCAGGTAGTGAAAATTCGATTGCGATTATGTTTTATTGCGTCTATGCTAAATCAAAGTATTTATTATATAGTTCTATATAGTTGATTTGAAGAAGAGGCTATTCGAACATAATCGTGTGTTAAGTTTTTCGATCAAGACATTCAGAAATCAAGATTATTTAAATATATGCAAAAGAGTACTTTGTTAAAGAGTCAAAAAAAAAATAGATCGAATTTCTACTACCTGGGATGAAAAAAATAGAAACTTTAAAAAATGAATCAATTCTTATCGGTAAGGCATACGAATTCTCTAGGAAAGCTCATGAAGGCCAGAAACGCGTAAGCAGCGAACCATATTTTAGCCACTGCGTAGCTACGGCTCAAAGCCTCCTCGAGTGGAAATTGGATGAAGTGACTATCGCCGCCGGCCTAATGCATGACGTATTAGAAGATACCGAGGTAACCATCGAGACATTAAAAAAAGAATTTGGCGAAAAAATATCTTTTCTTGTAAACGGCGTTACTAAACTCGGAAAAATCAAATATCGCGGGCGTGAGATACAAGCAGCAACCTTGCGTAAAATGGTGCTGGCGATGGCAGAGGACCTGCGAGTGGTGATTATCAAGCTCGCCGATAGACGCCACAATATGCAAACTTTAAAAGTTCTGCCTCCTCAAAAACAAAAAAGGATTGCGCAAGAAACGATGGAAGTGTATTCCCCTCTCGCATATCGTCTTGGAATGCAGAAACTTTCCGGAGAACTCGAGGATCTCGCCTTCCCCTATATATATCCGCGAGAATACAGATGGCTCATAGAAAACGTGGCTGATCGTTACGAACAAAGAGAGAAATATTTGAGGAAAATACAGCCGACTGTAGAAAAAGCACTTAAAGAAGCGGGCGTCGAGCCGATGGCAGTGGATTTTAGGGCCAAGCGTTATGCCAGCCTTTATAAAAAACTTTTACGCTACGACATGGATCTCGATAAAATTCATGATTTGGTCGCCTTTAGACTAATTGTAAATACCGTTGAAGACTGTTATACCGCCTTAGGCGTAATCCACAAACTCTGGCCGCCGATACCAGGAAGAATAAAGGACTATATAGCCATGCCCAAATCCAACTGGTACCGCAGCTTGCACACCACCGTTCTCTGTGAAGACCAGAAAATAGTTGAGTTTCAAATCCGAACCAAAGAAATGCACGATGAAGCCGAGAACGGCATCGCCGCCCATTGGGCCTATGAACAAATAAAGGGGAGTAAAAACTACGCCAAGCGGCAAACATCTGTGGCTAACAATAGAGAAATGGTTTGGGTAGAACAGCTTCGCTCCTGGCAGAAAGAATTTTCAGACCCCAAAGAATTCATAGATTCACTTAAAATAGATTTTTTCAGGGACAGGATATTCATCATCACGCCCAAAGGAGAAGTTTTTGATCTGCCGCAGGGCGCGACTCCGATAGATTTCGCCTACGCCATTCACACGGATGTGGGCAATCAATGCATAGGCGCAAAAGTAAATGGTAGAATCGCGGCACTCGACAGTAAATTACATTCACAAGACATTGTTGAGATTATTACTCAAAAGGGTAAGAAACCATCGGCTGACTGGCTCGAATTCGCAGTAACGGGCAGCGCCAAAAATAAAATTAGGTCGGCGTTGAAAGAAAAAAGAGGAATACTTCACAAAGTGAAAAAAGTAACGGAATTCAAAATTATAGCTGAAGATAAAATGGGTGTTTTAAAAGACGTGGCCGGCGTTATTTCCAGATCTCATATTAATATCTTAAGTATTAATTCTTCCTCTCAAAGTCACGGCCGTTTCCACGTGATGAAAATCAAATGCGGCACTGATGATAAGGATAAAATAATGAAATTAATACTCAAACTTAAAGGCGTCAAGACCGTTAAAGAGATTGAATACCGTTTTGTCTAAGTAATTTATCGGTAATAGCTTTAAGTTCTTCCGATGAATAAAAACTGATAGTCAGTTTGCCTCCTTCTCCAAATCGGTTTACGTCAACTTTAGTACCCAAAAACTCCTCGAGCTGTTCTTTAAGCGCTTGAACTTCAGGATCGCGAATACGTTCATTAGATTCTGTCGTTTGGCTTACTCCGGAATCTTTTATGTTTCTCACCCTTGATCTAATCTCTCTTACGCTTAAATTGTTTTTTAGTATTTCTTCAAATAATTTCCTTTGGCCTACTATGTCCTCTACCGCAAGAAGCAATCTGGCCTGACTTTCGTTCACTCTGCCACTTGAAACGGCTTCCTGAATTTCAGACGGCAAGTTCAAAAGACGTACGCTATTAGCCACAACCTCGCGGCTCTTCCCCACTTTAGCGGCGATTTCCCTTTGTGTAAGCCTAAATTCATCTTGTAATCGCGCGAAAGCTCTTGCTGTTTCTATGGGATTCAAGTCGGCTCTCTGAATGTTTTCGATAACGGCCAGTTCCAATTTTTCGCGTTCCATAGCCGGGCGTCTCACGATTGCGGGCACTGTGTTGAGTCCGGCCATTCTCGCGGCTAAAAGCCTCCTTTCGCCGGCAATAAGTTCGTACTCTACTGAAGTGCCACTCTCGTTTTCGCTTTCAACTTTAGAAACAACTAAGGGTTGAATTATGCCAAACTCCCTAATTGAGAGCGCTAACTCTTTTAGCGCTTCTTCATCGAAATTCCGTCTGGGCTGATGAGGGTTGGGCTTTATTTTATCTACTTCTATTTGGAAGACTGACTCGGTTGGTGATTTGGGATTTTTTCGGCTCTCGGAAGGTGTCGTGGGGAATGTCTCGGAGCCGCGATGAGATTGGTCTCCCCGATTTATCGGGGAGTCATCGTGGCGAGAGTCAAGGTCGCCGCCTGCCGCTGGAGCAGGCGGACGACCGGTTCCCTCAGACACCTTCTGGGAGCCGAACTCAACATCCGACGGTACATTATCGTGATTATCTCCCTCCTTTTTTGGTATTAATGATTCTAATCCTTTACCTAACATGCCCAGTAGTTAAACTGCGATTACAAGTCATTTGATTAACTTATCGCTGTAAATCATTTGTGTGACCTTTATATTATTATATTGCCTCTTGAGTAAACCACGATGACTTGAGTTAATCCAATCGCAGTTATACTGACTGGGCATGGTTGCCAAATTCTTGATTTTGCATTTGATATTGATATTCCAGCTCAATTATCTCCTCGGCTAAACGACGGTAAGCCAAGGCGCCGATAGAATAAGGGTCGTATATGAGTATAGGTTTGCCGAAACTCGGCGCCTCAGCAAGCGATACCGAACGCGGAATTTCTACTTCAAAAACGCGATGAGGGAAATGACGCCTTAAATTTTTACTAACCTCTCGAGATAGACGCTGGCGCTTATCATATAAAGTGATTAGCGCGCCGACGACCTGTAAGTTATGGCGCAAGTTAATCCGAATCAAATCAATCATCTCTAAAAGCTGGCTTATACCTTCTAAACTATAGTATTCCGCTTGCACTGGAATCAAAACTTCGTCAGCTGCTACTAAGCCGTTTACGGTGAGCAAACTAAAAGATGGGGGTAAGTCTACAAGAATATAATCGTATTTGTGCCTTATTTGATTCAAGAATCTGCGCAAACGCGATTCTCTTTCCTCGACGCTTACAAGTTCAACCAAGGCGCCGGCCAGATCTTCCGAAGAAGGAATAAATTCATAATTTAGTATTTGGCTTGGCCTTATAAGCGTTTCCGGATTATCGGTTCCCATTACGCCGTGATAAATATTTCTTTCAAATTTTTTCACGCCCGACAAAGCAGAAGAAGCATTAGCTTGCGGATCAAAATCTACGAGCAAAACGCGGCGCCCCAAAAGCGCAAGATAAGAACCGAGGTTTACAGCGGTAGTAGTCTTACCTACGCCGCCTTTGGCATTACAGATTGCTATAACTCTAGCCATAAAATAATCGTTTCTTTAATTGATTCTAACTGAAAATTATGGCATTATCAATCAAGCAAAATATGCCCGGGTGGCGGAATGGCAGATTTACCCCGCACTAATCTTGTTTTATAACAAATTTATGGCCAGGTGGTGGAATTGGCAGACACGCAGGACTCAAAATCCTGTGCTCGCAAGAGTGTGAGGGTTCAAATCCCTCCCTGGCCACAAAACAAAATTTAGTGCGGGGCGCGCACGACTCCCGCCTGCGCTAAAGCTACGGCGGGCAGGCAAAATCGTGTGAGGAAACTCATGAGAATTCGACTCTCTCCCCGGGCACCAGTATCAAACTTTCAGGAATTTTGCCGATTGATTCAGCCGCGCGAAGCGCGGCAAAGAACGGAAAGTTTAATACTGGTGCAATTATATGACAAAATCCGAACCTATTTTGAACGAAACTGATGGCGCGCTTCGCGCGCCAAACTGAACGCTCGGGCGGGCCCCATAGCAAAGCCTTCGGCTTGTTACGGGGCAAGCCCCGTTAGAAAGCTCATATCATAAGCCCTTCAAGTTAACATTATTAGCACATTTTGAAAGGCAACTTTCTAACGGGGTTTACCCCGTAGGGAAACGAAGTTTCTCCTTCGGGGC
>Ga0210057_1007369_pt1 | contig 13362 bp, 5 predicted proteins | sample CryGeyCG2114_010_2_FD_183968 | JGI IMG/M metagenome (GOLD analysis project Ga0210057, IMG submission 183968) | Groundwater microbial communities from aquifer - Crystal Geyser CG10_big_fil_rev_8/21/14_0.10 (SPAdes) (version 2) | ecosystem: Environmental > Aquatic > Deep subsurface > Groundwater ... | reverse complement strand
CATACCATTTCCGAATTCAAAAAATCGCTCGATGAATATCTACCATATTACAATACACAAAGAATTCACATGGGAATTAATTATCAAACTCCTCTAGAAGTGTTGCTAAGCTCTTGATTATTTAACGCTCTTCCGTAATGGTTCCAAGGTATTGACTGGTTAACGTTGTCCGCACTTGAGCAACCCCACATTTCAACTGTTTGACACTGGATGTCAAACAGTCATCTGGATGTCAAACAGTCATGTCAGATAGTCAAATAGTTAAATAATTAAAGGTGTGAATGGCGCAATATTGGACATTCGATGTCCAATATCACGATTCCAATATGTGTATTGGCAACTCTTTGTTGAATCTAGACTATGCGATTACTGGCTTTTTTGTAAAAAATTGTTATTCTACGTGTAGTAATTTGAGGTAAAGAGGAAAAGAGGAAGGAAAGAAGATGAAGGTTTTGAATGCTGGACTGGCAGCTCTCGCGCTCGTCGGAAGCGTGGTTCTTGCCGCTACACCACCGGTAGTGGCTGCCCTTTACGAGGGCGACCTAACGCACATGAATCAGAATCTCGACAGAGAGGGTGTTAGCGGTCTCCAGAATCCTGTATTCTGGAGCAAGTTTGAGGTCTTTCATCAAGCCCTCGTCAATTCCAAAAATATCTCGGCCACGGGCGCGGATGCCAAGTGGAACTGGGAGTGCACGGCACTCACAGTCGAAGGCATCAACGCTTGTTGATGACCGATAACGACCGAAGTACAACCAATCAAGCCTGACGCAAAAACTTATGCGTCAGGCTTGATTCTTTTCCCCTTTATAGTGTTTATGTGCACAAACTCTGTTGATATCATGTAGATATATATGTTGATAGCGCTATGTTTATAAATTCAAGCGCAGTTTTTGCTTTTGGAAATCGCAGAATTCTATTTCTGGTGGTTTTGTAGAAAGGTTAATGTAGAAAGATTTAACCTTTCTGACTTTCTGACTGGCGTTGCGATACTTTAAAATATGGCTCTGTTAAGCCATTAGGACATCCGATGTCCTAATGGGAAGTTGATTTTTGTGGTTTGGGTGTTATAATTCTGGTAGAAATTGGTGTTTGCCAGTGTTGGCAAACGAATGCAATCAAGGGAGAAGAATGAAATGAGAAGTCTTACACTCGCTTTTCTCGGCGTTATCGGTGTCGGCATCATCTTTTGGTCCATTCAGGAGCAGATGAATCCGAACCAATTTGCCGCTGGCGGTCTTTTTGACTCGGTGAGGGTTGAAGATCAAAAAGGTCTGGAGTGGAATCACAGCGCGGCGGCAGGGACTACGAACACTGTTCGGACTTTTACTATTAAGTCTACTCAGAAGACGGCCAATCTCTGCATCGATCGTATCAAAGCAGAGGGATCACTTCCCAGAGAATGTGATCAAGTTCTCGACACGCTCCTTGGTGAACAAGAGGCGTGGAAGAAAGAGCACGGACAGAAAGCCATGGAAATGTACACTCGTTACTTTTCCGACTTATAGTCACCGACAAAAATTGAGCCCCGCGACCAGAAATGGTCGCGGGGCGCTCTTTGTGGTGGCCTAGTTTTTTTTCGCCTCAAACTCTTGAATAAGTTTCTGGACTTCGGCTTCAGTGAGATCTTTGTCGCCAAAGGGTCCATTTATGGGAAATGGCAACATGCGAATTTTCAGGGCAGGTTCTGTTGAAATGTGAGTTTCAAACTGTACTGGATTGAGTACTCTATTCAGCCGTTGCGGAATCGCAGCGGTAAGCAAAATGACAATAGCAGCACAGGCAAGCAAAGTCAGTGGGACATGTCTCCGCATTTTTCACCTCCAATCTGTTTGGATTATATAACAAGTGAATAAACTTGTCAAAACTATAAACGGTGGTATAATTACTCCAGACTTCACTAATTTTGGAAACAAAGGGAGGTTCCCATGATCTTGAGAATAGTTATGTTTGCACTGGGAACCATCTTGTTTTCCAGCGCAGCATTGGCATCACCTTCAGAAGGTAAATTCCGAACCATACATGATACCGATGTAGGTATGGATTTCTCTGTGGGTTGCCGAGGTCCATATGATGGCCCTTACTTTACGGGAAATGGTACAGAAACCATGTGGATTTTCTCGGCATTTTGCTATATGCCCAAGACTAGAAGTGAAATGTGGATTCAGCCACCTGCTGAACAAGTGCTGTTCGATGGCGAGAATTCGGAAGAAGGATGCAGGCGGAAAAGTCCTCGGATTATAGCGTGTCCGTAAGGTCACTGAAAAAAGCGCACCCCGCGATTAAAATTGCGGGGTGTTTTATTTAAGGTGGCTACCGTCGATAGCTATAACTGTCGAAAGCTGGCATTGCTCTTTTTTGAAGCGCGACAAACGTTTAAAAACATAAGAGATCGCAGCTTCACTGCTTTTACCGCCTCCGATACTTCCGCCAATGCCATGCGAATTACGGCAATGTATTGCAGAAAGCCAGAAGTTCATGTCGTAATGATCGATTAGATGTCTGGGAAGATACATCGCAACAACAGTACACTGATGACGAGTCGGAGAGTTGCGTTGGCATATTTCAAGCGCTTTATTTTCAGCTTCTCTTCGAGACTTCTCATTCCAAGATGCGCCCCAGCCTCTGTTGGTAGAAATACTGAGGGCTCCCCACACATAATCATTTCCGACACTTGCAATTCGCAAATGATCGAAAACTTTCAGAGTTAGCTCTCCGGTCTTGGAGTAACCGTTTCTCTTTTGCCACTGCGAGAGGGCCTCTCTTGTACGAACACCAATGACTCCGTCAATTGGACCGACCTTTAGGTTGAACTCATACAGAATTTCCTGCGCCTCCATAACTTGTATTGGATCAGTAATTTCGTCATTTTCTCCATTTGCATGCGCACAAATGGGTGTTAGCAGTAAAAGAAAGGCAAGAACCCAACTAGAAATAGTTTTAGACATTTAGTCTTCCTCCTTGCACACATCTTTATTCTGTAGCGCACCGTACCACGAGAATAGAAAATATCAAGGTTTCTGTCCCCCCTAAAATGACCGTCCATTTATGCCCATAATTCGCAAAGTATACTTAATGTGCATAAACTCTGTTGATATCATGTGTATATATATGTTTACAGCGCTATTTTTAAAACCAGGCGCAGTTTTTTGGCGTACTCACAAATATTATTTTGCGAGCATGCTCTTCCTGCTAGTTTTTGGTGCATTAGTTTTTTCGAATATCGTATATGCGCAGTCAGAAAGTCCTGGTGAGGCAAACTATAGTAAGCAAAGTACTCCCTCGTCTGACGATACAGCAAAACAAGGGAGTGATGGCACTGAAACGGGTTCAACAAAATGTACAGCTGACGAAATTGATGCAGCTAGAAAAAGTAAGGATCAAAAAACATTGGATGCGTGTGAGGCAAGAGAGCCAACAGCAAAAACAAAATGGCAAGGCGAAGACGGAAAATGGAACGAATGTTCCAAAAATCTTTCTCCATCTGAGGGCGGGTGTTCATTACTTGAGCTTGAAGATGCGTACAAAGCGTGGGCAGATGGAAAACTTGTAGAATGTCGTAGTGAACAATGTTTTGTTTTAAGTAAAGATTCACTTCCCAAATTCACAAGTAACACCACATTAGATGAATATAAAAATTCGCTTGATGGTGCGTTTGATGACAACTTAATTAATCCATCCGAGAGGCTAATTCCTGAGGCACAGATATCTTCTGAAGATCAATTAAACGCAATTGTGAATAATGACCCTATTGCGGGAAGTCGGTTATTTGATAGTAACAACGGTGGCATTTCACCAGTAGATGACGGTGGAGATACGGGTTTCATACCTAAAGATGAACTTGAGAGACAGGCTGCCGAAGGATACTTATCTAGGCAGGAGTACTATGAATCACTTAAGAGCAGAGGTTTATATGAGTCTAAGTATGGTAGTTTATCTCCGAATCCTTTTTTAAATCCGACCCTAGATTACCCGGCCATTTTTCAGGGGACAAGATTGGCCCCTGCTGTTACACAAACTTTTTCCCCATTTAATCCAAATTCTTACTCCCCCAGTAGTTTTGGAGATGTTGCCGCTGGCAATGTATCACCACTTCCTATTTCAGCTTCGTCCCCCGCTCTGAGGACGTCTGGACAATCTTTTAACACCTCTGGACTTAGAAGCTTTACGAGCCCTTCGGTTCCGTATACAGACTCTTTAACTAGAGAATTTTTTGGAGGTGGTGTTGTCCCTCCAGTTGGTGCAGAACCGGGATTAACGATTGGACCTAGTGGAGAATTACTTACGATAAACTCTGATGGAACTGTTGCTCGCGCAGGCAATCTTTCTAACATTGGTTTATCACCTACTTCGATATTCCAACCGGTTGGCACTCAAAACTTCTCAAATATAGATTCCGCTCAGTTGGGACTTGAAGATATAGTAGGAGGCACTATAGGTAGGACTGTATCTGGAGCTGGACAAGATCTGAGTGATTTTGCACCGCCAAGGGTTGCGACAAACGAGGCACAGTTACAAGAAATTGCTAGTGACTATAGGCTTCAGCCATATGTTATAAGCAGGGCACAGGAGGCATTACTATCCGGTGACGTTGAACGTGCGAATCAAATTATTGGTGAAGGAATACAGGCTGGCGAAGAGGAAGGATTCCTTAGTGGGTTTGCAAATACATTCAGGAATGGAATTGAACAGATTGGAGATGTGGCAAGGGGTGCACTTGAATCTGGTGTGGCTGGAGCACGTAGTCTAGGCGAAGCGCTTGGTTTATTGGAGCCCGACCCTACTGAGGGGAATATTACTCCTGACGACGTTGGCCTTGGCGATTCTGGCATTGTAGAAGCGACTAAAGAGGAAAAAGAGGCCTACGAAAGTGCTAAAAGAGCAGCGGGAGAAGCAGGAGAGGCGGTTGCTAATGGTATACGGGAGGCGGCAGCAAGGTTTGTGGCCCCATTTGAAGATGCGTTTAAGAATATAGAAGATGAACGGGCAGCAAGAGATTTGAGTAATGATCCACCAGAAGCTGGGGCTGGGGCGGGAGTTGATTTTGGCAGTAGTGTTGCACGTGAACAGGTCTCTATCGGAAGCGAAGGGGCGGTACGTTTTTCGGGCTCACTTGTAGCGGGGGGGGACTTGCCACGAGATGGGGTTTTTCCGTTTACTGAAAACAGGTCTGGTTTTGTTGATGATTTTGTTGATACCGCTTTTAGTCCTGGTCCTGTATTGGGCCCTAGTACTGATATTGGCGCGGCGGTAGAAATAGATCGGGACGGTGTTCCGCAAGGACTTTCGTCTACCGAATATTCTCAATATCTGGACGATTTGCGCACTGCTTATCGTGGCGATATTCCGTTGCGGATTGAGAACGAGATTCGCTTAGCTCAAAGCGATGCGATAGCGCGAGAGGCGCGTAAACTATCAGAATTGCAACGGTCAATATCTGTTGACGTAACTGGTGAGGGAGGGGTTGGCGCAGGTAGTGCCGCTGATCCTGTGCAAGCTGATGTGAGTGAGCGTCTTGCGGAGATACAAGCACAAGAAGAGCGTGAGCTACAAGAAGCGCTCCGCGGGTTTGAGCCACCAAAAGGGTTTCTTGATAGCGTGAAGGATCGCATCACCAGAAACGTAGAAGCAGCAGCTGAAAGACTAGCGGGGATGATCGGCATAGAAAGGGGGTTGCAAGAAGCGTTGGCACAACAGGAGCGGGAAAGGACCATAACAGCATTTAACCCAGACGCAAACAATACTCGGAATACTGTGCGGGAAGTGCAAGAAGCGATCAATGAAGAGCGAATAGCGCGCGGGGAAAATCCTATAAAAGTTGATGGGATTGTCGGGCCGGAGACGCGTCGTGCACAAGAAGAAGCAGTTCGTGGGTTTGCGCTGCAGAGGTTAGTAGCTAACGAGAGTGGAGCTCTCGGAGCTCTTAAGAGCGTATTTGGTGATAATCCTGTAGCGCTTGCAGGAGCGGTAACATTTAATCCAGATAACCGCACTGATGAGGATAAGGTCAAAGCGTTACAAAGGATCTTAGGTGTAGAACCTGATGGTGTGTATGGGCCGCAAACAGCCGCAGCACACCGAAGGGCTATTGCTGATGCCCAGGAAAAATTAGGAGTCAGGGCGGATGGGGTTGCGGGGTTGGAGACTCTCAAGGCGTATGATAGAGCGATCAGTCAAAATCTCAACACTGACGCAGATGGCGACGTTGCCGGGCTCGGTGATCCAAGATTTAGAAATCTATTTGCTGAGATTGGTAGCTTCGGAGTGGTAACTGAGCAAGATCCTACTATACAAGACACTGTAGATAAAGCGCCGCTCGATCGCTCCGGGTTAGGTGTTGGTTTGGAGGATCCTAAGCGAGTGGGTCTTAAGATTCCGGATAGAGTAGTGAGAGAACAAGAGGATGCTGATGCGCGACAACCTGATGATCCGCCACTTCCTGAAAGGAAACCAACTGATCCTAATGCAGGCTTTAACCCTGAAATTAATCCCGAGCTAGGAGGCTCTGATACGCGAAGAGAAGCTGTTGCAGAAATTAATGACCCTGCTTATTTTCCAGTCACAAGGGAGGGAGAGCTCGCACCGACGTACGAGCGATTTAAGAAACTACATGGATATCTTGACCAGTATGAAAAAGTTTTGAACGAGGCGTTTGACACCGTCTATCTTGATGATCCTGAAGGAGGGTTTCCAATTCAGGACTCAATTGCACAACAAAGAGAATTGCTTGAGCGAAGCGAGAGAGGTTTGCGCGCAATTCAAAGTCGCGTTGCAGAGATTGATAGACAACTGGCTCAAGTATCACCACTTTCCGGGTTAGACGATCCAACACCAGGGTTGCAGCGCGAACGAGAAGTACTGCAGGGATTTCTAAATCGCCAGGTCGTTGCCACAAATGAGCTAGATACACTTGAGACCAGTGACGATATTAATGCAGTTCCCCGCTCGTTTGAAGAAATATATAAAGATTTTAATTCACAGCTGCGTCTTACTTCTGTGGCAGAGGCAGTTCGGCTAAATGCTGCAGCGGCAGGGGTTCAACGCGAAGAATTACAAGAGCAACTTGCCGCAGAGAAGGGGCGTCGAGGACTTTTAAGCAGAATTTGGAATGGGGCTTCCACTAGACAAACTCAAATTGAAAAAGAAATAAATGAACTTGATGTACAGACAAGCCTTAATAGGGGCCTTCGTGAGCACCTGCTTGCAAGCCCGCACGCGGAACAAACTTTGAATCTTCTCACAAAAAGCGACCCAACACCGCGTGAACAGGCATTGCGCGAACTAATAAATGGGACGTTGATAACAAGAGGTGTTTTGCAGGAAAGGTTTGCCAATGACAGACCAATTGCCGACCTTCTTACCAGTGCGGGAGTTACATCCGGGCGCACTGAAAGCAGAGGCGTTTACGAAGCGAGACTCGTATATTATCAAGAAGGCATGGCAGAAGCAGACGCTCGCATAGCACAATGGTCTGGCGCTGCGCCGTTGTCAGAAGCATTGGCGCAAGATGTGCAGAGAATTGTTGATGGAAAGAATTTCTACGACGTTTGGATATCTGAACCATTGAACGCATATGCAGGAACACTTTTTTCGCGTGAATCATTAAAAAACCCCATCCGAATCCCGACATCAATAGTTGCAGGGGTTGCTGTCAATGTTACAGATCTTGTTGCAGAGTCGTTTGGTTATATTCCATACCGTACAGCACTAGAAGACCTCACCATGAGAGTTGGGCCTGGCGATGTTCCAGTAGATAGAGTGGTAAAGGGGAGTCTTGCTTTGGCTGATTTTGTAGTGTTTGGTGGGGTAACAGCCGCTACGAAAGGCCTAGGAGCGGCACTAAAACAAGCGGTTGCCGTATCAACATTTCCTTTTTCGGCTCCAAAAGGGGTTTTAGAGGAAGCGCTTCGTGGTGGGGCGGGTGTTGGTGCTCGTGCTGTTCCTCTTGTTACACCTGAATATGCGGAGAACCTTTCGGTACCCGCTCGCAGAGCATTTGATCAATATGTCAGAGTCGCTGAGGAAACCGCTAGAAGGGCGGGTCCTTTGGAAAGGCAAGCCGTTTTTGAAGCGGAGATTGATAAAAATGTCAGGGCCGGAGGTTTTGGCCTTAGTATTGACGACCAAATACGAAATGCAGCGGGGGTTGTCAGGCCTTCCACAGTTGGTGCTGGTACAGTTGGTGGTATCTCACCCCTACCGCGTTCTCGCTCGCTCGTCGTCACCGGTGATACACCACCTGTTTCTCCTGCAGCTGCTACTCCGCGGCCTTCTGCAGGGGCAGCGGCTCCATCGCCATCGCCCGCGGCTCCTGCTGCCCCATCGTTTTCAAGACTGAGTCCGAATCCTACAAGTCCTTCGGCTCCTGCCGCCCCGTCGTTTTCAAGTCTGAGCACAAATCCTACAAGTCCTTCGTCTCCAACCAGCGTGCGCTTTGTACCTGATAGCCCAGTGATTCCGGGTGTAAGTGGCAGAACATCGATACCTTTAGCTCCGTTTGATGAAATAGGAGGAGCTGGGAGAGGCGGAAGTTTAACTGGGCGGTTGAGTGCACTGCCAGATCAAACAAGTGGGGCATTTGCTCCTGATACAGTAACGACACGCTTGGGGCAAAGTCCAAGTCTCACTGATCGCTTGAGTGCACTTACATCTGATGTGACTGGAGGAAGATTAGGTTTTGGGCAGCCGCCAGATGCTCTGAATAGTTTATTTAGAAGTGGTGCACCAACTGCCCCCGTTTCAACACAGCAGCTCACTCGTGTCGCCGATGATATTCTCGACTTATCGGAAGATTCTATTGTTCGTGCCGGCGGTGATGTTCCCGCGAGTTCTGTTGGCGACGAAATTGAGGCTGCGATTACTCGTGCGCAAAATAGCATAGCTCGATTTGAAGATGAAATTGCGAATGTACGCGCTGCAGGTGACCCAACAGTACCCATTGGAGAATCGGCAAATCCTCAAAGTCCTTCCAGATTAAGTCTTGCGGAATCGGTGGCAGATGAGCCGACACCTTTACCTGCAGGAGAGCCAGGGTTTGTAGGTCGAGTTTGGAACAATATTACTGGCAATACTCCGGAGGCGCGCGCAGCGCGCTCGGAACTCGATGGACTTGTAGAACCGCCCGCTCCAGTGCAAGCGCCTGTCGGCATTTTGCCGGATGTGCAAGAAGAGAGCTTGCGCAATACAATAGCGCGGATTCCGAATGTTACTCCGGCAGAGATAGGTCAGGCGGCGCGCAATGCCGTGAACGATGCTCTAGATAGGATAGGAATACGCCCGTTTGACGATATTACAGCGGCTGGCCGCGCGCGCGAAGATGCTCTGAGGGGAATAAGAGTGGATTCACCACCTGTTGTATCTTTGGACGACGCACCACGAGCCGCGCAAGTAGTGGATACCCCAGGCACTCCACCCGCCGCCGCAGCTCCTGCGCAGCCGAGTGGCTTTCTTGGGCGGCTTACGCAAGGGACGATTGGCAATACAGTTCGCACCGTGGTCATAGCAGGGCAGCTGCTACAAAACCCGGTGATGACGCTCGTGTCTCCTCTTATATCGAAGGGTGGGATTGTTGATGTTGTTGGCTCAGGGCTGAGAGGATCGTTATCGACGCCTGCGTCTCGAAGCATCGTGGCTGACCCTAGACTTAGGGGCGTATTGCCGGTGGAGCCGGTAAAGACTGGCCTTCCATCGATTGCGAGGACGGTGGAAGAATTGGCGGGGAGTCCTCGGGGGACTCTAACAGTCACAACCCCCGATGCATTGGCACCGGCTAGAACAGCAGACACGCCGCCTGTTGTATCGCCTGCTGTGGAGACGGTTCGCACAGCTCCTCCAACACGAGTCGCTGACGGAACATTGATTCCAGGGGCGAAAACGCGGTTTGATGCGGCTAAAGCTGCAGATAGGGCGCCGAAAACAGCACTACCGGTTGAATCAAAAATAAATGTTGCAACGATACTTGATTCACATGGTGAAGGATTTGCACCGCACTTACCAGAGAATAATAAAAATATTACGCACTTCACACGCGGCTCTAGTCCCATACTATTTCTAAATGGCGTAGCTAGGCTCAATGCTATACAGCAGATTCCAAATAATGGTTTACCCAATGCACAAAATAGATCAATGAATCCATATCAGGCAAAACCGGTCATTGATGCGATACTTGGCCCGTCGACGGAGCCAGTGGCGGTGACGTTTACTTACCGCAATCCATCAGGTCAAATTGTGACAGGTGGAACCCGAACGATTCAAGTGAATCCGGCTGATATGCTTGTGTATGGGCTCGGTAGTAATGCTTCACCGTTTACAAACTTACCGGCTGCTGCAACAGCCGGAGTGGATAACATTACGCGCGCGGCAGAATTAGCTGCGGCAAACAAAAAAGTAGCAATATTTTTAAAATTTGATAACACACAAACACGTGGTGACATCAATGACGCAATAGAAGCAGCTGCCGCGAAATATCCAAATAATGTAATTGTAGTTGACGCGACCAGAGTTCCTACTAGTAGTGACGGTGTTCACTATGGTGGAAATTATAAACAAATCGCAGAAGCGACGAATGCGGCAATTCTTGAAGCACAAAAACGAGTTATCGCACTTCGCGAAACCACATCGGCAGGTCTCGCGGAGGCGGTTACTTCAACAGAAGGAGGAAACCTTCTTTTACATATGCCAAAAGGGTTTGACCCAAACAAAAAATTTGCAATTTTGGCTCTATATCACGGACAGAAGGCCACGCTTGAAAGAGATGTCATTGGAAGACAGAAAATTCTCGAGCAGGTTGAATACCATAACGTTGCATTAGTTGCGCCGAAGCTCGCGAATGTAGACTCCAGGATATTTGGGAAGACATTTTTCGATGCCGCGGCAAAACGTTTTGCTGAACTATACGGCAACCCGGCTCTTGAGAGTGCATTCACTGAAGCGCCGATCGTGGCTATTGGGTATAGCGGTGGTTATTTACCACTCAAGAACATGATTGCCGACTCTTCAATACGAGATCGCGTTATTGGAGCGGTTTTGTTTGACGGATCTTATTCTAGTGCAGTTGAACCACTTGCCGGTTTAGCCCAGAGAGGGTTTGTAGTAAATGTGCGGAATCCTGCCACCGACGGAGGAAGGGTTGAAGCAGGTAACAGGAGCTTGACATCAAAGGTGCAAGAGAATGGAATCACACCAACGAGCGTGCTACCGCCTGAATTTTCAGGCAAGAGCTTGATTTCAGTTGTAGATAGTACAAGACATGCGGACTATATTACTTCTGGGACTGGAGCGCTGGGTGGAAATCCAATTACTGAAATACTAAAGCGAATACCCGACAGTACGGTGGCAAGGATTGCGGGTGACACGACTGTGGCTGCAGCCCCGGCGACACCACCGGCCGCAGCGCAAAATAAACTGGTAAGTGATATTAAAGAATTGGTAAATGGATACAGGAGAGTTACTGGCGAACTTTTCCCACAAATTGACAAGATACTTAATACTGCGCAAGGTACCAGTCTTTTCGGTGTGCGGGAGGTGCTTGAGCAGATTGTAAATACCAATGCAATACAAGACATGCGAGCGCAAAGCCAGACACTTGGAACACAAGTGCGGGAGCAATACGACACATTCAAGAACTCCGATGGATATAGGAACTTACCAGAAGCAGCACGAGCTGCGTTGGATAGGGTTGCCGCTGACTTTGATAGTGCGGCACAAAATCTTACGGCGAAGGAGACGAATCTCCGAAACAGTGGAATGTTTACCGTTAAAGGGAATATTGATGAATTAAGAGCAGCAATCAGAAATGTTGACGCCGCGGGCGAGCGATTTGAAGATGCATTTACCAAAGCTGTTTCTGCCGATCCAGAGAAGGTGAGCTCGCTTGCTACCCAGCCGGCGCCTACCTCGCACGTGCTTGTATCGAATACAAAGCCGCCGGGGCCTGGCTCTATACTTCGCGGAGCTTTTGGATTTCCTTCCGCCGAGGTCCCCGTACCACCGGAGCTAGTGCGTCTTGCTGAGCAAAAATTTCCCAATCTAACAGCGCGTGACAGTGACAGTTTCTTATTGGGTATTAATAATGTTTATGGCCTTATTCAGAAACTCTTTGATGCTCGATTTGTTGAGCGATCGCTGGCTGCGCAAGGTGAGCCAGTTGATTTAGAAGTATTAGCAGACGCAAAAGCACGCTTTCACGAAAAGGGCTTCTTAGCGCCAGACTACGCACGGTTTAGAAACAATCCAAGGGCACTTAATGCGATGCTTGACTCACTTTACGAGTCACTGCAGACAAATGGAAGATTACATTCTGTATTGCAAGATCCGATTCGTTTCAAGGCGTATGCGTTTAGTATTGTCGCAAAAGAAGTGACCGTTCCTTCGGGCGCTCGTAAAAATGATTTTGGGTCGGGTGCGCAAGGATTTGGACAGCTTACAAAACCTGCAATAGTTGATACGATTGGATGGTACAATCGAGCCGCTAAAAAACTTGACGGATTAAACCTCAGCGTCACGATGGTCTACTATAACAAGCTATTGCATCAGTATCGGGGAGATGTCAATAGGGCAATACGTCATTATGGAGCCGGTGGTTACAATATAGGAGAAACAGTTACTATGTTTGAGCAAGCAATTCGCTCGGCAGTAAATGAAAATGATTATTCAATTGTTGTCCCAAGGAGAGTGAGTGCTAATTCAGCTGCTGCACAAGAGTGGAAGCAGTATGTACAACTTGCCGCACAATCCGCGAAGCCACCTGCCCCACCTACACCACTTCCGTCATCTGCCTCTACACCTACACCTACACCTACACCACCTGCCTCACCTACACCAACCGCACCACCTGCTACACCTACACCAACCCCTGATATTTCTGGTATTCGTCCGTATAATATCGTTGACGCATCGCTCTATACTCCAGAATCAAAGCCTGTCGCAGATGCGCTTAGAACAGCGGTAGATGGCGGCGTAGCCAACCCCGCGTTTGTGATGACAAAAGACGGGGCGATTGTCAGCGGGGAAGAGGCGGTAAATGCGTCGAATCTAAAAGATTACAATGTCCGTGTTGTTAAAGTAGAAGTAGTGGGTGATAAATTTAGACTCACGATGGAGGAGCGGGAAATACCGGCGGAGGTATTTTTCTCACCGCGCGGAAAGTTATCTAGTGCGGCGAAGGAAGTGGAGCGTCTGAAAATACTGAGAATGTCAGATGACGGAACAACAGTTGTTGCAGCTGGCAAGTTTGGTGAAGTTCGTTATGTGCTCGGCGATCATGCGAGGATCGAGGGAACGGGGGCAAACAGGGCACTTGCCATTTACGAAGACCCAGATACGTTTAAGGGAATTACGCATAGTAACTGGCGCGTGTACAAC
>Ga0210057_1007368_pt1 | contig 13363 bp, 15 predicted proteins | sample CryGeyCG2114_010_2_FD_183968 | JGI IMG/M metagenome (GOLD analysis project Ga0210057, IMG submission 183968) | Groundwater microbial communities from aquifer - Crystal Geyser CG10_big_fil_rev_8/21/14_0.10 (SPAdes) (version 2) | ecosystem: Environmental > Aquatic > Deep subsurface > Groundwater ... | reverse complement strand
TTTTTTAAGTATTACGAACTTGAACAATACGAGGATGCTTTGGTTAATTGTAAATACGAAGAAAGCGATTTGTTTAATTCGCCCTCAAAAACTCCGTATCAAGAATATGTTTTTATGAAAGACGAAAAAATGCTCAAAGCGTTGGATATTAACTACGAAAAAGAAAAAGTTAGGGTTGATTTAACAAAACTCTACCCAAACATAGACATTGCCGAAACACTGTCAAACCTTACCGGCAAATGGATTAAAAAAGTGAGCGATACAGAAGTAGAATTTGAAGACGGAACAAAAATTAATCCCAAAGATATTGACTACAAATTAATTAAACCCCTAATCTGGTGGTAAAAATATGAGTGAAAAAGATTGGGATATTACAAACAGGATACATACAAAAAATAAACTGGAGATTATCAGGTCGGTTTTTAATATGTGGTTAACTGTTTGGAATGGCGAAAGACAGCAATCTTGGACTAATAGGGAATGGTATGTAATAGATTTATTTGCTGGAACAGGAGTATATTTTGATAACAAAAATAAGGTTAGCGGCTCGTCGCTTATTTTGTTAGAAAATATTTTTAATCAAAGGGATAAGTTAGAAAAGAATAAAGTTAAAATAAAATTGTTTTTGGTAGAGATTAAAAAACAAAACTTTGATAATTTAAAAAAAAATATAGAAGCATTTTTAAATTCCAACAAAACAATTAAAAATATTGTTGAAGTTTATTTTTATAAAGAAGATTGTAATACAGCAATAAATGATATTTTGGGTAATATTAATAATTCATATAAAAATCCATTGTTCATTTTAATTGATCCTTATGGTCTTCAAATCAAAAAAGAAACAATAAATAAAATAGCTGATTTAAAAAATTCTAAAGATGTTTTACTCAACTATATTTTAGAAGGCGTAAGACGAGTTGGCGGTGTTTATAAAAAAGGGCAGAAAGGGGCAATATTAAACAAGAAAGAAATTAAAACCATAGAAACTTTTAAAGATTTTATTGGCGAAAATGTAAAGATAATTAGTAAAACTGATAAAGAGTTATTAGAGCAATATGTTTCTGTTTTGTCCAAGAAAGGATTAAATGTTGTTGGATATGATATGCCATATTCTGACAGAAAAGATATCCTGTATTATTTGCTCTTTGCATCAAAGAAAGTAAAAATTACAAAAATTGTTCAAGATATATATTACCGTCATAAAAGAAAACAGAACTCACAAACTTCTTTATTTGGTGAGGAATATGAAAAATCTAATATTTTTAGCGTAGATTCTAAATCAAAAATTATTTCAATAAGAAGAAAATCTCTTCTTTATAAAACTAAAGTTGAATATGGGGATTGGACAATAAATCATATAATTGGTTGTTCGCATGGTTGTAATTTTCCTTGTTACGCCATGATGATGGCTAAAAAATTTGGCTGGGTCAAAGATTATGAAGATTGGAGAAAGCCAAGATTAGCAGTAAATGCATTAGAGATTTTGGAAAAGGAAATTCCTAAATATAAAAATGAAATAGATTTTGTTCATCTTTGTTTTATGTCGGATCCTTTTATGTATGATTCTGAGGAAAAAGATTTAATTCCTGAAATAAAAGAGATGACATTGAAAATAATTGAAAGATTAAATAAAGATGGAATAAGAGTAACAACTTTAACGAAAGGATTTTATCCAGACGAGATCTTAGATAAAAAAAGATTTTCACTCGCCAATGAATATGGAATTACCCTCGTTTCCTTAAACGAGGATTTTAAACGAGAATATGAACCATTCTCAGCTCCTTACGAAAAAAGAATAGATTCTTTAAAAAAGCTTGCTAAAGCTGGTCTAAAAACATGGATTAGTATGGAACCATATCCCACGCCCCAGCTACCAAAATTAAAAGAGACCGGAGCCGAAAGAATTGACGAAATTTTGGAAAAAATTAAATTTGTCAAAAAAATTGTATTCGGAAAATTAAATTACTCTAGATTAAATTATTATAATGGTAACTATTCTCAAATACATGGAAATGGGGATCATTTTTATAAAGAAATGGCTCAAAAAGTGATTAATTTCTGTAAAAAAAATGATATAGAGTATCATATAAAAATTGGGACACCATTGAGTGAAAAGAATACGAAGAGTATTTTTAAGTAATTTTTTACTTGCTTTTTTGTTTGCAAGTAAAAGAAAAATGCTTGTTTTTAGGTTAGTTTTGCATCTTTTACTTGCAAAGCATCAAAAATGTCCAAACTTTATTTACAAAACATCATAGACGATATTACTTTTGATAACTTGCCGGTGAAGTGGCAAGGTTTTGGTTTTGAACGGTTTTCAAAAGACAAGACGCTTTTTGATTTTCAAAAACAAGGGCTGAAAAACGTGCTGAAAGGTTTGTGGCTTTATTACAAAGATAAAAAGGGAGAAAAGCAAAGTTTATACAGCCATTATCAAGCAAATGATTTTGCAGAAAATTTTGATTATGATCTAAAAAAGAAACAGGACGGCAAAACCGCAAAATATCTTTTAGAATATGACAAAGATTATCCAGTGGTTAACAACAAAATTTCATTTGAGCATTTTATCAACCGAATGAGCTTTTGGATGGCGACTGGTTCAGGGAAAACATTGATTATTGTTAAATTGATTGAGCTTTTAGGTAATCTGATTGCTGAAAAAGAGTTGCCAGACCGGGATATTCTTTTTTTGGCCCATAGAGACGACCTTTTAGACCAATTCAAAAATCACATTGATGAATTTAACAGTTTTAATTTTGACATAAAAATAAATCTCAAAAGTTTAAGGGATTATGAAATCGTGAAACGGGAAAATGCCTTGCCTTTTGCAAAAAATGAAATAACGGTTTTTTATTACCGCTCTGATTTGATTTCCGATGTGTCTAAAGAAAAAATCGTGAATTTCAGGAATTATGACAATAATGGCAAGTGGTATATTCTTTTAGACGAAGCTCACAAGGGAGACAAAGAAGATAGCAAGCGGCAGGTTTTATACTCTATTCTTTCAAGAAACGGGTTTTTGTTTAATTTTTCCGCCACCTTTACCGATCCAAGGGATTTCGCAACCTGTGCTTTTAGTTTTAACCTGGTAAAGTTTGTTGAAGATGGCTATGGCAAGCATATTTATTTATCATCTGCTGAGGTTAGTGCGTTTCGCGGTGAAACCGATTTTTCGCCAATAGAAAAGCAAAAAATCATTTTAAAAACGCTTTTACTTCTAACTTATATCAATAAATATCTTGAAAAAATCAGGAAAGAAAATAACGCCTTATACCACCACCCGCTTCTTTTAACATTAGTCAATTCAGTTGATGTAGAAAATGCCGATTTGCAAATGTTTTTTAAAGAATTAGAAAAGGTTGCCAGAAAAGAAATTAGGGCGGATTTGCTGAAAAAAGCAAAGCAGGAACTTATTAAGGAGTTTAGTGAGCATCCAAAATTTGAATTTGAGGAGTTGGATTGCGTTGTTAACGCGGATTTAATTTCAAAATTAGAATTTAAGGATATTTTGAAACATGTTTTTAACGCTAAAACCCCAGGCAATATTGAGGTTTTGAAAATTCCTGGCAATAGAAATGAATTGATTTTTAGGTTAATGACGGCTGAAAAGCCGTTTGCGTTAATTAAAATCGGCGATATCTCTGGGTGGTTAAAGGATAAGCTTGATGGATATGAGATAAACGAAAGCGTTGAAAACGAAAGTTATTTTAAAAGATTAAACCGCGATGACTCTGATATAAATATTTTAATGGGTTCACGTTCTTTTTATGAAGGTTGGGATTCTAATAGGCCGAATCTTCTTTTATTCGTAAATATCGGGGTTGGAAGCGACGCCAAAAAATTCGTTCTGCAATCGGTTGGCAGGGGCGTAAGAATAGAGCCGTTAAAGCATAAAAGAAGACGGCTCAAAGAATTGTTAAATACAAGAGGAGTAAAAGAGCAATTATTCAATAAAGTTAAAAATTTGGTCTTGCCGATTGAAAGCTTGTTTATTTTTGGAACTAATGTAGAAAATTTGAAAGAAATAATTGCGACATTAAAAGCAGAAAAGCAGGATAAAAATTTGGGTGAAGCATTTATTTTGAACCCGGAAGCACAAAAGCACACTCTTTTGGTGCCGGTTTATAAAAATTCTGAAAGGATTTTTGCTGAAGAAAAAGACCCGCAAAAATACTCTGTTAGCCGCGAGGATTTTGATTTCACAAAGCAGTTTTATGGTTTTTTGGGTGATAGAATTGCTTTGGCTAAATATGATTGCGAAGTAAAAGTTTTAAAGAAAGTAAAAGAAAGCTTTGCGGAAGAAGAGAGGTATTATGATTTTAGCGAAAGAAATTCTCTTTTTGAGCCAGAGTTGATTCTTGACCGAATTTTTGATTATCTTCGCGTTAAAAGCAAAGAGTTTGGAAAGTTTAAGGAATTAGAAAATGAAATTGTGCATTTCAAAAAAATTAGATTTAGCGATGGCGATAAATACGAAAAAATAAAAAAGAAAATTGAGGGAATGAGGCAGTTTCCCGAAAGGCAAAAAGAACTGGATGAACAGTATGGTAAAATTTCTAGAAAAGAATTTGAAAGACAAATGAGTTTATTTGCGCAGGCAGGGAATTTTGAAATGAACAACCAAAGAATCAAAATTAAATATCTGCCAAACCATTACTATCTTCCGGTGATAGTTTCAGAAACCGAAAAAATTGACTATCTAAACCATATTATCAATGTTGACAGCGAGGTAAAATTTATTGAACAGCTGGAAGAATATCTCGCCAAGCCGGACAATATTTTTACGCAATTTGATTGGTGGATGTTTTCAAAACTTGACCAAACATTGGATGAAGTATTAATTCCTTATTACAACCCGAAAGAAAATAATATCGCGAATTTCAAACCGGATTTTATTTTTTGGGCACAAAAGGGCAAACGGTACTTGATTTTGTTTGTTGATCCGAAAGGAACTGAACACGCAGATGGATACAGAAAGATCGACGGGTATTCAAGGATATTTGAAATGGGCGAGCGAAAAGAGAGTAGAGATTTTTCGCACAACGGATTTATCATAAACACAAAACTATTGCTTAAGCCGAGGCGAGGGATAGCCGATGTTTTGGATAATTACAAAAGGTATTGGTTCGATAATTTTGTTGATTTTGCAAATAAATTAAAATAGTCAGTGTTATTAGACATATAAAAAAAATAGGGGTCAACTCTAGTTTTAGTAAAAAGTTGAAAGTTTAATTAAAAAATAATAAAAATTTATGAAAATAATTAAAAAGAAAATTTGGCCAGAGTATTTTGAGTTAGTGCAGGCAGGCAAGAAAAGGTTTGAGTTGAGGGTGGCTGATTTTGATGTTGAGGAAGGAGATGTTTTAATTTTAGAGGAGTGGAATCCGCAAACTAAAGAATACACTGGCAGAAAAATTGAGAAAAAAATTGATTATATCTTAAAGTTTGACCTTGATAGCTTTGGGCAAAAAGAAGAGATAGAGAAAAACGGGCTATTTATAATCCAGCTAACTGATTAGGCAAAGAATGAAAATAGGGGTCAACTCTAGTTTTAGTAAAAAGTTGAAAGTTGAATTAAAAAATAATAAAATTCAAAGATGGGAAAAGAGAATTTAATTCAAATAAAAAATCTTGCCTTTGTGGATGGGCAAAATTTATATGTCAATACGGCAAAAAAAGAGATTAATCCTTGGAGGGTTGACCTTGCTCGTTTTAGAATCTATTTAGAGAAAAAATATAATGTTGACAAGGCCTATTATTTTTTAGGATATATTCAAGAAGCAAATCAAGAATTATACGAGGAAATTCAGGACGCGGGCTTTGTTTTAATATTTCGCGAGCATAACCCGGCGATGATTGGTAAAAAGAAGGGGAATGTTGACTCGGATATTATTTTTCATATTATGAAAAAGCTATATAGGCAGGAGAATTTTAACAAAATTATTCTTGTTTCCGGAGACGGAGATTATAAATTATTGGTTGATTTTTTGATTGAAGAAAACAAATTTGAAAAAATACTTTTTCCAGATAGAAAATATAGATCATCTTTGTATAAAGAATTATCAAATAACTATTTCGCTTATTTAGACGATCAAGATATTCAAAGTAAGATTGGTAAAAAATAGCGTAAAACAAAAGAAAAGGGTGCCTTAGGTATTACCTTTTGGACCCCTTTTCGTCTGAATACTTGTATAATAGCAAAAAGAGATGTTGTTTGTCAAGGCAAAAAGAAAAAAAAATAGGGGTCAACTCTATTTTTAACAAAAAGATGGAAAGTTGAAAAACAAAATGAAAAAGAGAACAAAAATATTTTTTGGCATCGGGGTTATCACAATGGCTATTTTTGCCGGGTATTATTTTCGCTTTGATTTGAGCGGTTGGTTTAATTTAGCCAAAGAAGGGCTGGAAGTGAGAATGGATGAATTAAAAGAGATTAAGCAACAAATTATTACGCCATCGCCCTTGTTTGGCCCAAGGGAAGAAGTTGCTTCTAATTTAACTTTGGAGGGCGTTGTTTTTGAAACAAATATTCAGCGCCAGCAATATGGCTTGCCCGTGCTTTCGGTTAACGCAAAATTAGCATTAATGGCTCAGGCCAAGGCGGAGGATATGTTTTCAAGGCAATATTTTGCCCATCAATCGCCAACAGGCGACGGCCCGGCTGAATTGGCTCAAATGGTTGGCTATGAGTATCTTTTAGTGGGTGAAAATTTGGCTTTGGGAAATTATAAAAACGACGAGGACTTGGTGAATGCTTGGATGAATTCGCCAGGGCACAGAGAAAATATTTTGCAGGGCAAATACACAGAGATTGGTGTTGCTGTTAAACGGGGGGTCTACGAGGGTAAGATGGTTTGGCTGTCGGTGCAGGAGTTTGGCAGGCCTCAGGCCGATTGCCCTTTGCCAGACGAGGTGCTTGGCTCTGAAATTAAAGAAGGCCAAGCAACCTTGGCTATTTTAGAACAGCAGTTATTAAACAAAAAAAATGAAGTTGAAAACATCAGGCCCAAGCGGGGCAACAATTACAAGCAGGCAGTTGACGAATATAACGAGTTAGTTAGCCAATACAATACATTTGCGAACAATCTAAAAGCGCTTATTTTAGATTACAATCATCAAGTAAAAGTTTATAATGTCTGCATTGAAAGCATGTAAGGGGGCAATTCTATTTTTAGCAAAAAGTTGAAAAATAATTGAGAAATAAAATTATGGAACAAATAAAGGATATAAAAGATTTTTATCAGGTTTCGTTGAAAGTTTTTCTTAAAAATAGCCGGGGTGAAATCTTAATTTTAAAAGCCGCTCGGGGTGGCTCATATGAAGGTTTTTATGATTTGCCCGGGGGCAGGGTTGACTTTAACGAGTTTGAAACGCCCCTTGATAAGATTATAAGAAGAGAGCTTAAAGAAGAAATTGGCGAGGTAAAATTTGATTTAAGCTTAAAACCCGTCGCTTTAGGCAGAAACGAAAACCCAAATAAACAAAGCCCGTTAGGAGGGTTGGTTCGCATTTTTAATATATTTTTTGAAGCAACTTATAAATCAGGGGAAATAAAAATTAGCGAGGAACATTTAGATTTTAAGTGGGAAAAACTTAAAAAAGAAAACTTAAATAAACTTTTTAAGTTTGCTATTTTAGAGGGTGCAAAAATGTATTTAAATTAAAAAATAAAAATAAATATAAATATATGCTTTCAATCAAAAGAATCAGTGCTATTGGAGCAATTATGTTCGGGGCTTTATTCACCCTTACCACCTTGCTTTCTATTTGGGAGATATGCCCGTTGAGTTTGTCTGGGTGAAGTGGCGGAGGGCTTAGTGGCAAATTATTGCCAAGTTTAGCCCTGCTAACTGTTGCTTTTATTGTTTTACTGACTATTTTAAAAGCAATCAATGAAAAAGAATAAGGAGTTGCTTATTTGGGCGATTTTTGCTAATGTGAGTTAAAGAGGCAAGCGTTTTGCCTTATAAAATAAATAAAACTATGGCAAAAAAGAAAAAAACAACTGTTAAAATGCAGTGTAAAGAGTGCAAAGAGATCAACTATTTTACCAACAAAACTAAACAAGTTGAGGGTAAATTAGAAGCGAGCAAGCACTGTTCAAGGTGCCGAAAGCACACCACCCACAAAGAAGCAAAGAAGTAAACAAAAAATAATCGTAAAAACTTGCCTTTTTTGGCAGGTTGGGGGTATAAGCTCAATGGTAAACTGCGAGTTTCCAAAACTTGACTTCTAGGTTCGAGTCCTAGTACCCCCGCAAAATTATTTTTGGCATCAGCGATTTAGCGATGCCTTAAAAATTATTTTGTGGTGGGTACTGTGGCGAGAACTTATCCCCCGCATGACTCTTGCACCAGCAGGCACAAACCCGCTTGTCCTTTTGGAAATACTTTCGAATCCTACCAGACCCTCATAAATTTTTCGCTTCGTTCAAAATTTGAGTAATTAGTAATTTATAGTTAGTAATTGGGGCAATCCTGCCTGCCGGCAGGCAGGAAAGAAGGCATAAAGTCTATGCAAACAAAAGATAATTTTAAATACTTAGCAGAGCGACTCAAGGACAATGGCGATAAATGGCTTGGTTTTAAAACTGGTCGAAACAACGAAGTAGTTGTTAGAATCAGACGAGCCGCCAATAAGTATTTTTATTTGCCAGTTAGAGAGTATTTATCTGAAAACAAAGTTGTTGTAAGCGACAAGTTTGGTAAAGAAAAAGGTGCAGCCATTCGCTTTAACAAAGATTGTTTTTCTTTAGAACCTGATTTATAATTAAACAATGAGGTTAGAATATTATCCAGTTGAAAAACTGAAAAAAGAAATTTTGAATATAGTGGGTAAACACCTGGACTTGTCAAAATACAAGGTCTTCTTTTTTGGCTCTAGGGTTACAGGAAAAGGCGACGATAGGTCGGATGTTGATGTTGGCATTGAGGGCAAAGAGCCAGTGCCAACAACGGCAATGGGGGCAATTCAGGAAGCGCTTTTTAATGATATTGAAACCCTGTATAAAATTGATTTAGTTGATTTTTCAGAAGTTGATGAAAAATTCAAACAAGTGGCAAAAGAAAAGGTGGAATACTTAAACTAATAAATTAAATTAATATGTCAAAAACTCAATCTTTGTTAATTGATTTTGAAAAAACGCTATCTCGCTTAGCTGAAGTTTTGCAACAAGAAAAAACAGATATTGTGCGAGATTCAGCGATTAAAAGGTTTGAGCTTGTTTTTGATTTATCCTGGAAAGCACTTAAAACATTTTTGGAGGAAAATCATAATGTGATATATAATTCCCCAAAAACCTGTTTTAAGGAGGCCTTTCATCAGGGGATACTTGATTATAACGATTTTTGGTTAGATGTTGTTAGCGAGAGAAATTATACAGCCCACACTTATAAAGAGAAGTTAGCTGAACAGATTTTTGCTAAGTTGCCGACCTCTTTAAAGCACTTTCAAGGGCTTCTAATGGTTTTGAAAAGTCAAGAAAATTAAACAAAAAGCCAATAAGACAATGAAAATACAATTTTCTAAAAAAGAAATAGCCCCTTTGTTCGTGATTTTTTTAATGGCGATAGCAGCTCTTTCTTTATTTAAAGCCCCTTGCACCCCTCAACAACTTCCAACCCACTGGAACGCAGGAGGCGTAGTTGATGGTTATTCGAGCAAGAATTTTGCTTTATTCTTTTTTCCAGCTATTACTTTAGCTTTGTACCTTTTAATGACCTTTTTACCCTTAATTGACCCCTTAAGAAAAAATTACAAGCAATTTTCTATAGCTTACTTTTTAATTCGTTTTGCTTTAGTTTTATTTTTTGCTTTTTTATACTTTTATACCCTCTGGGCGGGGATTTATGGCACACCTAAAATAAATTATTTAATTATTCCCTTAATATCATTTTTGTTTATTGTTTTGGGGTTGGTTATGCCTAAAATAAAAAAGAACTACTTTGTTGGCATCCGTACCCCTTGGACGCTTCAATCAGAGGAGGTTTGGCAAAAAACTCACAAGTTTGCTGGCAAATCTTTTGTAGCTATGGGTATTCTAACATTCCTAACAATCTTTTTAAAAGAGAAGATGTTTAGTTTGTTTATGGCCATTGTCTTAGTAGGGGCATTTGCTCCTATGGTGTATTCCTATTATATTTATAGGAAATTAAAGCTATTTAATAAATAAGGAGGAATGTTTGATGACTGTTTATAATTTTCAAGATATTGGCTATTTTTTTGAGAATGGCGAGGTAATGCTGAATGTAAATATTACAGATGCTTTCCCTCCCAAAAGAAACCTTTCTAATCAAGAAGTATGGTTTGCCCTGATGGTATTTGTGGCCATTCAACAAGAGATTGATTCAACGGTTTGTTCTAATTTTCTGCAACGAAAAACAACAGCATTAAATCAAGGGGCATAATTTTTGCCCCTTGTTCTGTTTTTATTTGAATGGTAAAATAAAGAATATGATAAAATTAATTGACTTTGTGGTGGTTATTGGGCTTTTTATTTTAGCTTTAATAGCCCTATCGCAAGGTCTAAAATAAAATGTATTTTTATCTTGCTTTAGCTGGTTTTTTTGGCGGATTGGTGCGGGGCTTGGTCGGTTTTATTAAACACCAATTCTCTTACAAAAATGTGGGCTTTAATTTAAAGTATTTTTTAGGTATGGGTTTTATTTCGGGCGTAGTTGGCTTGGCTGCTTCTTTAAGCTTGAAAGAAGTTGGCCTTAATTTGGAAGGGCTTTTCACGCCAGCTTTAAGTTTTATTATTGGCTACGCCGGGGGTGACTTTTTAGAAAATATTTATAAAATAATTATTAAAAAATCAAACCTTGGTGATGATACTCAAAAGAAAAAATAGAACAAAAAAAGGAATGAACTCCCTTAAATTCGCCTTTTCTTTACTTGGGTTTTTTATTTTAACTTTAAGTGTTTGGTTTTTGGGTAATATTTTTTTGCTTCAAGGCGACGAAGTAGAAGATGTTATTTTCTCTGTTAAAGAAGGGGATGGTCTTTCAAGGGTAAGCTTTGCTTTAGAAAAAGAGGGCTTAATTGCTTCAAAAACAGCCTTTGCTTTATGGGGGTTAATTTCAAACAAGCAAAGATGCTTAATGGCAGGGGATTACGAGCTTTCCCCTGAAATGACCAGTTTTAACATTTTAAAATATTTAACAACCCCTGGCCAAGCTAAAAAAGTCCTTATTTTTGAGGGTTGGTCAACAGAAGACATTGCCCAACATTTTGCCGAAAAAGAAATGTTTTTTCAAGATGATTTTTTAAATACTTGCTCTGATAAAGGAGTTGCCTTTTTTAAAGATGAGTTTCCTTTTTTAGCTAATTTACCAAAAGAGAGCACTTTAGAGGGTTTTCTTTTTCCTGATTCTTATGAGCTTTCCAAACTTGATTCCCCCCAAAGGGTGGTTCGTAAAATGCTTCTGAATTTTCAAGCAAAAGTTTTAGAAAATGAAAAGGTAAACATAGAGAAACAATTAGAGAGCAAGGAAATCACCCTTTTTGAGGCCTTGACAATGGCATCTTTAATTGAAAAAGAAGTCAAAAGTTATCAAGATAAACAAATTGTTTCAGGTATTTTATGGAAACGTCTAAGAAATGGCTGGCCCTTGCAGGTTGATGCTACCTTAGTTTATTTAACTGGTAAGGTGGCCTTAAACTCGCATAAAGAAATTGATTCTTTGTATAATACTTATAAAAATAAAGGGTTGCCACCAGGCCCCATTTGTAATCCAGGCCTTGAAAGCATTTTAGCTGCTCTTAACCCAGAAACCAGTGCTTATTGGTATTATTTATCAACTAAAACAGGCCAGATAATTTTTAGTAAAACTCTTGACGAACACAACATAAATAGGGGGAAATACTTAAGATAACTTGACAAATAATTCTAACTTGCTATACTTAAGTCAACAAATCAAAGAACCGCAGACAACAGGCCCTTTCTTTTAAAAAAGAAAAATAAGTCCTGTTTTAAGGTTTAAAAGCTTGTTTTTTTAAGTTTTAAATCTTTTTCTGTGGGAAAAGGATTTTTTATTAAATAAAATTAATTAAAGAATGTCCCGATTAAATCCGAACTAAAATCGTTCGTATTTAACAGGATCTAAGAGCTTGTAGGCTTATAAATTCGCAAGCTCGTTTCTAACCTAACAAGCTTTAAGATATGCCAAAAACAAAAGAACAAAAACAAGCTGTTATTAATGGCCTAGAAGAAAACCTTTCTAAACAAATTTGCGTTGTTTTGCTTAATTTTACTTCAGTTAACTCAAAAGCGCTTTTTGCCTTAAGGGATAAACTTAAAGCAAACAATTCTAAATTAGAAGTTATTAAAAAAACTCTTTTAGAAAAGGCCTTAAAAGAAAAACCAGAGTTGCAAGAAAAAATAGCTCAAATCAAAGGCCAATTAGCTATCGCTTTTGGTTTTGGCGATGAAGTCCAAACAGCAAAAATTTGTTATCAAGCAACTAAAGAAAATGAAAATTTACAAATTTTAGGCGGTATTTTAGAAGATCAATTTCATGATATAGCCATCATTAACAGCTTGGCTCAATTGCCTTCAAAGCAAGAGCTTTTAAGCAAAGTAGTTTCTTGCTTGAATGCTCCGATGTCAGGCATGGCTAATGCTTTAGGGGGTAATTTAAGAAATTTCGTTTTCATTTTAAATGAAATCCAAAAGGAGCGAGCAATTAATTAATCTACAATTTACAATTTACAATTTTCAATCAATTTTCAATTTTTTAATGGTTAGATTTTCAAAATTTAATTATTAAAAACTATGATTTGATTGATAATTGATGATTGATAATTTATAAACATATGGCAGAAGAAACAAAACAAGGGGAAACAAAAACAGAAGAAAAAGTTGAAGTTCCTCAAAAGTTTGAGAAGCTTGTCAAAGAGATCGAAGAAATGAAAGCCCTTGACTTAGCTGAATTAGTCAAAATTTTAGAAAAGAAGTTTGGCGTTTCAGCTCAAGCGCAAGTAGTGGCAGCCCCAGCAGGTGACACGGGTGCTACAGCTCCAGCTGAAGAAAAGTCATCTTTTACAGTTGAACTTTCTAAAGTAGGAGACAAAAAGATTGATGTTATTAAGGTTGTTAGAGATGTTACCCAAAAGGGCTTGAAAGAATCAAAGGACTTAGTTGACGCAGCTGTCGCTGCCCCGCAGGTCTTGAAAGAAAATGTCAAGAAAGAGGAAGCCGAAGACATCAAAAAGAAATTTGTTGAAGCCGGTGCCACTGTTGAATTAAAATAACAATAGCTTTCTTTTGAAAATAAAAGAAAAATAGAAGAAGCACTCTAAACAAGGGTATTTTTTCTATTGACAAATAAAGCAATATATGCTATACTATAAGTGTTGATTGATG
>Ga0210057_1007367_pt1 | contig 13363 bp, 21 predicted proteins | sample CryGeyCG2114_010_2_FD_183968 | JGI IMG/M metagenome (GOLD analysis project Ga0210057, IMG submission 183968) | Groundwater microbial communities from aquifer - Crystal Geyser CG10_big_fil_rev_8/21/14_0.10 (SPAdes) (version 2) | ecosystem: Environmental > Aquatic > Deep subsurface > Groundwater ... | reverse complement strand
CGGTTATTTCAATAGCGAGAGCTGTCAAAATTTTTTGAGATTGAAGAGGAATAATTGTTTTAGAAAAATTAAATGTAAATTAGTTTGAGGCAGACAATATTTGATTAAGACTTAATCAAGTTTCTCTGAAAGAGAAACTTGGGATGAAGCCAACAAAACCTCAAACTTTATATACTCAATATTTTTATTTTTAGTAATCATAGAAACAAAAGTTTTTATGAGACAAGGAGATAAATATGAAAGAATTTGGTTCCGGACCTAGATCTGGAGGAAATGGTGGCGGTTTTCGTGGCGGTGGTGGAGGCGGACGAGGCCCAGGTGGCAGATCAGGCGGCGGCTTTAAAAGAAATTTTAACAGCGGTCCTCGAGAGATGCACAAGGCAACGTGTTCTGAATGCGGAAAAGAATGCGAAGTTCCCTTCAAACCAGCACAAGACAAGCCAGTATTTTGCCAAGACTGTTATAAGAAGAAGAAAGGCTTTTCGTAATTAGAACAACGCAGATACGCTATGTTTAATTTTATTTTTTTATTATATTTTTGGGAGATGATTTTTAAGAAACTATTAATTGAATTTTTTATCTCATTTCCTTTTTGCTAGCACCATTTCAATCCTATCTGGATCGTAACCAACAATAATCGTTCCATTTATATCTATAACAGGAACTCCCATCTGCCCGCTTAACTTAATCATCTCTTGAGTGGCAGCTTTATCTTCACCCACGTTCACGTTTTTGAATTGAATTCCTTTTTCATTCAAAAAATCTTTTGTCTTTTCACACCATGGACATGTCGATGTACTATAGACGATAACCGTTTTTTCTTTTTCTTTTTTTAAATCGGTTTTCTCTTTTGATTTTTTTGTTTTCATTTTTTCTTAGCTGTTTTTGATTTTGTTTTAGTTCTAATTAAGGGAGTTATTTTTTTATTTTCATTCATTTCACTATTTGTTGGCATTACATAGTTTCCTTTGTTAACATATTCGTATGCGTTGTAGGCCGCAGCGACACCCTCGCCAACGCCCGTGATAGCTTGCTTGAAGGAAGTATCAGCAACGTCGCCAGATGCGTAAAATCCTGGCACATTCGTTTGAGCTTTTCGATCGATTATTATTTCACCTTTAGCGTTTATTTTAACTCCTATTTCTTTTGCTAAATCGCTAAGAGGAATGTGTCCGATCGCAACAAAAACTCCGTATAGAGATAATTCTGTTTTTCCTTCGAATGGTTTATCCAATACGACGCTTGAAACGAAACCATCGCTTCCTTTTATTTCGGTGATGTTTGTATTATTTATGACTTCGATTTTTCCTTGTTCGACTTTTTCTTCCATCCTTTTCAAATTAATCGGTTCAGGATGGACTTTTTCTCCTCGATAAATTATGTAAACTTTATTGGCATATTCAGATAAAAGCAAACTTTCTTTTACAGCAGAATCACTTCCCCCAACCATAGCAACTTCTTTACCTTTGTAAAGTGGTCCATCACAAAGCGCGCAATAACTCACCCCTTTGTTTTCTAATTCTTTTTCTCCAGGAACTCCTAGTTTTTTCCATTTACTTCCCGTAGCGTAAATTATTGTTTTAGAATTAAATTTCTGTTTTTTTGTTAAAACGACAAATAAATTTGATTTATTTTTTTCAATTTTTTCAACTTTTCCAAGTAAGATATCAATATCATAATCTCTTGCATGATTTTCAACTTTTTGCGCCAATTCCGGTCCGGAGAGTGAAATGAATCCCGGATAATTCTCGACGACGTGAGTTTGTGTAATCGTTCCGCCGGGCATCTCTCCAATTATCAAAGTCTTAAGTCCAAGTCTTCCAGTATACATCGCAGCGCTCCAGCCAACAATTCCAGTTCCAATAATAATGACGTCATAACAAATTTTTTCGTCTGGGACGAAATCATATTTTTCCCGAGGAGTTTCAATAAGAGTAGATTTTTTTTCAGTCATAAAAGTAAAAAGGGGGAGGAGTTTATATAATTTACTTAGTAAAGCGAATTTTTGAAGTAAATTAAGACTCTCAATACAAACTTAGCAAATCAGATTATCACACTAATGCATTCTCCAAATTTTGGTTAGAAAAAGTATTCGTCGATATTCTAAGTTCTGCTAGCTCTTCAAATTCAACAAGTTGATCAATTTTAGGAGAAAATTTTGGGGTTCGTGAATCACATCCACCCACAAAAATATATTTTCTAATCGTTGGAGAAAATCCAAAATCATTTCCTGTTTCACCTTTTACTTTTTCAGGGTCCGGTTCAAAAAGATTGCAGTATGATAAAACTTTTGAATTTTGTGTGGGATCTCCGGTCTCTTTAAAAGACGTACAAGATTCACATCCTCTTTCAGAATAACTTCTATAAAAACTTATCACTCTTCTTGCATCAGACACATCGACTACACCTTTAATACCCAGCTCGTCATAACCTTTAGTTTTATATCTAGGGTTATTATCAACAACTTTCAAAATTTCTCTTAAAGAAAGCTTTTCAAAAGAAGTATCTAATTTACCAATTTCTCTTCTTATTTCAACCAACATTTGAAAAACACTTTCAGGAGAAATTTTATCATTTCTATCTAATCCAGATTCATATCTAAAATCTCTTATTAATTCCATTCATAATTTATGAAAATACATTATTTAAAGATTATTGCAATTTCAAAACTTCTTCCACATTTATTAAAGCCATTTCGGTATTCAGAATATCTTCTTTGCCTATTCTCGGACAAGCCGTATTTACCCAGCAATGAATGAAAGGAAAATTTTCCATTTCACTAAAACTTAAATTGTCTGTAAAAAAAGCATAAAATGTTTTATCTTTATATTTTGCTTTTAATTTTTCTACATAATGCGCATGCTCTTGTCCTGGTTTAGTTGTAATCAAAACTCCAACATTCTGCGAAAAATGAAATCGTTTTATATTTGCTACTTCTTTTTTTATTACTTTTTCAACAGTTTCATATTTTAAATTTTCAAGTTTATTATAAACTGGATCAAAAATAAAGACTGGTTTTCGTTCTCCGTGTCGCTTGTCAATCTCTTCAAAAAGTAAAGCGTTCGGATGGAATTTACCGTCACCAATATATAAGTACGCATCACAATCTGTTTTTAATTTCAAATTCCCATGATAGACATCACACCCAAGAATCTGGAATTCTCTGTTTGTCCTTTCGGGCTGAGATGTTACAACTGAATTGCCATTTTTCTTCAATTGATCTAAAATAATTTTCAAGCCATGATTGAATTGAGTTGTTGTATAGACTGCAAGAGTTTTGTATCTTTTTAATTCATTAAGAGCTATTGCTGTAAGTTCTATCTTTCCTTTGAATTTTACGTCAATTAATGCGAGTTTCATTTTTTATCTTCCATATCCTTGACCTTTTTTTATTGCTAGTCCCCGTCCTATTCCATAAATTTTATATTTTTTCCCAAGATATTCAACTTCAATGGGTTTTATCATTCCGGATGCCATTATCGTTCTATTATCTTCTATAAAAAAGAAAACTCCCCTAAAATCTTGTTTCTTAAAATCAATTTCAGAACCTTTTCCATACTCATTTATTCGAGCATTATTAATAAAATCAATTTCTCTTTTACTAAGTTTATTAACATTAATTATTTTAGTCTTCATTTCATTTCCACCCCTTCATATTTTTTACAAACCTATTATGACCGAATTGAATGACTAAATCGACTCTGTTTGAAAGTTGAATCGGTAAATCACAAGCCCCATAACAAGCCCCAAGCCATGTAAAAACTCGAACTGTTTGTTTTTTTGAATTGAATTTTTCTTCGATAGCGTCAACCACCTCAAATGCGCGAGATTTTATTCCGTCAGGAAATTGGAGAAGAACAGTTTTAGCTTTCGCTTTTTTTATTTCGTCAATGACTTTTTCAATTTCTAAATCGTAAATCGATTCATTAAAATTTTTGTTGTACTGCGGGAGTTTCATGATAAAATTAGGATGGTTGAGGTTTTAAGTTTTGCTACCGAAACATTTAAATATAAGTAACTAATTATTATGTGTATGGATATTAGTAAGGAAGACATTATCAGAATAAATCATGGATTTGGAGGAACTTTGAGAAATGATTCAAGTTTGGATTTTGCTATTGATAAACAAAACGATAAAAAACTCGGAGAATACAAAAAATTATCTTATCTACTAAGAGCAATATTAGTCGACCATCCATTCAGTGATGGCAACAAAAGAACTGCGATGTTTATTTGTTTTGCATTTTCATATGAATTTAATAAAGAAGTTGATATTGATTTACTAAAACATCATATGGTCTCAATAGCAAAGAAAAATGAAAATATAATTAAAAATATAGAATGGAGGTTAAAATCAGCAATAAAATAAAATGAAAAAAACAGACATAGATAAAATAATGAAAAAACATAAGAAAGATTTTGAAGATTTAGAAATATACGATAGAACTCGACAATTACCCTTCCAAAGAAAAAGAATAGATATCACTTTATCAGTCGAAACTATAAATAAATTAAGACAGATCAATAAAAAAACTGGAATACCTATTTCAAGAATTATTGAAGAGAAGTTTTAAATCTTGACTTATTCTTCCTCTTCACCTTTATTTTTCTTCTTACCTTTTTTTCCGGAGGATTCGTCTTCTTCCTTTTTATCCCTCTCCTCCAGATCGACGTCGTCAAAGCTATTTATTTTCTTAGCAAGTTCAATATCTTTATCAGTAATTTTATTTCCTTTATCGTGTGTCGTAATCGTCAGTTTTACTTTATTGTATTTTATCTCAAAGTCTGGATGGTGTTTTAGTTTTTCAGAATAATAACCGACTTTATTTACAAATTCCATTGCTTCAAGGAAGTCAGTAAACTCATATTCTCTAACTAAAGAATTATTCTCTTCTTTCCAATCATGAGGTGCGTCAACCATAACTAAAAGAATAAAAGAGGGATTTTAAAGTTTTACTACCGCAATTATTTTAAACTATTTTATTTACGGAATTTTATGGTTGTAATAAGTCAACAATATCTTTTTGATAATCCTCTTGGGCCACTAGAAATAAGAAACTTACTTTACGGAACAGGAAGCAAGAGCATTTATGGTTTATTTCTTATCAAGAATATGGAAGGTTCGTATTTGCTAGACAGCGGTCAACTAATCAGAAATGGGACACATACATTTTCAGTTTAAATAAGTAAAAAACTGGAGGATAAATTCATTGAAATTTTAGTTCATGAATGAGTCCATGTAATAAAGGAACATATTCCGCTTGGAAAGGATGAATATTGGGACTTAGAAAGAAAAGTGGATGCTGAAGTTAAACGAACATACGACCAATTTTGCGAGGATATACAAGATATTTATTCAGAATTAAAAGAGGGTAAAAGAGGTTTAGAAATAACTGAATTAGACTCTCATGATTCTGGTGTAATAAAAAAAGTTATAGAGAGAAACAACAGACTAAGACTCAATTCTTCGCTTTCACATAATACTCATTAACTTTCTTCCAATCAATTACATTAAAAAAAGCATCCACATATTCAGCACGTTTGTTTTGATATTTCAAATAATAAGCGTGTTCCCAAACATCAATTCCTAGAATAGGTGTAAATCCATTTCTCAATGGTGTTTCTTGATTTTGAGTCTGAATAATCTCTAGCTTCTTACTTCTATTTACAACAAGCCAAGCCCACCCAGATCCAAAAAGGGTATTTGCTTTTTCACTAAATTGTTTTTTAAATTCGTCAAAGCTCCCGAATTCTTTTTTTATCGCTTCGGCAATTTCACCTTTAAATGCAACATCTTTTTTAAGAATCGTCCAAAAAAAAGAATGATTTACATGACCGCCACCATGATTTCTCACCGCCCCCTGAATGCTATCCGGAAGAGAATTCAAATTTACGACAAGTTCGACAGCAGTTTTTTTTTGAAGTGCCGGGTGATTCTCAAGTGCAGCGTTCAATTTATCGACGTAAGTCTTATGATGTTTACTATAATGAATTTCCATTGTCCGTGCATCTATATATGGCTCGAGGGCACGATAGTCATATCCAAGAGTGGGTAATTGGTGTGTCATTTTAGAATTCTAAAATATAGTTAATCTTTTATTTAAATCTTTCTGTAAAAACGGCTTCATCCCAAATTAAATTTTTTTGTGAGATTTTGTTTGTAATTTACTCACCCACTAATCTGGAAGGAGCCTCTACCTTAGAGGTTGAGGGGAGGGGGAGGGAAAGAAAAACTGATTAATATTTTGCTGCTTCGCAGATTAATGCTCACAAATTATGCGACACGGAGAACGAGATTTTTTCGAACGAATAAATTAATCCAAATTTTTTTAATAATATTTTTTTATAAAAGATGTTGATAATCTTGAAATATATGTGATAAAACTTAATACAATACAATCGTAAGGATACCCCGTCCTTTAGGACGAGGAGAATCTCATCCCGATACCAAACAAAATCTCTATTATAAATAAATTAATTTTTGTAATATGGGATGAAGCCAACATTAACGAAAGATTTTTAATAAGAGATTATAATATTACTCTATGAGAGGTGAAGAAAGCCAGAATATAGTCTGGCTTGATCTGCAAAAGGTGAAATTGCTCGGCTATGAGGATGGACATAGCGATAAAGTTCTTGATTCTCTTGTTCGTGGAATAGAAAATGGAAACTCTTTTCCTCCCGTTCCTGTTTTCAAATTAGATGAAAAAACTTACGCGCTTCATTCTGGAAAAAAGGTTTCTCTGAAATATTCCGGAAGAGTTTTCAATCATGTTGACGGAGGACATCATAGATCGCTAGCGCATTTTATTGCACAAGCAAATTTAAAGTGCGAGATCATCGACGAAATTCCGGACATGATAGGTTTAATTCCTATAGATAAAATGACGATTGTTGATGATGCGGGAGAATATCAAAAAAGAAAAGCGGCATTTCCGGAGTATTATTGACTTGGAAAATGAATCTTAGATATTTTTGAATAATAATTCTTATAATCATTAATGATAATTATTTTTATGTCGATTTATAATCTTGAATCTAAGAGAACTTTAACGCCTGATTTACTTGCTTATGTTATAGATGGAGTAATCCATGGGGGCGGAGTTTTGGGCGACCATAGATCAATTGGAGGATCAGAATCAGTTCCCAAAAAAGGAGGAGAAATGAAAATAGATTTTTACGAATGGACAAGCAAGTAATTTAGAGAAGGGGGAGCTTATCAATTCTCAATGTCTATGTCTCCGAATGAAGATTTTACACGTGGAGTTTTGGCGGCAAAACCCGGAATCATTCCTCTTCACTTCCTATATAAAAGTTTTTACCTTAAGTGGAGAGATTTTAACAGATTTTGTGACTGGCTATATAGAAAATATATTCAAAGATAGAGAAGTCAAATTCACAAAAATAGAATAAATTATTTCTTCGCTTTAAATGCCAAACATGTCCCGTTTATACAATATCTTCTTCCAGTAGGATTTATGCTAGTTTTATTTTCTGTAAAAAGATGCCCCAAATGACCACCGCATTTTGCACATAACACTTCGATTCTAGGATAAAGCATTTTAGTATCGGACTTTAAATTAATTGTCTTATTGCTTTTCAAATCATAGAAACTTGGCCATCCAGTTCCGGATTCAAACTTTGTTGATGAATCAAATAATTCATTCCCACACGCCACGCACGTAAAAACGCCCTTTCGTTTTTCTTTAAGCAATGGCGATGTATATGGCTCTTCAGTATCTGCTTCTCTAAGAACACTATATTGTTCAGGGGACAATTTCTTTTTCCAATCTTTATCAGTTTTAGGCATGCTACTAGGTTTTTTCATCTTTAAAATACGTTATCTCAAGTTATATATTTTCCTACTCCAGTAAAATTAGAAGCATCATTGTCAAAATTCCCAATACAAACGTAACAAGCTGCCAAAACGCCCTATTTACAGTAAATTGACTGTTATGAAGTTCAGGTATCAGATCACTTCCGGCAATGTAAATAAATCCACCTGCTGCAAATGGAAGAAGTATGAACAATAAATTATCAACACGAGTAGAGATAATTAATGCGACAATCGCTCCTATGACTGAAATTAGGGCAGATGCGAAATTGAGTGTAAGTGCTCTTTTTTTTGTGAATCCCCCATATATTAAAACTCCAAAGTCCCCAATTTCTTGAGGTATTTCATGTAGTATTACAGCCAACGTCGTTGCAATTCCAACGGGAATAGATGCTACGTAACTTACTCCGATTATCAATCCATCGATAAAATTATGTACTCCGTCGCCTATCAAATTCATTATCGAAAAAGTATGGACATGCGGAGTTTTACCTTCTCTTTCTATAGGCATATGACAATGATTCCAGTGAATAATTTTTTCTATTATAAAAAAGAAAACTATCCCTGAAAGCAGGCTTATCGAAATCGTCAAAGTAAACCCACCGGCTTCATCCACCACCTCCGGTAATAGATGTATGAATGCATCCCCAAACAAAGCCCCCGCCGAAAAACTTATAAGATAAATTAAAAATCTTTTCATTTTTTCAATACTCATAGAAAAAGTAAAAATTCCTATTAAGGATATTAAACTCACAATAAATACACTAAGTAGCGAATATAACCAAACTTCATTCATTTTTATATAAAGAAATTCTACTTTAAAAATGTTAATTAATTCTATTTAAACTTAATTTGATCTAAAGAAATTGTTAATGATGTCGATTATCTATATGTCTTTCCTTCCTCATTTTATGTTCTTTGACTCTCTGTTGTCTTTGAGCTACTGCAACATATCCTAATAGAACGACAAGAATAAACACAACAATGTAAATTATGAATGAATATGATTTAAGTACGTATCCAACTCCAATTCCTGAATAAGCATCCGTTACTTCGACAAGATTTATCAAAAAAGCAACTATGAAAACGCTTCCAACACCATCAAAAGGAGGTGTTAAAATATTTACAGGGAACCCATATTTATAGAATAACGCCCCTAAATAAAAGAATATCGAAGAGATGATCAACAACCATACGTTCCCATTCAAAAAAGCAACAAGATCAAGAACTATTGGATTAGGGAGCGCATATGCAACGAAATTTGCAAGTAGCACTAAAACAATAATTGCTAATAAAGTAAAAAACCATGAAATGATTATTCCTGCCGCCGACCTAGCCATATTATATCAATGAAATGTTTTTATTTAAAGATTCTGGTCTTTGATAAGCAATTTATTATCTGATTAAATAACTTAGAAGATTAAATAAACAAATTCTTTTAAATGAACTATTCTAATAACAATTTATGTCAAAAGAGGAAAATAAAAAACAGAGGATGCTATTTGATGAAAACGGAAAATTACTTGTAGTTGACGGAGCAAAGGTAGAGCCAAAATATAATGATAAAGTTTATTTCCAAAATTCATCGCCATCTAACCCCCCCTATTCTCAAAGAAGGATGGTTTCAACCAACTCTGATAAACAGGGCAGTTTTTACTACAAAAAACATTCTCATCATTCCTACCCTCTAAAAACATCAGACTCACTTGAATTTCTTAAAGAGGATTATTCTCCTCCTTTAGAAAAAATATTCGAAAATAAATTCTGGGACTTAAATGAACAAGACAATAAAATAAAACCTCTTCTTTTCTCAAATGGAAAAACTCAGGAAGACGTTGTTAAAGAGATTGTCAACCTCATAGAATCAGGAAAGAAAGTAATATTTCTTCACGGAGTTTGTGGAAGCGGAAAATCAGCTATCGCTCTCAATGTAGCCCGTTCTTTGAATGGAAAAGCCGCCGTTGTTGTCCCATTAAAAAACCTTCAAAGACAATATGAACAAGATTATTTAGGGAAAAAATATCTTAATTCCCTCACTGGACGAAAAATAAAAATCGCAATGATAACAGGCAGGGACAATCACGATTCAGTTATAATGCCCGGCATATCTTGCGCCCATCCAGAGCTTCCAGAAAACATAAAGATCACAGAAAAAAATTATTCTAAGATTGTAGAATATTGTAAAGAAAATCCTTATTATGAAGGAGAGAGTTTACTTGATCTAGAAGAAATAAAAAGACTTAACATCGCTCCGAGCAATCCTTATTGGAGTCCTATTTTGCCGTCTGAATTTGACATCCCTTATTTTAAATCTGTAAAAAAATACAAATACCGAGGTGTAAACGGAAAAGATTTTGTTTTCTATCACAGAAAAGAAGGTTGCTCGTATTACGATCAGTTCTTGGCTTATGTAAAGGCGGATATAATAATTTTCAACGCTGCAAAATATAAACTCGAAATGGCGATGGGAAGAAAACCGGAAACCGACGTCGATATAATAGATGAGGCCGATGATTTTTTAGACGGTCTTTTTGATCAAGACGAATTAAATCTTTCACGTCTTGCTTCATCTTTAAAAATGATTCAACCTAATTCGGTTCAAACAAAAGAATCTATTGATGAAGCGCAAGAATTAATTGCTCTCGAAGAAAAAAATAAGCAAGCAGTCGGAATAGATGAGAATCAAATTTTCCATATAAGTGAAACAAAAATAGAATCTATTCTTAAAGCTATTTCAAAAAACACAGATCTTGAATCGTTGATCTTGCTAGACGAAATAAATTATTCTAACAAAGCTCTCGAAATTGCAAACAATTTTAAAACTCTATACAATGAAGTCTTCGTCACATATAGAAAAGAAGACGAAAATCTTTATGTAAAATTAGTTAGCACAAATCTCTCTTCAAAAGTTAAAGATTTGCTGGATAAGAGTAAAGCATTGATTTTTATGTCTGGAACTCTCCACTCTAAAAATATCATAAAAAAGATTTTCAAAATATACGATTACAGTGAGGTAAAAGCTGAAACTCTTAACTTGGGGAATGTAGAGATAAATATGACTCGTAAAGAGATGGATTGCCGTTACGCTTCCATGAAGTCTGATTCTTCTTCAAGAGAAAGATATCTTGACGCGCTTTCAACTTGTCTTCAAAAATCAATTAATCCAACTTTGATTCACGTCCAATCATTTTTAGATCTTCCAAATGAAAATGAAAAACAAAAATATGATCTGCATAATTTGATGACGAGCGAAAAATTAAAAGAAATTCAAAACGACGACAAATCTGGAAGATCAATTTCCATGTTCAAGTCTGGTTTATCAAAAGAATTTTTTTCAACACGCGCTTCGCGCGGTGTAGATTTTCCAGGAGATATGTGCCGTTCAATTGTTTTCACAAAATACCCCAACCCAAACGTCTCTGACACATTTTGGAAAATTCTCCAAAAAACCCACCCCGACGAATACTGGGAATTTTACAAAGATAAAGCTTCCCGCGAATTCCTGCAACGAATCTACCGGGCGGTCAGATCAAAAGACGATCACGTTTTTATTCTATCTCCAGACATAAGAGTGATTGAAGAAGTAAGAAAGTTGCAGAAGGAAATGGATAAACGGTGATTATCACCGGATTATTTCCACCATTAAAGGGGTTATTAATGCAAAAATAAAAAATAAGATAGATAACAATTGATATATTCTTATCTTAATTACAATCTTTTTCGCTTCTTGAATTTCATATCCGTTAAACCAAACGTATTTTAAAATAGTAATTGGATGAGGAATAATAAAACCTGGTATATCATACTTCCATAAAAAAATAATGTCATAAAAATTAGGTGATCTATTTCCAAGAGATTTTCTAAGAGAATAAATATAATGTCCTTGAAGATTTGCACACACTACAAATGCAGTTCCAAATAAGAAGAATAATATTATTTCCAAAATAATGTAATTTATTATCATTTTACAATTCCAATTAATTTAAATAATAAAAATACTGCCAAAAAAAGAAATAATAACTGAAGAAGATAGAGTAAATATCCCTCTAGAATCTTTCCTTTTTTAAAGAATACATTTGGTCTTATTAAGATTGCTAATGAAAAGATTCCCCCGAGATTATTAAACCTATTTTTTGGATTATAATAATTTCTTTTTAATTTTATTTATAATAGAAAATAACCATATAAAAAAATACATATATCAAATAAATTATTTGAGTTATCATTTCTTTTCCGTCCCTTTTTTAAGTTCGTCAATCCTATCTCTTAGAGCGATAGCGTATTCAAAATCTAATGTAAGTACAAATTAACCATAATAAAAGTTAAAAAGGCTATTATAATAATTTTTTTATGGATAGAAGAAAATTCTTAAATACCTCTTTATCTGCAGGCGCATTTACATTAATCGCTGGAGCCGGAATAATTAGCACAGAATATACTGATTTTCCAGGATTTGATGATAAAGTTCAAGCCGGTCGTGCAAAAAATAGCATTGCAGCAGTCGTTGCTGGACTAGTTGGACAAAAGTTGTATGGGAATAGCGTAATAGATTTGGAAATTCAAAAGTCATTTTTCCCGTATGCAAGAGTTACAGGAGAAACTTCTCCCACGTCTATAAACACTTATGTCGATCTAACTTTAACCAGCGTTCACTTCCAGGCAAAAAATAATTCGTATAATAAATTAGAAGGAGAAGTTCATAAATCAGAAATTAATTGGGAAGTAAAACAAATTTCAGATGACAGATATGAAATTTCTAGATGGGGTCCAAAATTTGATGGTGCACTAGATCTGACAGTCAAAGATGGGAAAATTTCTGGAACATTCATTAGAGGAGGCCCGCATTTTGATTGGAACGTAAATGGAACATATAATGATTCAGGAAAAGTAAATTTAGAAATAGATGGTCATTTGAATTTAGGAATCACTCTTGATGGAAAAATAATTTCAAAATAATTCTTTTCCCTTATGACTATCAATTCTAATCCACGCCCTCTTCATAAGTCATCAAATGTCTTTCACCCCACGCCTTTTTCCTTTCCGCAGAACACTTATCACAAAATTTTCTTTTGTATCTTGGATTGTAAGTATAAGTGAATTCCTTCTTGCATTCAAAACACGTCATTGTTTTTTCAACCATCTCATAAAAAATTAATCTATATTGATAAATGTTTCTAAAACACCAGCTTCATCCCAAATTAAATTTTTTTGTGAGATTTTGTTTGTAATTTACTCACCCACTAATCTGGGAGGAGCCTCTACCTTAGAGGTTGAGGGGAGGGGGAGGGAAAGAAAAACTGATTAATATTTTGCTGCTTCGCAGATTAATGCTCACAAATTATACGACACGGAGAACGAGATTTTTTCGAACGAATAAATTAATCCAAATTTTTTTAATAATATTTTTTATAGAAGATGTTGATAATCTTGAAATATATGTGATAAAACTTAAACAATACAATCGTAAGGATACCCCTTCCTTTAGGACGAGGAGGATCTCATCCAAATTGAGTCTCAACTCTAGCCCAC
>Ga0210057_1007366_pt1 | contig 13364 bp, 11 predicted proteins | sample CryGeyCG2114_010_2_FD_183968 | JGI IMG/M metagenome (GOLD analysis project Ga0210057, IMG submission 183968) | Groundwater microbial communities from aquifer - Crystal Geyser CG10_big_fil_rev_8/21/14_0.10 (SPAdes) (version 2) | ecosystem: Environmental > Aquatic > Deep subsurface > Groundwater ... | reverse complement strand
GATTTCAGTCACCTTGGTTTTATTTTAGAAGCAAAGAGTAATGGAATGTTGCTTACACAGTCTGCTGTTGATAAATTTGCAAAGCTTAATCTTTTAAATTTACAAATTTCAATTTACGATATTGAAGAACGATATTCTGTTTTTACAGGAAGAAACTATAAATTTAATCATTTGGTAAAAAATGTTCAGTTAGCGGTAAAACAAGGAATCCCAGTAAGTTTATCGGTGTTAGTTGGAAAGCATAATGTTAATGATTTGGACAAATATCATGATGTGTTGCAGAGAACCGGGGTTGTAGAAATTTTCTATAGCCCATACATTACTCCTCAACGCAATGGAGCAGGAAAGGAAAAACGATTTCGTCTTTCAAGAAAAGAGATGGATGAAAAATTTTACCCATTTCTTGAAAAAATTGGCGGTTTTACGGCTCCTAAAAAATATCGCAATCGTTGCAAAAATGGTCCATCTTGTTATGCAGGCAGAGAACAAATTGCCATTGACCCTGATGGAACAGTATTTCCTTGTCTTGATTTGAGATTGCCAATCGGTAATTTATTACAGAGTGATTTGGATTTCATTCTTAAAAAAAGGAAAAAATTGTTGAGACATTATACTCTTGAAAAGATTAGCAAGTGTTGGCAATGCAATATTGTAGAGTATTGCGATAGCTGCATTGGAACTTCGCTGTTGGAGAGTGGAAATTTTACTGAACCATCTCAACATAAGTGCGATATTACGCACTTTTATCACAATGTTAATTTGAAAAGAAAGGAGGTAAAAAATGAAAACGAGTAAAAAGAAGTACAAGCCTGTTCGCGTTGCTACATCCGCTGGCATCAATTCGTGCGGATCAAAGCATTCAAAAGCAGGAAGTGGTTGTAAGACGGCTAAAATTGTTCCCTGCCGTATCAATTAGGAAATGATTGGAGTTGTCAATGCGGAGGAATGACTTTTTTCCTCCGCATTTTTTTAATAAGAAATTATTTTACTAAAATGAAAAAAATAACGGAAAAAATATATAAAGAACTTTTATCGCGCAAAAGCGCGCTTGTGATAGGGCGCACTGATAGCGGTAAAACACACTATGTGTTAAATGAACTCATCCCGTTTCTTAAAATGAAAAAAATAAATGTCATTTATTTTCCCAACTGCAGTGATTTGTTAAATATTCCAAACAATATGGATGTCGCGATAATAGATGAAGCGGAGACTCTTATGGATAAAGATTTTTTAGAACGGCAATATCCCGATAATAAACCGTATTATTCTGCGGAGTATTTAGAAAAAGTAAAAAATTGGCATAACAAATTAAAAAATATCAAAACACCATCTGTTTTTATTTTAACGAGAAATGGAAAAGAGGAGATAAAATATTTGATTGATAATTTAAAAACTATTGATTGGGGGACAGCCGTTAATTGTTTTGTTTTTGAAGGTTAGCAAATGCTAGAGTTTAGCGCATGAGTTTATATTACTACTTTTCTTTTTCTTAAAAAATGCTAGAGTTTAGCGCATGAGTTTATCTATCGGCATAGTCGGTTTGCCAAACGTGGGGAAGTCCACGCTTTTTAAGGTGCTTACCAAAAAGCAGGTGGATATCGCCAATTATCCTTTCTGCACCATTGATCCGAGCGTGGGCGTGGTGGAAGTGCCGGACGAAAGAGTGAAAAAGCTTGCGGAATTTTCCAAGTCTAAAAAAATGGTGCCGGCCGTGGTGGAGTTTGTGGATATCGCCGGTCTGGTCAAAGGTGCTTCCGAAGGGGAAGGGCTGGGCAATAAATTTTTGGCTAATATCAGAGAAGTGGATGCTATCGCGCAAGTAGTGAGAGTGTTTAAAAATGACAAAATAATTCACGTGCATAATGAAGTTAATCCGCAAAATGATATAGGAGTGATTGAGACAGAACTTATCCTCGCCGATCTTGAAACAGCTACCAAAAGAGTCGCCAGTTTGGAAAGGGAAGCGAAAACAGGCAACAAAGAAGCGATTAAGAAATTGGAAATTGCGGGTAAGGTTAAGGTCGGACTGGAGGCCGGCAAGCTGGCTCGCGATTGCGGTTTAAGCGAAGAGGAAGCGCTTTTGGTAAAAGACACGCATCTTCTGTCTTTGAAGCCGATTTTGTATGTGTATAATATGTTGGAGGGAGACAGCGTGCCGGAGGATCTTAAAAATAAAAATTACGTGGTGCTGGATATTAAAACGGAAGAAGATATGGCGGACATGAGCGCAGAAGAAAAAAAAGAGCTTGGCGTGGAGAGTAAGATAAATAATCTGATAGTGGGGGCTTATAAACTCCTCGGGCTTATGAATTTTTTTACCACCGGAGAAGATGAGACAAGAGCTTGGACCATAAAACAAAATTCCACCGCGCCAGAGGCCGGGGCGGCTATCCATACCGACTTCAGAGAAAAGTTTATCAGAGCCGATGTGATAGGTTGGCAAGATTTACTGGAAAGCGGTTCTTGGGCATCCGCCAGAGAAAAAGGATTGCTTCGCACTGAAGGAAAAGAATATGTTGTAAAAGACGGCGATGTGATAGAGTTTAGAGTATAGCGGCTGTGTCTGGCGAGAGGATGAGATGATGGGATTTAGGTATGGATAGGATCGCGCATAACTTTTCTTGAAGATAAAATCTTTAAGATATATAATGAGGTTGATGGAAAATATGGGTAATCAAGACTTAATCAATAAAATTAACGCTTTGCTTGGCAAGAGCGCCTCAAGAGAAGAAATTTACAAAGAGCTTCTTGCCGTCGGTTTTAGTGTTAAAGATATAGAAGACGGTTTGAAAGTTATTAAGAGTCAAGATAGCAAGAAAAACAGCCATAACCGAATCGTTGGTATTATTGCTTTGATCGGAGCTATTTTTATGGGCGCCGGTATTTTTTCTTTTATCGCCGCCAATTGGCAGGGGATGGACAAGCCGGTCAAGATAGGCATCATTTTATTTTCCATGATTGCTTTTTATGCCGCCGGATGGTTTATTAAAGAAAAAAAAGAACATAACAAGCTTGGCAACGCTCTTATTTTTCTTGGCGCTATAACTTATGGCGCTGGCATTTTTCTAGTAGGGCAGATGTTTAATATAAGCGAAAATTGGCCGGATGCCTTTGTGCTTTGGATGGCGGGAGTTTTAGCGGTTGGTTTCGCGACGCGTTCTTATTCTTTATATTATCTTGCTATAGCAGTCGGGTTCGCCACGGTTTTTCTCCATCCGTTTTGCGATTTCGGTATTATAGGAGGAGGTGGTGGGGATTGCTTTAGCACTTCCTCGTTTTTTCTTTTGTTTTTCGCGGTGATTATAACTTTTCTTGCCGGATGGTTTTTGCGCTTCGGCATGTCTGAAGACGAAAATAGTGAATTAAATCCATCTGTATGGAAAGAAGATTCAATCAGTCAAATGTTTTTTCTGTTGTCATTGTTTTTAACAGGCGCCGCTCTTTTGGCATTAAATAGAGAATTCTTGGGAGACGCCGTTTCGTGGCTTACCGTTCTTTTGTCCGTGTCTATTTTTGGCATATTGGTATCTTATTATTTTAGAATGGCTGTTACGCTTGCTTTCAGCTTAATTGGCGTTGTCGTCTGGTGGACGACAACAGCGACAGAGTGGGCAAGTGACGCCGATATAAAAATGATAGGAGTATTTGCTATTTTCTTTTTTATCAGCGCGCTTTTTTATGTTTTGGGCCGCGCTCATTTCGGAAATCATTTTAGAAAACTTTCTTTGGTTTATATGGTTTTTGGCAATCTTTTTGTCACGATATTGTTGTTCGTTTCATCAACCAATTTTGGTTTAGAAATAATAGATGAAGCCATTGAGGGAAAGTCTATTGCCGGCTCGTGGCAGCTGCTTCTATCAATAGTTATTTTATTGACTCTTGCTATCGGGACAATGTTTTATAATTTAGGCAAAAAAACGATGTCTTATCTTGAATTTTTGACAGTTTTTATCTTGATGACAATCATGATGGTTTTGGTTTTTGTCGTGCCCTACAGCAAGATATATGAACTTTCAGAACTAGACTACTCTTGGGGTTTGGCGCTGGCGATTATCTTAAATTCTGCTTTATTCGGTGAAATATTTGGTATGATTTTTACGGGGTATGTTCGCAAAGAAAAATGGCTTATAAATTTTGGCATAATATTTCTTTTCGCGTTCATCTTTGTTAAGTATTTTGACTGGGCGTTTAGGTTTTTGGATAAAAGCATATTTTTCATCGGGGCGGGGGTTATACTTTTTATAACAGTGTGGTTTATGGGGAAAGGAAGAAAAAAGATGTTGTCAACAATGGGTGAGGAGGGAGTGGTTAAGGTGGAAGCATTTGTTGCCAGTGTCAACTCCAACAACGCGCCGATTGACACTGAGAAGATAAATAATTTTTCAAGCGATAAAGAATTTAAAATATAATATGAATTTTTCTAAAAACACAAAATTTATAATGGCTATTGTTTTGCAGCTTTTTATCGTAGCCGCTATTATTGTTTTTAAAGCATCTGTGATTGCGGGAGGAACAACAGTTTTATTTAAAGTGGAGCCGGTAGATCCAAGAGATATTTTCCGTGGCGATTATATGATTTTAAGCTATGAGGATGTTTCAAGATTAGATAGAGAGTTATTTAAATCGGAGAAGATAAAAAGAGGAGATAATGTTTACGCGGAACTGAAGCAAAATGGCAGGTTTTGGGAAGTTGCTCGCGTTATAAGCAGAAAGCCGGACAAAGGAACGCTTTTTATGAAAGGCTCGATTAGCGGCAGCCGGTCAAAGTCTGTATTGATGACCTACCAAATAGAGAATTATTTTATACCGGAAGGAAGCGGTCAAAACATCAATTTGAGAGACAGTAATCCTTATGTTGAGGTGGCGATAGATAAAGAAGGAAACGCTGTCTTAAAAAAGCTTTACATATATGATGAGCCGTTTGAAAGCATGTCGCGAGAGGAAATAAAAAATTTGCAAGAAGAAACAATAAATCAGACAAAGAAGCAAAGTAGCGCTGACGCCAGATCATTGGCCGATATAAAACAAATACAGCTTGGCTTGGAGATTTATTTTGATGGCAATAAAAAATACCCGATGACGCTGGAAGAGCTTGTTCCGAATATTATGAAAGAAATTCCGAAATCTCCGGTTAATGGATCAGATTATGATTATTGCTCTGACAAGATAAAATCATATGTTTTGGGGGCGATGATGTTTAACAGAATAGGCGCGAATGAATTGATAGAATCAAGTAATTGCGATCCAAATAAAGATACAATTTGCGGACAAAACGGCTATTTCTGCGCCGGTCAAACAAGACAGTAACCATTTTAATAATATAATGCGCGATCTGTCGTTATGAAACTGATAAATTTTAAAAAATTAGGGATTGTTCTGGGGATTATTATTGTGCTCAATCTTTTTATAAATTTTGGTATCGCCACCTTTTACGACGCGCCGGATTATACAGCTTTTTGTCTGGAAGGAAGATGGTCTCAGGCGTATGATACTCAAGAGATTTGTGAAGCCGGGGGTGGCGCTTGGACGGCCAATCAGTCAATGATAAAAACCAGAGAAATCGCGCAGCCGATCGTTACGGGGACACAGCAAGAAACGGCAGGGTGGTGTGATGTTGATTATACTTGCAGAAATCAATACGAAGACGCGCGAGAAATTTATCAGCGTAATGTTTTCATTGTCTTGGTGGGTTTTGGCATGGCGTTTCTTGTTGCCGGATTGGTGATATCCACAATAGGATCTTTGTCCGTATCTTTTATTTATGGCGGTCTTCTGTCGGTAGTAATAGGTACTATAAGATTCTGGTCCGAAATGGATGATTACTTGCGATTTATCGTGCTTGGCATAGCCTTAGCCGTGCTTATCTATATAGCGGTGAAAAAATTTAAGGAGGAGTAGAAACGCTAAATTCAGCAAGAGTGAGATTTGAAAGACTTTTCCGCCAGCTGGCGGAAAAGTCTTTTTCGTGGTATTGTTTTAGTATCCTATGAAAAAATACGATCACAAAAAAGTAGAAAATAAGTGGCGAAAGTACTGGGAAAAAGAGGGAATATATAAAACTCAGGATAATTCTAAAAAACTCAAATGTTATACGCTTGATATGTTTCCGTACCCGTCCGGAGAGGGTTTGCACGTGGGGCACGTAAAAGGATATATTGCCACGGATATTTATTCTCGTTTTAAAAGAATGAACGGTTTTAACATGCTCCACCCGATGGGTTGGGACGCCTTCGGCTTGCCAGCGGAGAACTACGCCATTAAAAATAAAATCCACCCGAAAATCGCGACGGACAAAAATATCAAAAGATTTAAAGATCAACTTGAGCAGATCGGTTTTGATTATGATTGGAGCAGGGAGATAAACACCACCGACCCGGAATATTATAAATGGACACAATGGATTTTTCTACAGATGTATAAAAAAGGCTTGGCTTATGAATCGTATGAGCCGATAAACTGGTGCCCTTCTTGCAAGACTGGACTAGCCAATGAAGACTTGGATGGCGACAGGTGCGAAAGGTGCGAAACCAAGATAGAACAGAAACCGATGAGGCAATGGGTGCTTAGGATTACGGATTACGCTGATAGGCTGCTTAGCGATCTGAATGAGCTTGATTGGCCTGATCATATAAAAGAATCGCAAAGAAATTGGATTGGCAAAAGCGATGGAGTGGAAATAAGTTTTAAAGTCAAAAGTCAAAAGTCAAAAGTTGATGATACCTCGGAAGAAAAAGGTTCCGCTTCTCGCCTTTATCTTAAGAAAACTAATGATCCCACTGCCAACCCGAGGGGCGCGGAACCTTTTTCTTCTTCGGTTATTACCGTATTTACCACTAGAATTGATACTATTTTTGGCGTTACTTATCTGGTTGTTTCGCCGGAACACGAAATAATCTCAAATCTCAAATCTCAAATTTCAAATTTTGCTGAAGTCGGGAATTACGTTGAAAAGGCAAAAAGCAGGACAAGCATAGAAAGGACGGCGGGAGGCAAAAACAAAACAGGCGTGGAGTTAAAGGGCGTTAAAGCCATCAATCCGGTCAGTGGCGAAGAATTGTCAATATGGGTGGCGGATTATGTTTTGCCTGATTACGGCACGGGGGCAATCATGGCCGTGCCGGCGCATGATGAGCGTGATTGGGAATTCGCCAAGAAATATAATTTGCCGATCAGACAGGTAATTTGTTCTCACTATCCGTCACCAACTTGTCCGATTTTAGAAAAGGCGTATATGGGAGATGGTCATCTTGTCGGATCGGGCGAATTTAGCGGCATGAAATCAGGCGAAGCGAAAGAAAAAATGACGCAATGGCTGGAAGAGAAAAAAATGGGCAAAAGAAAAATAAATTATAAGCTCAAGGATTGGGTGTTTTCTCGTCAGCGATATTGGGGTGAGCCTATTCCGCTTGTTTTCTGCGAAAACTGCGCGATCAAAATAAAATCTAAAATCTCAAATCTAAAAAATGAATATAGCGAAGGAGAGATACTTAATCCCGGATGGATTGTTGATGAAGATTTGCCGGTGGAGTTGCCGCGGGTAAAGTCTTATGAACCGACTGGCACGGGCGAGTCACCGCTTGCCGCCATAGACAAGTGGGTAAATACGAAATGCCCAAAGTGCGGCGGCAAAGGCAAAAGAGAAACCAATACTATGCCGCAATGGGCAGGCTCTTCTTGGTATTACCTTCGCTATATTGATCCAAAAAATAAAAAATCATTGATTGATGAGAAAAAAGAAAAATACTGGATGGGAGCTGGCTTGCCCCGCCACGACTTTAGCGGCGGGGTGGATGTGTACGTGGGCGGGGCGGAACACGCCACGAGGCATCTTATTTACGCTCGTTTTTGGCATAAGTTTTTAAATGACATCGGCATTGTAAGCGGCAGGGAGCCTTTTGCCAAACTCTTCAATGTCGGCCTTATAATGGCGGAAGACGGCAGGAAGATGAGCAAGAGGTGGGGTAATGTCATTAACCCGGACGACATCATAAAAGAATGGGGAGCGGACACCTTAAGAATGTATGAAATGTTTATGGGACCATTTGAACAGGCAATACCGTGGAATACGAAAAATATTATTGGCGCTAAGAGGTTTTTGGATAAAATTTGGGGGATGCAAAAAAAATTCAAAATTCAAAATTCAAAATTCAAAACTACAACCAAAAACTTAAAATTGGAACAACTTATCCATAAAACCGTCAAGAAAGTTACGGAAAGTATTGAGAGTTTTAAATTTAACACGGCCATTTCGGCTTTAATGATATTGGCCAATGAAATGGAAAAAGATCCGGAATTGAAAATTGAAAATTGGAAATTGATAATTAAATTGTTAGCTCCTTTCGCGCCGCACATGACGGAGGAAATATGGCAAGAAGTTTTAGGCAATAAAGGTTCAATTCATGAAGAAGCATGGCCGGAATATGATGAAAGAAAACTGAAAGACAGTACTGTAAAGATAGTCATACAGGTTGACGGTAAAGTGAGAGATCTCATGGAAACGGAAGCCGGTTTGGGTGAAGAAGAAATCAAGGTATTGACATTAAAAAGAGAAAATGTTAAAAAGTGGATAGTGAACAAGGGTATAAAAAATTTTATTTTTATAAAAGACAAATTAGTAAACATCGTGCCGGAAAATAATGCCAATACTCACATTTGAACCAAATAAGATTACAAAGCAGCTCATTTCCTGCCTTAAGGACAGGACGGCCGATATTGTGATTCAAAGGTTTGGTCTTGCCGGTAGTGAAAGCAAAACACTTGAGGCTATAGGTGACAAATATGGCATTACCAGAGAGAGAATAAGGCAAATAATAAACTTTTCTTTTGACTTAATTAAAAATAATCCGGTATACGAAACTTATGATAGTGTTTTTGCCGAACTGGCAAGTCATCTGAGAGATAAAGGCAAAATTGTGGCGGAGCATGATATTCTTGAACATCTGTCCGACAAAGATGAAGAAAAAAATCATATTTATTTTCTGTTGTCTCTGGGAGACGATTTCACAAAGATGAAGGAGGATGAGGAATTCCATCACAGATGGACGATAGACGAAACCGAGGCGGAGAAGGTGCATAATTTACTGAGAGTTTTGCATGGAGAATTTGACGAAGAAAAACTCATGACGGAAAACGAAATACTTGAATTTTTGAGAAACAAAGGCGAAAAAACAATAGGCGTGAAAATTGATGAGAATACTCTAAGGTCATGGCTGAGTCTTTCTAAAATAGTGGGTTCAAACGCGCTTGGCGAATGGGGACACAGAATGTCTGCCAATATAAAGCCGAGAGGCGTAAGAGATTTGGCTTTTCTGGTGCTTAGGAAAGAAGGCACCCCCATGCATTTCCAGGAAGTTTCCGGTAAAATAAAACATTATTTCTCTCGCGAGGCGCATCCTGCCACCGTACATAACGAACTCATTAAAGACAAAAGATTCGTTTTGGTGGGTAGGGGTTTGTACGCACTAGGTGATTGGGGGTATAATTATGGCACCGTCAGAGAAGTGATAAAAAGCATATTGAAAGACAGCGGACCAATCACTAAAGAGGACGTTATAAAAAGAGTTCTAAAAGAGAGATACGTAAAAGAAAATACTATTTTAGTGAATTTGCAAAACCGCAGTCACTTTAAAAGAAATAAAGACGGTAAATATATAGTTTCTTAAAACTGCTCATTATGCCGCAAATAAACATTAAGGATATCTATGCCGAATTCCCCGACATTGTGTTTGACGCATGGTTTTTATGGTTGCCGGCGTTGCTCCTGTTCTTCTTTTGGCGATTATGGAAATATTACGTAAGACTGAGTTTTCTAAGTAGTCTTGATTGGGTTATGTTGGAAATAAAACTTCCAAGAGAGATTTATAAAAGTCCGCAGGCCATGGAGAGCGTGATGAATGTTTTCTATCACGCGAAAAATCCGAACTTGAAGGAGAAATACTGGGATGGGTTTGTGAGGCAGTGGTTCAGCTTGGAGATACTGGGAGATGGAGGTGAAATAAGATTTTTCATAAGAACGCAGAAATTTTTCAAAAGAATGGTGGAACAACAGATATATTCTCACTATCCGGAGGTTGAAGTGGCAGAGGAGGATGATTATGTGAAAGAATTTTTTGACAAAGGATTGGACAAAGAGTGGAAAACGTACGGCACCGAGTTTAAGCTTGTCGCCCCCGATCCTTTTCCGATAAAAACTTACGTTGATTATGGCTTGCATGATCTGGCCACCAAAGAAGAACAGAAGATTGATCCAATGACTTCGTTTCTTGAATTTCTTGGCTCACTCAAGAAGGGCGAGCAAATTTGGTATCAGATTCTCATAAGAACCACTACAACGGAATGGAAAGATTCCGGCAAGGAATTGGTGGACAAACTTATGAAGAGAGAAAAACGTCCAAAGGAGGGCGAGGTAGATTTCAGTTCTTTTAGCGTCTCGCCCGGAGAGAGAAAGATAGCCGAGGCAATAGAGAAGAATGTGTCCAAATACGGATTTGACGTGGGCATGAGGACAATCTATCTTGCCAGACCGGATTTGTTTGATAAGATAAACGTCGCCTCAATGATTGGCTCCATGAATCAATACAATTCAATGAACCTGAACGGTTTTAAGCCGACAAGGGTTACTGACGGCAATTATTTTTTAGTGGAAAAAAGAGTGACCGCCAAGAAGAAAAAAATGTTGGACGCTTACAGAAAAAGATCATATTTTTACCTGCCTTATATCTATCCCACTTTCGTGCTCAATACTGAAGAACTTGCCACTATTTTTCATCTCCCCGGCAGTGTGGCAAAGACGCCAACTCTCAGAAGGATAGAGGCTAAGAAGGGCGAACCTCCGCCAGGTTTGCCGGTGTAGTTTTATGATAAAAAAATATATCAAAAGAAAGCTTTTTTTATTTATTGGATTGATTGTCGTTTTTTTCTTTCTATACTTGCCGTATGTTATCAACGCGTATTTTTGGAGCGCGCCGGTAGATTTTCCGACTGGCAGGGTGGTGAGGGTGGATAGCGGTCTCTCTCTAAGCAAGGTGGCGGAATTGCTGGAAGAAAAGGGTGTTATAAAATCAAAGCAAGCTTTTAAAGCGGCGGTTTATATGCTGGGAGGGCGTTCCGGCGCCAAATTTGGCGATTATTTTTTTGAAGAAGCGAAAAATGTTTTGGTGATAGCCGAGAGAATTATAAAAGCGGATTTCGGCATATCGCCGATAAGAATTACCGTGCCGGAAGGAAACACCGCTTACGAAATATCGCTCATCATCGGGTCAAAGATTGATGATTTTAAGAAAGAAGAATTCGCGGAAAAAGCCAAAGAGTATGAGGGTTATCTTTTTCCGGACACATATTTTTTTCTGCCAAACATAGAGCCGAATCAGGTGATAAAAGAGATGAAAAATAATTTTGACTCAAAAATAACGGATGTGCTCAAACAAACCATTGAGAAAAAAGGCCGAACGATTGAAGAGATAGTTATCATGGCATCACTTCTTGAAAAGGAGGCCAGAACGACACAGACCAGAAGAATTATTTCCGGTATTTTATGGGAAAGGATGGAGATAGGGATGCTTCTTCAAGTGGATGCCGTTTTTCCGTATATGATAGGTAAAAATACTTTTGAAGTAACACGGGATGATCTTAAAACGGATTCTCCTTACAACACTTATAAATATAATGGGTTGCCTAAAGGCCCCATTGCCAATCCGGGCATGGATGCCATATTGGCGGCCGTGTATCCTGAAAAAACAGATTATCTTTTCTATCTCTCGGACATTGATGGCAATATGCATTATGCCGTTGATTTTGAAGAACACAAGGCGAATAAATTTAGATATTTGCGCTAAACAGCCGTAAACAGTCCTATCTATGGCTCGCAGCCTTGTGATTAAGCTCAAGTTGTTGCTCGTTGATTGAAATCATAGGGTTGGCCATAATAGCTTGCTTTTACCTATTATGCATATTATAGTACTTGTACTATGCAGAAAAGGGGTAAATTGCATAGTACGACATAAATACTATGCTAAAAGCTACAGTTTACAAGCAAAAACAGGACAGGGACAGGCTTCTTTCGCTTCCTTACGTAGAACGAACCAAAGAGAAAGATGCTCAAAAATTGATGTTCTCTGACCTCATAAAGGTCATTTTAGGCCCCCGTCGAGCAGGTAAATCTGTTTTTGCCTTGATGCTTCTCAAGGCTCATAACTTCGCATACTTTAACTTTGACGATGAATCGCTCCCCGGAGAAGAAAAGATTGACCTTGATGAGCTTCTTTCGGAACTCAAGCAAGTCTATGGAGATACCAAATATATCCTCTTTGATGAAATACAAAATCTTCCGAATTGGGAACTCTTCGTCAATCGCTTGCATCGATCAGGCTATAATTTGGTGCTGACCGGATCTAACGCCTCCTTACTTTCAAAAGAACTCGTCACACACCTCACCGGCAGACATATTCCAATAGAAATATTGCCGTTTAATTTTAAGGAGATTTTGAAAGCCAGACAGTATGAAGTTTCGGCCGACAAATTTTTGCTACCCGATGAAAAAGCAAAACTTCTTGGATACCTGACTCAATACATGACGAATGGTGGTTATCCGGAGATTGTCACAAAAGATGTCGAGCCTCGGGGTTATCTTGATGTGTTGTTTGATGCGGTTCTTTTCAAAGATGTGATTAAGCGACACAAAGTCCGCTTTTCTAAGCAGATAGATAATCTTGGGTCATACCTGATAAACAATGTTTCCAATCCGTATACTGCTCGAAAACTTGCCAGTGTTCTAGCCTTTAAGAGTGATGTCACTGTGGCCAAATATCTAGGATACCTCACAGAAGCATATTTGATTTTTTCTTTGGATCGACATTCGACGAAAGCCGGTACTAGACTGCAATCGCCGAAGAAAACATACGTAGTGGACAATGGTCTAGTAACCGCAAAGGCAGTCCAGCATTCTCCTGACACTGGCAAGCTCATGGAAAATCTTGTTTTTACAGAACTGGTAAAACGAGGCAATCAAACCAGTCGCGAATTATTTTATTACAAAACTCGCAATGATCGGGAGATAGATTTTGTGCTTAAAAATGGATATCAAGTAGCGGAGCTGATACAAGTTTGTTATGACCTGACTAATCCCGATGTCGAACAGAGAGAAATAAAAGCATTATTTGAAGCAAGTGATGAGTTGAAGGTCAAAAAATTGACGGTGCTCACATGGAACGAAAAACGCACGGTGGAAAAAGACAACATGACTATACAGTTTAGACCGCTCTGGGAATGGTTACTTGAAAATAATTTATGAAAATAAAAGATAATGAAAAAAGAGATGTTGTGAAATACTTGGAAGCTGGAAAACCGCTTCCGGAAAAGTATCGTTT
>Ga0210057_1007361_pt1 | contig 13367 bp, 16 predicted proteins | sample CryGeyCG2114_010_2_FD_183968 | JGI IMG/M metagenome (GOLD analysis project Ga0210057, IMG submission 183968) | Groundwater microbial communities from aquifer - Crystal Geyser CG10_big_fil_rev_8/21/14_0.10 (SPAdes) (version 2) | ecosystem: Environmental > Aquatic > Deep subsurface > Groundwater ... | reverse complement strand
GGATTTGGAAGATGCTGATAAAACCCCAAATAAAATTCAGATAAAATTCACTAGCAGAGAAAGAGAAGTTGTCACAAAGATCAGAAAAAACTTTGGTTATGGTCCAAAGAAAACAAGAATCCAAGCAAAAAATGAAGAAGTTGATATGTCAATATCGACAGTCAAAAGAATAATAAAATCAACAGGTTTATCGAGGGGAAGCAAGATGGAAGGAGTCAAACTAAAATGGGTTAGATTTGAAAGACCATACCCAAACGACATGTGGCAAATCGACGGAGATGAGAACGATGATGGTACCTGGAGGATCCCAGTAGAAGATGATTGTTCCAGATACTGTCTAGGTGTTTACAATGTTGAACACAACAACACAGAGACAATCATAGTAATCCTTGAGGATTGCATTAAAAAACATGGGAAACCAAAGCAAATTCTTACCGATAATGGTCCTGAGTTTGGAGGAACAAGCAAGGATAGTGAATTTGACAAATGGTGTGATAAACAAGACATCATTCACATTCGCTCAGGAATTCACAAGCCAACTACTGTTGGGAAAGTAAGTGCTATACAGAGAACTATTCAAGCTGAGCTTGAACATTGGAAAGGAGATACAGAGCTTTGGAGAATGATGTATAATCATGAAAGACCGCACGAAAGTCTTCGAGGATTAACTCCTGCTGTTGTTTACTTTCAATTTAGGAGACATAAGAAACATTATGAGTTATAGATAGGACATTTCTATTGGACCTACACAACACTGTTACACCAGTTAAACGGAATAAAGATTTGAGAAGGTAATAGCTTAGCTTTCTGAAGCTCCGACGATAAAAATAAGCCCATTTTTTACTAATTTTTTTTGCTTATCGACGATAACTACTTCATAAAGCTAAGTAGATACTTGAGAAGCAAATCTTTATATAACTTCTCAAATCTTCTATCTATGATCCCGTAGCTCAGCCTGGTTAGAGCGCCGCTCTTATAAGAGCGTACTTCGTTAGAAGTGTAATTTCAAGCTAATCAGCTAAGAAAGGCGGAGGTCCTGGGTTCAAATCCCAGCGGGATCATCTTTGCTCACCGCAGGGAGTACTCGAGCAAGAGTGAGTCAAAGAATATAAACAAGGATTTGTTCAAATCACTTCAATATGTAAGTGTTGAAGTTACCACGGACAGAATGTCTGCGAGTATCAGCAGGATCATTTCTCACAAAAGATAAAGAGAAAAGAATTATAAACTTCTTAAACCAATAATTGATATGAGAGGGAAGAAAAAGATCGATATTCTACAATGGATCGCATGGATAGTCGGATCAATTGCCCTACTAATTCTTATAATATCTATAATATCAAAAATAGTATAAACATGGAATCTAGTAGAAGACTCAACATATTCTCTCAGATAATTCATCTTTTTACATTCTTATTTCTTGCCATATCAGGAATCCTAAATCAAAGTTTATCTCTTACTGAATTAACTGTATCTGCAATAGGCATCCTTGCAGGATTAGTAGTTAGTATAATCTCTGAAATTGAAAGGTTAAAACAGATTAAGGAAATATAATCATTTCTCACAAAGAACTATAGCATACTCTCCAGAATCATCCGTCAAAACTTCAACATCCTTAAAATACATCTTACAAAACTTCTCCAACTCTTCCTTGAAATATTTATACAATTTAGCAACCATAATCTCATCTCCAGCCCTAAACAAAATCTTCTTCCCCCCATATTCAAATTCCCTATCTTTCTTAATTTTGTAAAACATCTCAATTCTTATATGATTAAATCTAACACCGTATTCTACCTCATCTTCAGAAAAACCAAGTTCTTTCATCAAATGAATAAACCACGCATTAAACAAAGGACTCTTATAAGTTTCCAAATTAACTAATCTTTCTCCTTCTCTTATTCCGTTCCCAATAATTAATCTATCTCCGGGAAGCATAGCATTACTAACATTAAACAAATACTCATTAATATCAAAGCTTGCTAGAATACTCCCTAATAAAAGAACAGTGCTTTTCTGATACTCTCCCCCCCTAACTTCAGAAATTATTTTATCAAGAGATACAAAGCACTCTCTAAATCCTTTACTTTCCTTAACATTGGAAAAATTTTCCGCTTTTACAGCTTCCAAAGTTTTATCAATCAAGAATTGATTGATACTAGCTGGACAAAATCTAATATTCCTTTTTTTATCTTTGAAAAGAGATATGAATACTTTTACTTTAGTCCCATCAGCACAACCCATATCAATCAAATTAAAACTATCTTCTTCAATCTCACTAACAATCTTATCTTTATTTTTATTCAATAATTCAATTTCTTTATTGATAACAAGCTCTCTATATCTTGGATGATCTCTCAAATTAAGAAACCCTTGTGCAAGAGCGGGAGTCATATAAAGAAATTTTCTATTTGCAATATTCCAGAATCTATTTCCATCTTTAAGGGCAGGACCTTCCATAATCAGATACTTCAACATTTCTTCTTTCAATGTCATAAAGATATCTCCCCAACGAGGTTTTTAACCTTTTCTGAAGTACGGTTTCACTCTCAAATCCTAACATGTCAAGATTCTCCAAATCTTGAGGTTTCAAGGTGTGGTGGCACATTGTTTTTCTGATTTTAAGAAAATCTTGAGCATACTCAAGAACCAAGAATTTTTCCAATTTTGCTATATTGTTCTTGACACTCTCAGATAACTTTAAAAAGCTATTTCGATTTTTTGAATCAATGCCTGTATAGTGTAGTGGTTAATCACACGGCCCTTTCGCGGCCGGGACCCGGGTTCGAATCCCGGTACGGGCATTCATCTTTCATTCTTAGCCAAATCTCTACAATCATTTGTTATTAAAAAATTCCTTATAGTTTTAGGCAAACTATGCAAGAAATGGTCTGTAACTTCTTTCCATCTTTCTCTTCTAACTTCTTCATAAGGAACAATTTCAGCGACATATTCAAATCTTCCACCTTTACCATCTTCTTTTCTATCGATAAATCTAATACGTGCTTCAAAACCGTTTTCTCTATTAAGATTAGAATTTATACTTGCTTCTAAATGTTCTGCAATTTTTCTAGTAGTGTGGATTTCAATTGAAGCATAATCTGGCCTCTCCCCAGTAAAATCATAATTATAATACTTAACTGTTCCAAGCCTCTGTAAAAAACCAAGAGTTTTCTTAGCAGATTTGCTCATACCATCATCTTTCATCTCAACAACTAAAGAACACCCTAAATAAGCATTTCTATTTTAAATAATCCTCTTCCCAATTTCTCAAAGAAGACTCATCAAATCTTATTTGAATTTTATTTCCGCTACTTTGTTTAATACTTTTTATTGCTCTTCTATAAAATATTCCAAACAAAAATCCAAATAACATTCCAGAAAGATGTGCCAAGTTCCCAGTATTACTAATTGAGTTTCCAGTAAAGAACCCAACAGCCCCAAGAATATCTGCCCCAGCCCAAATAATTCCAGCTACAAAAATGGGCATGGGCATTCCAAAAGCCCATACAGGCAATCCCGGCCTAATAATAATCAAAGCCCCGATTACTCCAAATATTGCTCCTGAAGCTCCAAGCGAAGAAGGATAGAAATTAACACTAAACAGATTAGCTAATATTCCTGTGACAAAGAACACTAGTAAAAATTTTTTATCTCCAATTAATCTTTCTAAAATACTTCCAAACAAAATCAAAGCAAACAAATTAAACACTAGATGAGCAACAGAAGCGTGTAAGAACACTGCGGTCAAGAGTCTCCAAATCTCTCCAGAATAAACATTATTATTCAAAACAAATAAATCGGTAAATCCAGAAATCATCAATTGCAGAAAAAACAACAAAATGATTATCCCAGATAGTTTAAACGCCCAAAAATTAAACTTTCCCTCGTATATCATATCCCAACTAAAAAACATAAACCTTTAAAACTTACTATCCAAAACACTTCAATGGAAATATCGTACCTAATATAGTCAAGGACTTAAATAATTGAGCGGTTTGTTCTTGACTATTAGCGGAAGAATGAACAAAAGTGTTCAAATATTTCGTTCTTCTGCTATAATTATTCTTGTCTTCTTAGTTTATTACTTCACAGTTCTATTCACTCAAAGAAGAATCATAAACGATCCAAAAGAAATCATAGACCGTTTTCTATCTGTGATTTTACTTTACGCAGGGATTTCTCTTATTTACTTCCCTGTAACAGGAAAACCTTTCTTAGGAGACACACAAGAAACATACAATATTTACATATTCATAATAGGATTTATAGCAATTCTCTGGACAGTTCCAAACCTATTACAAGAATTCAAGTTCTTCAATAATTTTATGAACAAAAAGAAGAGATAAAAAGGTTTTAAAACTAAGATCGTCAAAGAAGAATATAGATTCAGTCTCATTAAGATATTTTTGCACACACCGAGTTCCAACAAGCGCTACTGGAAGCGCAATTTGTATGGGAAGGCGTAACAAAACCTGCCCTTATCAACTGAGAGATGTTAAAATTGCCACTTCTGGAAAACCATACATATCTGCGTGTAGCCATTTCGAACCAGATTCAGAATTAGCTTCCGCACTTGAAGAACAATTACGTAATAGCTTAGCTTTCTGAAGCTCCGACGATAAAAATAAGTCCATTTTTTACTAATTTTCTTGCTTATCGACGATAACTACTTCATAAAGCTAAGTAGATACACAATTACGTAATAGCTTAGCTTTCTGAAGCTCCGACGATAAAAATAAGCCCATTTTTTACTAATTTTTTTTGCTTATCGACGATAACTACTTCATAAAGCTAAGTAGATACACAATTACAAAACGCTTAAATACTCTCTTTTTTCCTTATGATTATGAGAACAACTAAAACTTGGGGGTCTCCCCATCATCTCAATAAATTCTGATTTTCTTAGTTGTTACCTCAATTCTATAAATCTTTATATATCATTCAAGCTCTTTAACACAGAGAAATTAAACATGGCGGTTGTTGTGTAACGGTAGCATAGCAGCTTGTGGCGCTGTTGGAGAGGGTTCGACTCCCTTCTTCCGCCCTTTTCGTCTGCCGATGTGAGTACCCGAACGAGAGCAGGTCGAAAATAAAAAAATAACAAAATGAAAATAGAAATAGACAAAGTAAAAGGATTCCAAGATTATTTACCTCCAGAATCTCAGAAAAGAGCAAAAGTCACGGCAGTAGCTAAACAAATATTCGAACTTTACGGATTTGTCCCAATAGAGACTCCAATTATTGAATATGATGAACTCATGCGTCCAGAATCTCTTCCAAGTGAAGGAGAAGATGATGCAGTAGCGGAACGTTTTAAACTGCAAGACCGTGGAGGAAGAAACCTTGGATTAAGATATGAATTCACCTTTCAGTTATCAAGAATATTAAAACAAAATCCAAATCTAAAAATGCCTTTCAGACGTTATCAAATAGGTCCTGTATTTCGTGATGAACCAATAAGACAAGGCCGTGTAAGACAATTCACACAATGCGATATCGATATAATCGGATCTTCTGAACTAAGCGCTGATGCAGAATGTCTTGCCTGCATCTCCGATGTCTTAATTGCCCTAGAAATAAAAGATTTCCAAATACAATTAAACAATCGTAAACTCCTAAATGCAATAATCGAGTCCGTTCAAATCCAAAACGCGAAACAAGTAATGCGTGAATTAGATAAAATGCAAAAAATAGGAGAAGATGAAGTAAAACTAAATCTAAGAAAGTATACAACACCAAATCAAATAATAACTCTTCTCAAACTACTTGATAAACCCCTATCTTTTTTCATAGAAAACGCATTTGATGGAGCAAAAGAGTTACAAGAGCTCATTAATCTTTGTTCTCTTTATGGATTAAAACCAATATTCAATCCTTACATGATTCGTGGCTTCGCTTATTACACAGGAGGCATATTCGAATTCATAAAAGAAGGAAAAACCTCAATCGTTGGAGGAGGACGATACGACAATACTGTAGGAAAATTCCTTAACAGAGAAATTCCTGCGGTTGGAATCTCTTTTTCCATAGAAGCCTTAATGGCTCTCTGTCCAGAACTCTCCGAAATAGAAATAAAACCGCAAGCCCGTGTCCTAATAATATCGATAAATGAAGACAAAGCGTCCATCTCTCTAGCAAAATCTCTTAGAAAGAAAAACATTTCAACAATTTTAACATTTGGACAAATTTCTAAACAATTAGAATACGCGAACGCACAAAAAATACCTTACGTTGTCTTCTTAGGAGAAATTGAAGTAAATAATAATAAATTCAAACTCAAAGACATGACTTCAGGAGAAGAAAAGCAATTAACAGAAAAGCAATTGATTTCTAAGTTAGCTAAATGATTCTTCTCTTTCTTCTAACCCATCTAAAGGATTTTTAAATTCTTCTTCTAAATGTCCAGCCCTTTCTATCTCTTCATCGCTAAATTCTAAATCTGCAGTTTCAATCTCTGCTTCTACTTCTTTCCTCATTACTTCAAGCAAAGCCTTGTTTTTCTTTTCATGTAAACTCTTCAACCAAATCCAAATTTCTTCCAAATGTCCTTCCTGCTCTAATAAAATTCGATGTTGAGAATCTAAATGTAATAATGGAACAAACGTCGCCATTTTATCTCTTCCTTCGACATTCTGAACAAGCTCAGAAAAAGCTAGCCTCTCTTCCCTTGAAGAAAAAACTTCTCTCAACCTTCCATAAATATCTTTAATCTGATCTTTCAAATTAATAGAATCTCTTGGCATAACTGTCTGAGTTTCCATTTCTCTTCTTTTGTCAACAACGACTCTTCGAATTCTCCTTGTTTCTGTATTTATTGCCTTTCCTAAAGCACTCATAAGTTCATTAATTGAAACTTTTCTAAACCTTGGTAATGGAGTCCTAGGCACAAGGTCGGGAATCTCATCTTCAAGTTCTATTCTCTCCTGGACATAAACCTTTTTATCTTCTCTTCCAAACAATATATCATCAAGGCTCTGTATATCCTTACTTAACAGTATCTCGCTTTTTATACGCAAAAGCAAAGTAGCAGCCAAAAGCACCTTACTTGAAACAAAGAAATTTGCCTCTTCTAACTCTTTAACTTTTTCCAAATATTTTATACTCAAAACAGAAAGATCAATATTCCAAGGATCAAGCTGTTCTGTATTAATAAGGTCATAAATAATTGCCTGCCAACTCAATCTCTCTCCAAAAAGCAAATCATGCATCTGCTCCTGCCCAACTCCATTAATTCCTTCTTTTTTGTCAAGATTTGATTTGCTTACACGAGAACTAAAGTCGGGAGATTGCGCAAATGCAAATCTTGAGGTTTCAATAACTGACTTTTTTACAACATCCTCTTCTTCCATTTTAAATTCATGCCACACAGGTATTTATTCCTTTCTTACCCACTTAACCAAGCATTTAAAACCACATTTCTCCCTTTAACAACAAGACAAATAACTCCTAACAAAAGACAAAATAGTGCTGTTCCCATTAAGAAGTTACAACAAACCGAAAACTTTAAATACTTCTCAAACCCCTATATTATATCACCTCTTTTTGCCCGGGAGAGGACGTTCCATCCTTCTATTTTTAGCTCGGATGTAACCTCCTCTTCAAGGGTTCTGATGAAAGCAATTCTTGAGTGAATTAATCCTGTCTAAAATCAGGCACTGATTAACTTAGAAATTGTTCCCCTCATTCTCTCAATCACTACTTTCCTAAATGAAAATCTTACTACTTATTTTAAATACTATTTTCCAACTGTCTTTTAATGAAAAAATACATTTCTGCTCTGATGACTCTTCCAATTGTTCTATCAACCCTCGGTGGGTGCATCTCTCAAACGAGAATACCTTCTCAAAATAGAATAACGAGAGCAGAAAAAGCAATGATTGCAAGATTCACTTCAATTGAAGGATTATTGAGCATGGCTTTAGGACAAACACAGCAGTACAACTCTCTTCCTTCAGAACAACCACCAATAAATTATTCAACGAGAAATTCAGAAGCTATCGCAAGAGTATACTTTGAACCTCAAAGTTCTTCAGAAAAACAAAATCAATTAGCTGTCGCATCTTCAAGATATACAATTCCAGCAACAGCATCATCCAATTTTCCAAGTCAAAATTCAATTCATCCAACATATTCACACTTAACAGGATCTTCAACAGCATTAGCAATTACAGAATAATTAATTATTTTTTCTCAACAAAAACTTCAGCAGACTTATCCGTCTTTCCAACAAACTCAGTATAATGACATTTTCCACATGTAACTCTTGTCTTATGATCTGCTAAAAAAATTCCAGGCCCACATCTCGGACAATACTTTGTTCTTTTAACATTCTCCCCATCCATAGAATAATGCTTATACTTCTTGCTAGTAAGTTTATTCTTATGGGGTTTCTTTCCTTTCTTATCTCCACCAGACCCGCCTTTTTGTGTTGCCATTTTATTTATTTCTCCTTAAAATGGCTACTAGCGGATTTCCTGTCTGCTCTGTTGCCATTTATGCTACCGCCCCCGTTGTATTTTCTGTCACCTTTGGAGCTTCTTCAGCAGAAGATTCAACAACCTTTGCTTTTTCAGCAGCTTCTAATTCTTTCTTTGCCTTATTTTCTATAGCCTGCTTTTTTGCCTCTTCAGCTAATCTTGCTTCTTCCTTCTTATTCCTTGGCTCTATATTTTTCAAATCTTCAACAGAATCATAAATGAATGCGTCAATAACAAATTCTTTCTTCCCAAACTCAGACCCAAGATGTTTAATCACAATCACAGGCTCAGAACCTTTAAACTTTTCAACAATTACTTTCTTAGACTCCTTAAGTCCAGGATTTCCATGATTATCGATTACAACTTCAACTTCCCTTCTCTTCAAAAATTCATTTCTAACATCTTTTACTGTTTCTGATTCCATCATCTAAACCTAATTCCATAGACTCCCTTTTCTTTTATTTCTAAATGTTTTGTAATCTCTCCCTCTCCAGACTCTTCAATTTCAGTATTCAAAATAATTACTCTCCCTCTAAGTCCTTCAATCTCATCTTTAGTAGCAACTTTCTTTCCATTCAATTCTTCTGTTTTAACTACCTTTACCATTATCTAAATCCCTCCACTCTATAACCTAATCTAGAAAGATAATTAGCAGTTTCAGTAACTTGCTCTCCCGTTCGATTATTTATTGGAATCTGACTTCCCCTAGAAAGAACTAATCTTCCCGTATAAATTCCATCACTTTCCAAATTTTCTAATTTTTTTATTGCCATTTTATTTATTTCTCCTTAAAATGGCTGCTAGCGGATTTCCTGTCTGCTCTGTTGCCATTTTATTTATTTCTCCTTAAAATGGCTGCTAGCGGATTTCCTGTCTGCTCTGTTGCCATTTTATTTCTTATCTCCTTTCTTTCCCTTACTTTCTTTTCCAGATAACTTTTTAACAACTGCAACTTTCTTCTGTTTATCTTCTTGAAGCCATTGTAATTTTCCAAGTCCTGGTTGTCTCATTGTCAAACCAATCTTAGGACTATCTCCCTTAAAACTTATAGCTACAATTCTTGCAACACAATCGTCTCCCTTTGCAAGAGTTCTTTTACTTGCTTTTCCGCTTAATGTTCCAGCCTTATTTACAGAAACATAATCTTCCATTGTCTGAGAAATATGAATCATTCCTCTCATACTTCCAATATCGATAAATGCTCCGAAATTAGCAATCTCATTAATTGTTCCATAAACAAGTTCATGTAATTCCGGACGCCAAGTCAATAATGTAAACTGACTTCTATAAAACACGGCACCGTCTCCAGGAATTATAACTCCATCTTCCATGTCTTCAACACTTATTACTGCGATAACCTGTCCAAGCTCCTTATCAACTGAATTAACATAACTCTCGTTAAGCTGATTCTCTATAGCTTCACTTGTAGGCAAACCAAAATGCTTTGGCTCTACTCTTACATGGTCCTCAACATTCATTAAATAAAACATTTTTTTCTTTATCTCCTATACTCATTAAAGATATATTCCTAACAAAAAATCGGTTTAAAAACCTTCCTGTCCAAACCTCAAAACATCTTTAATTTCATCGATTGTTTTCTGTTGACTCTTCTTATCTGACATCCTTACAAATTTAATCAGCAAATTTTTCAAATCTTCAATCTTAAGAAATTCAATCCTGTAATTATCAACAAGAAAATACAAACGATATCCCTCATATCTCAATTCCTTAATTGCCACATTTCCGATTTGTGCTAAAAATTTCCCTTTTTTTAGGATTCTCTTCCAATGAGTAAATTAACTCGAATATTTTAACAGATTCTTTCTTAAATTTCTTATTAATATCTTCTTCTAAGTTTTTAACAATAATTACCTTTGCCATCTTTTCTTGGCCTTTTCTAATGCTTCTTTTGCTGAAATAGTGTCACTTGTGTCCATCAATAAATCATGTAGCTGCCTTTCCGTAGCGCTTTTTATTAATCTATTGACTATGTCAGCATAAGTTTCTCCTTTCATTCCAAACTCTTTCATCTTTTCCTTTGCTTCTCTTGTTATCGCAATTGTCGTATGTTCCATTTTATAACGCTTATAACAATTATAACGCTTATAATTTATAAATCTTTCGCATAAATCCTAAAAACCCCTTCCCAAAATTCAAAGCCCATAAACATATTCATTGCAGAATTCACAATTCTTCTCAATAGGACAAGGTTTAAAACCACCAGAATATGCTTGTTGAATCTTATGAGCCATTTGTATCAGCTCGCTCTCTACCTCATAAATATTAAATCCTTGCATTCTATCAGAGCTAACACAAACAGCATTCCCCTTATCATCAAGCTCAAACTCTAAAGGTTTATCCAAACGAAGCATATCCAATGTGATTTTCTTAACTTTTCCTAACTGCCCTGCAGCAAGAGCATAATATCCCAGCTGCCAATTTCTCGCCTTTCCTGTAATCTGACTCTTATTTGTCTTATAATCAATAATCTCAATTTCTCCATTCTCATTAAAATCTATTCTATCTGCATATCCAATAAAATTCAAGTCTCCAAGCCTTGCATTCAGAGCTTGCTCAGTCTTACTCCTCTCAGAATATTTATTTTTATTCCTCTCATAAAATATTCTAATCAAATGCTCTGCTTCTTCCAAGCTCACAGACTCCCAATCTTGTTCTAAATTCTTCTGTTTAGCATAATCAAGAAAATCCTTCAGCTTCGAGAAACAAAGTTCAACTCCTTTTTCCAAAACAGAATGAACAAAGCTCCCTAATCTAATCGCCTCCCAATTCACAATTTTCTGATCAGGCATATTGTATCTGTATTTATACTCATACTTTTTCTGACATTCATCAAACAACAAAAGAGCAGAAGGAGAAAATTTAATCTTACTAATATCTTTTTCAAAGGAACTAATTTTCCCAGCATTCTGCAAAAGCTCTGTGAATGTCCCTTCAAAGTCTCTTGCCCTTAAAGCCCGGCTTATATCCAATCCTGTTTTAATCTTGAGCTCAGGCTCCTCAAATTTTTCCTCAGAATCAATCATAAACGTAAAATCAGAATTTTCCTTATACCTAACCTCATCCAAAAACTGACTCGGGTAATGTTTCTTCCCCCCATAATTTTGAGAATAAGTTAAAATTAATTTGCTTTTTGCACGAGTAAATCCAACATAGGCCAATCTCCTCTCATCATAAATCTGTTGTTTCCTCTCATACTCTTCTATAAAATAGTCTCTTTCTTCTTCATCCAAATCATTAATAAAACTTAATTCAGGATTCAACTCACTTGGTATAAGCATATTATTTGCATATTTAATAATTGGAAATCTTTTTTGTGCCATTGAAGTAATTATAACGGTCTTATACTCCAATCCTTTTGTGCTATGACTTGTCATAAGACGCACTCCTTTCTTTTCCAACTCGCTCGCCTCTATATCAATGTTTAAACTTCCAATAACATCTAAATAATTTACAAATCCAGATAAGCTAAGTCCATGTAACCCTCTCTGCTCCTTAGCAAGATCATAAAACTTATTTAAATTCAAACTAATCTCTTTCTCTTCCTTAGTCTTATTACTCCGAATTATCCCAGAAATTCTATAAATCTCCTTAATCAAAACCTCTATCTCTTTATCAGAAAAAGGCAACATCATCATTATTCTCTCGATAAGAATCTTCATATGCATCTTCCCCTCCTCTGACAAATCAAGCTTCTCAAGCTCATTCAACAATTTAACAGATAAACATTCGTCTTCCCTATTTTCCTTTATGAATTTCCCAATCTTTATCAAATCCATTTCTTCAAATCCCATTCTATAAACAATATCCCACCACGCCTGCTCTCCGCCTTTTCCCTTACTCTTCAACTTATCCAAAATATTTAGATAATCTATTACTTTCTTGATTTCATCCTTCCCTAACAGGCTCCCCTTAGAAACAGAACAATAGTCAATTCCTTTCATGTCCAAAAAAGACTTAATAATTCTTCCCTGTTGATGTGTCCTAAACATAATACATATCTCTTCTTCTTCAATTCCCTTAGCAATTTCAGATTCAACAATCTCCGCAACTTTCCTTGCTTCCTCTCTCCCATCCTTCAATTCAAAAACTTCTATCTCCTCTCCTTCTCTATCCTCAAAATTCTTAACTTCAAAACAATCTTCAGGATTATCGTAATTATTCAAAATAAGTTTATGTGCAGCCCTTAATATCTTGTTACTACTCCTATAACTCTTATCTAAATTAAAAACATCTTTCTCAGAAACATTAAAGACTTTCTTGAATTCATTAAAATTCTCCTTATATGCTCCCCTAAACCTATATATGCTCTGATTTAAATCGCCTACAATCGTTATGTTTTTCTTCATCCCAGCCAAAGCAATTAACAAATCCAACTGAACCTTATTAGTATCTTGAAATTCATCAACAACAATATAATCATATTCCTCGCTAATTTCATTATGCTTCTGCAATAATTCCAAAGCCATATTATTCAAATCTGAATAATCTAAATATCCCTTAACTTTCTTTATCTTTTCGTATCCTTTCCAAGCAGAAATAAATTTCCTCAAATCAATAATCATTCTTACTCTATCAATCTCTCTCACTAAATCTTTTTTCCCCATCTTGTCTTTTTTATCTCTCTCAGCAAGTCTAAAATTGCTCAAATGCATTGTTTGCAATTCAAACTGTAAACTCTCAAGTCTTTTCTCCAAATCAACCCCTTTAAACTTCTCCTCCCTCTCAGAAATATATTTTTCCAATTTTTCAATTTTAATTCCTAAGTCCTTAGCAGTCCCGATACTTGCAATATATCTATGACAATAATAAGGTTGAATCTTAAAATTAGTATGTAAAACAACTTTTGCACTATCCGGATCTAAAACA
>Ga0210057_1007360_pt1 | contig 13371 bp, 18 predicted proteins | sample CryGeyCG2114_010_2_FD_183968 | JGI IMG/M metagenome (GOLD analysis project Ga0210057, IMG submission 183968) | Groundwater microbial communities from aquifer - Crystal Geyser CG10_big_fil_rev_8/21/14_0.10 (SPAdes) (version 2) | ecosystem: Environmental > Aquatic > Deep subsurface > Groundwater ... | reverse complement strand
ATTACACTGCAGTTTTCAGAAAAATAAGGGGAATTAAAAGAGAGGCAAGCGTAAAACAGCTTATTTTGGAATTTGCTATTTTTATGATTCTTGTTGCTTCAGCATATATTTATCAGGATCCGTTAATTAATACTCTCCCAAGTCCGTTTAATATAATCATTTTCCTTGCAGTATTAGCTGTGCCGATAACCTTGTATATTAAGGAAAGGTTTTGGGTAAAATAACTTTTTTATATTCCCCTTAATAAAAGAATAATTGAAAATGTTAACAACAAGAGCATAAAATTTCCCGCAGTTCCAAGGGAACTTAAAAAATACCATGCAATAAGAAATATTATTGTTACAGTGATTTCTTTAAAATGCTCTAAACCAAATTCCAAATAATCTGAGTGTGGTTTATTTAACGCATGTTCTTGTTTTAGGTTTACATTAATTTCTTCTTTTGAAAGTCCTATTTTTTCTATTGATCGTTTATCAATTATCTTATTCAGGATATTTTCATCTATTCCAACTTCTTTTAATGATTTTCTAAGCTCCGATGGGGGCATGCTTTCATCAAGTTTTTCATTAAGATAATTTTCAATTTCTTTTTGTGCACCCAATGAAAATCACTAGTTAATCTTTTTATTTTAGGTTATAAGAATTTTTTGGTTTAAGTTACCAGCGTATTTCCTGCATATCCGTTCTGAACTTTTGATTCCCTTGGCTTTCAGAAATTTTTGTTTCAATTCCTGCTTGATGCATTAACAAGCCGTTCCACGCAATCATTGCTTTTAATTTGAACCACCTCCGTAAAATTCAATTTTTTCCTACTCCTCGATTTTTCTCAGCTTAAATCCATGCTCCGTTTGAATGGAGCAGAAATTTAATGCTTCCAAAAACCGCAAGACGTTTCCGGAAAAAATTTCAAACCGGAGGTGGTCAAATGGTTGAAATCCAAAATCCAAAAATTGAAGAAATTCTTCAAGCTTTACAATCTGAAGAACCAACGGACAGAGAAATCTGGATTCTAACAAAATACGGTGCGGGTTTCCGATGAAATCCGCACCGGCATTCTGCCCTTTCAAAAGTAATAAAATGGCGCAAGTAGAATCTATTATTGCGAGCCGAGAACCAAAATCTGCTTCTATAAAAGAGGCTCAAAATATGAATTTATCACTTTTCAAGACCTTTCAATCGTCAAAGGGTTTGGAAGCATTTTTGAATAAAATGTGCAATCCATTCATTTTGAAGCAAAACTCTTACTACTTGGAATTGGCTCAGTTAGTGGAAATATTGAAAGTAGAAGGGTTTTGGACTAAAAGAGGCGCCCTCTCAATTTCTAGTAAGTCTCCTGAACTGATAAAATGTTTTTCAAATTTGTTTAACAATTTGTCAATGAGCTATTCTATAGACTATACATTGAAAATAAAATTGCCAATAGATTATTTGGATATTAAATCTATTAGTTTGTTTGAGAACGGCTCTGAAAAGCGTTTTAATTTTGAAAAAAATGTGTTCAAAGGAAAAATTGACAAGATAGCCTTTTCAACTAGGTCGAAATCTGGAATATACTTGTTGAAGATAAATGACGCTGAACACTATTTTCAATTTTCCATTTCTGGCAATCAGTTCCTTTCTTCGCCTGGTTTATATGTATACTCTACTGTAAGGGCAAACAATAAATCTTTCGTGGTATTTTTGGAGAGTGTTCTTTCGGAGAAAAGCGGAACTTACGACATACGCATTAACGACTTCCTAAAGGAATCTTCTCCTTTTATTATTGTCCGTGTTTTTGCATCCGTTATAGATTGTGAAGGAAGCATTCGGTATTCAGGGCTAACTCGCAATATACGTTTAAGAATGTACAATGATTCCTATCTTATGGATTGGAAGAACTTGTTGTCTCGGATTGGAATAACCTCTAATTTTTCTTCCGGTAGGTTGACGATAACAAACAACCAAAATTTTCAGAAGTTCTCTGATTTAGGCTTTGAGTTGGTTCATAAAACCAAGAAACAAAGGTTTGAATCAATTTTGAAGGGTTATACAAAAAGACAGATTTTAAGAGGTTCAAGCAAGGTGTTTTATGTTGGGCAATTGAAACTTTTGAACAGAAAAGTGTCTGTGTTAGAATTTTCAAAAATATTGGGAAAGAGCAAGCGCGTAGTGTCACACTATTTGACCTTGCTGGAGAGAACTGGTTATATTAGTGCTGATAAAAGCTCTAAAAAATTTCTTTATTACGCTGAGTCATAGCCATGTAACTTCTTGTTGGTCTGTTCTAAACCTCTGGTTTGGTTTTGATTCCTCAATTGTGGTAGTTACTCCGCTTTTATACATCAATATTCCAAGCCAGCTGACCATAACGCCGTTGTCCTGTGCAACTTCCTGAGGGCAAATATATAATTTCACTTCCCGTTCTTTGCACATTTCTGAAGCCATTTTCTGCAATGCTTTTGATGCGGCAACACCGCCTGTAATAAGTAATTCTTTTTTCCCTGTGTGTGCTAAAGCTCTTTCAGTTACCTCAAGTAGCATTGCAAAAGCAGTATGCATTAAACTGTAAGCAAGATCCTCCTTTTTCACTTTCTCTATTTTTAATTTTGCCGCAGTTAAAAGTCCTGAAAAAGCAAGGTCCATTCCCTTCACAGAATAAGGCAGGTCTATGTATTCTTTTCCCTCAAAATACATTTTATCAATAACCGGGCCTGCAGGAAAACCAATTCCAAGAGACCTGCCAAAAGTATCAAGCAAGTTCCCTACTCCTGTATCAAGTGTTTCTCCATAAACCCTGTACCTGCCGGATTCATAACCAATAATTTGGCTGTTTCCGCCTGAAACATACAATACAAGAGGATCCTTGCAGGAGCACATTTTTTTGCCTATTTCTATATGTGCAACGCAGTGATTCACCCCAACAAGAGGTTTATTATGTAGCAGAGCAAGTGTTCTTGCTGCAGTTGCTGTTACTGTAAGCGGTGCACCAATTCCAGGTTCCTGAGAAAAAGCAATACAATCAATAGCTTTCCATTCCTTTTTGGATTTTTTAAGCGCGTTTTCAATAAGTCCGGGAAATTTTTCAAGGTGATGGTCAGCAAGCTCCCTTGGTATAAGCCCGCCTTCTTCTGTTGTAAATGTATGCTTTTCATTTGCAAGAATCAAACAATCTGAATCAACAATGCCAACACCTGAAGTATGCGCAGTTCCTTCAAGGCCAAGGCATACAATTTTTTTTCTGGGAGCAGTCATTTTCCCGCCTTAATTATTTTCGCTGCTGCTTTTTTCAGCCTGTTCATTACCGCCAGACCGATTTCTTTTTCAGGTATGCTTTCAGCAATAATTAATTCAGTTTTGGTTTTATCAAATTCCCTGAAACTTTTGAATAAATTTTTTGCAATTTTTTCACCTGTGCTGCCGATTTTTTTTGTATTTTTATTATATGTTTTTCCTGAAAATGAAAGAATCCCTATTTTTTTTGCACTAAATTTTTTCAGCAATTCTTGTATTTTTGCCGCTGTTTTTTTTTCAGTCCCTTGCACAATTATTATTTCCGCTTTTGGAGCATAATGTCTGTATTTCAAACCCGGTGATTTTGCAGCCTCTTTCAAATGGTTTTTTCTGAATTCTTTTTTTACAAGAGAATGTACTTTTATTTTTCCAATTTCTTTTTCAATTTGTTCAAGTGTAACTTTTCCTGGTCTTAGAAGCATTGGTTTTTTTTGTGAAAAATCCATTACTGTTGATTCAACCCCTATTTTGGTTTGTCCTGAATCAAGTATCAAAGGGATTTTTCCTTCAAGGTCCTCAAGTACATGCTGTGCTTTTGTCGGGCTCGGGTTTCCAAAAGAATTTGCGGATGGTGCAGCAATTGGTTTCCCAAGCTCTTTGATAAGTGCAATAGCGACCAGGTGTTTTGGCATTCTTATTGCCACAGTATCAAGGTTTCCCGTTGTTATATTTGGAACAATTTTTTTCTTTTTCAGAACAACTGTAAGAGGCCCGGGCCAGAATTTTTTAATTAATTTTTCTGCTTTTTCAGGGACTTCTTTTGCAAGTTCATACATCTCAGATTTTTCAGAAATGTGTACTATCAATGGATCATCACTTGGTCTTCCTTTTGCTTTGAAAATTTTTCTCACAGATTTTGCATCAAGTGCATTTGCACCCAAACCATAAACCGTTTCAGTAGGAAAAGCGACAATGCCGCCATTTGCCATTATTCTAGCCACGTTTTTGATGATTTTTTTTTCAGGTTTTTTTGAATTAATTTTCAATATTTTAGTTTTCATCTTATCACCAGAAAGTATATTATAATTACATCATAAAGCACGTGTGCAATGTATAAAGGAATAAGATTTTTGTATTGCTTGTATGCAACCGCAAGAATCAAACCCAAAAAAGTGGCTCCTATAACTTGTGCAATTGATCCGGAACTGTAATGAAATATTCCGAATATTATGCTTGACCCCCATATATCTGCTCTTGGAACAAGAAATGCCCTGAAAAAATATTCTTCTAAAAAAAGCCCAATGGTAATAGTAATTGCAAAATATATTGGAGAAAATGTATACGCGCTTTTGATTAAGTTTTCCATTTTTCCAAGGTCATTGAATCCGATTAGTGCAAGAATAAATGAAAATAATGCTGAATATATGAAAAGCGCTGCAACAATTTTTATTGCAGTAATAATTCCTTTTTCAGGGGGTATTTTTTCCAATCCAAATTCTTTTAGCATAATTTTTTTGTTTTCAAAATTTGCTATATAAAATAAGGGCGCCAAAAAAAGGAAGAAATTGAGAAACAGGGCATAAGGAAGCTCTATGTCGAAACCCCCTTATTTTTTGAATTCTGTGTAACCGCAGTTTCCGCAATGCATTCTCTTTTCGTGCTGTGCCATGAATACTCCTGGTCCGCACTTTGGACATACTTTTCTTTCTTTTATTGCCTTGTCCCCTTCTACTTTATAGTAACTGCCTTTTTTCATTGCAGGGTGTTTTTTAGGGGGCTTCTTGCCTTTTGGTTCTTTTTTTTCTGCCATTTATATTCACTCCTTCTTTTCTTCGCCGTTTTCGACCGGCGGTTCCGATTGATCCGTCTGCGACGGGGCTTGGCTGGCTTTAGCCTTAGGTTCTTCTTTCTTTTCCTCTTCTTTTCCGAAGTTTCTTGTTTTTATGTACTTAAGCTCTGTTTTTTTCAGGTCTTCAGGGCTCTTGTATATTTTTGCTTTTCCTTTTGTATTGGTTGTCCCATATTTTGTTTCAAGAACATCTACTGCAATATTTTTTTCATTTGTGTTTGTGAGTGATGCGAGCTTCTGCCTGATATCTTTTCTGGATGGCGTTGAAGTTGCCTCTTTCACAGTAAACGATACTTCCTGCCTGTTCAGCAGTACGTTTTCGTGTTTTGTTGTTATTTCTACTTTCATTCAATCACCTGCTTAACCTTAAAGCGTATTTTCCTGGTTTTGTTATCCCCATTTTCTGGGCTATTTCTGAACCCTCTGCGTTGAGAATTACAACATAGCCTCTCCAAAATGTCGTGAACGTATTCGATCCGCATATCGGACAAATGTCTCCGCCTTCTTCAAGAACGTATCTGCAACCTCTGCATGCTTTTTCTTGTGCCATCAAATCACCTATTTTTTATCTTCCTTTTTCTTTTTTTTCTCCGCGGTTTTTGCGTCAATTTTTAGCCAATCAGTTTTTCCTAAACCAACCTGCCTCATTGTAAGACCTATTTTGGAGCTTGATAATGTTCCTCTAAGACTTATTGTGACAATTCTTGCCTTAACTTCGTCTTTCAAAGTGAGTTTTTTCTTTGTTTCTTTTCCGATAAAGCCAGGGAGTTTTGCGTCATAATTGATGTAGTCATCCATGATTTGGGAAACGTGTATCAGGCCTTCAAGTGGGCCCGTTTTTATGAATGCACCGAATTCGGTTACATCGGATATTTCCCCTTCCACAAGTTCGTGCATTTTCGGCTTGTATGCAAGGAATGTTATTTCAGATTCGAAGTAAACCGCTCCATCTCCCGGAACTATTTTTCCATCGCCGATTTTGCCCACATCGGTTACTGCAATTACCACTCCTATATCCTCATCAAGGATGCTCTCGTACACGCCTTTTGCCTGTTCAAATATTGTCTTCTTGAGGTTGCCTCCGATTTCGCTTGGCGGAACCCTTATTGTGTCTGATATTGTATAACTTAGATACATTCTACATCAACTCCTAACATATCTCCAATTTTTTTTTTTGCCTTAAGTATAACACTTTCCCATTCAATTTCTTTACCGAGTTCTTTAATTCCTTATCGTTTGTCGCAATAATAGCTTCAGGAGCCATTTTTCTAAGTGCCTCGTCAGCTCCCTTTTCATCATTCTCAACTATTTTCACGTGCCTTTTTTCGATAAGTATTTTTGCCACATTTGCCTCTTTTCGGGTCTTTGGACCATTATGGGATAATTTATCCAACTCCTGTATAACCTGCCTCGGAACAACGAATTCTGCTTTTCCAAGCAGTTTTCCGGTTTCTTCAAAAACATCAATATTGAACCTCGCAATATTAAGGAGCATATTTGTATCAAACGCAACTTTACTGGATTGTTCCATATGCACTTAACCTCCAACCGCTTGGGTCCCTTTTGCTTATTGCAACGTTTTCCCCTTTTTCAACTATAACAAAACTGTTTGTTGCAATCTCAAATTCATCTTGTCCTGCGTTCTTTATAATTTGTCCGACAGTAGTTGATGTTCCTATTGCAAGTACAACAAATTCATTTGCTTTCAAATCTGTTTTCATATTATCAATGAGCCTTTTCAGAAGCTTTACTTTTACCTTAATATTTTTTGTTGGTGCAGGTAGTGTTCCTTTTTTGCCCACAACCTGTCCGCGCATTTCATCATTCTTCGTGAAAAAAGGATCAATCTTTGTTCCAAACGCAATTAACCCGCCTGCTTTTGCTTCCTTGAGCATGCCGCCGCCTTCAATTCCAATGCTTGTTATTTTAGTTTCAAATGTTTTTCCATTATCCATAGGTCCAACTTCAATAACATCGCCAATTTTCATTTTTCCCTGAATAATACTTCCGCCAAGAACTCCGCCTTTGAGGTTTTCAATTTTTGTACCTGGCTTGTTAATATCAAAACTCCTTACAATAAATGCCTTCAATGGTTTTGAATCATCTTTCTTTTTTGTAGGAATGTGCTTTTCGATTGCCTCAATAAGAAGATCAATGTTTGTTCCAAAGTTTGCAGCAATTGGTATTATAGGTGCGCCTTCATAACCGTATTCTTTGAGAAACTTTTCTATTTCAGAATAACTTTCCTTTGCCCTTTTCAAATCCACGAGGTCGATTTTGTTTTGTGCAACAACAACATTCTTTACTCCTGCAATGCTGAGTGCCATTAAATGCTCTGCCGTACTTGGCTGTGGACATGATTCATTTGCAGCAATAACAAGGACAGCTCCATCCATAAGAGCCGCACCTGAAAGCATTGTTGCCATAAGTGTTTCGTGGCCGGGAGCATCTACAAAAGAAACTTTTCTCAGCACCTTTGCCTCGCCAATTCCTTCACATTTTCCTGTTGCATTGTAGCCTTCGCTCCCTTTTGCCTTATCACAGTTGTAGAAAGTAGCATCTGCATAGCCAAGTCTTATTGATATTCCTTTTTTCAGCTCTTCGCTGTGAGTGTCAGTCCACTTTGTGGTCAGAGCTTTTACTAAGGAGGTCTTACCATGGTCGACGTGACCAATCATTCCAATGTTTATTTCAGCCTGCATTGCTTCTTTCTTAACCAATTTATCCCTTCTTTCCTTTTTTCATATCTTTAGGATCAACAGGTGATGCTTTTCCAACGTTCGCCAAAGATTCTTTTACTGCTTTTTCTTTTGCTGAAAGTTCTTCATCTTTTTCCTGAGGTTCGGTTGAAAATATACTTTCAAGTTTTTTATTTCCATCTTTAGTTACTTTCAAATTAATTTGGGATGTTTCATCAGAAATTTTGTTGCCTCTTCTTGTAACTTTTTTTCTCAATCCTGTTTTTGAATTTTCAGTTATGTATATTGATTTTCTGTTTGTTCCTTCAAGGTCGTGTCTCATTGGAAACCCTTGCTTGTCTGAACCTCCAGTTATCTTGGCTTTGTAACCATCAAGGCCAATTGTGCCAAGTTCAACTTCTTCTCCTATTTTTTTCCCCAAGAACAATCCGGCATTCTCTATTTTCTTGAGGTATGCTTTTTTTGTTTTTGGATCTGACACTACTATATTCATCTAAAAACCTCCTTAAGCTTCCACTTTTTCTTCCATTTTTTTAATGAATTGAATAAGTTCAATTTCTTCCGCAGAAAAATTCTCAGCAAGATTTTCTATGCTTAAAAAATCCCTCTGAGGAATATACGAATAAAGATTATCTTTTTCAAAAATGTGTTTTCCGCATACCGCGTCATCTATTGAGACAGCAACTTCATCTCCTTTTTTTGCTTCAGTAACTGTTTCTCCGTTAGATTGTATCCCCTGTATTCTGCCTATTACGGTGCCTTTTTTCATTAGCTTTACTCCTTTCTTTAGTTTTCCTTCTTCAACTCTGACTCCGACAACTGCTGGTCCAGAATTTCTGAATATGTGTCCTGGTAGAATAGTTATTTTTGCGGGGAAAACTATTGAGGATAATTTTTCTTGTTTTTCTTTTTCCCTTTCCTGTTTTGCCCATTCTTCATATTCTTCAAGTATTCTGTAAACAACATCGTTTTTGAAAATCATTACATCGTTTTTCTTTGCCTCGATTTCAGCAGCTTCGCTAACTTTTGTGTGGAATGCAAAAATCACCCCTTTATATTTGTCCTTGTCCGCAACCGGCATTATTTCAAGAACATCCTTTCTGGCGATTTCTCCCACATCAGCTTTCATTACTTTTATGCCCCTGTCCTCAAGGAGCTTTACCATTGCCTCAAGCGATCCAAGCGTATTGCTTCTCACAATTGGCCCTATGGAATCTGAAGTAATTTTTATTTTTTGCAGTTCTTCAGAAATTTCCTTTACATTTTTTTCAGTTGCATGCCTTACCGGACAACCGCTTATTGCGTCCTCTAATCCGGGCGCTGCAATTTTCACTCCTGCAGCAGCATAAACTTCCTTGACACTTCTGAATTTTTCCGATGGATTTTTCATATCATCAAGCGGCTTTGGCTCAAGAAGCGCTCTTATTTTTGTTGTAATAACGGAGTTCTTTCCTCCTACTGCAATTTCCTCTCCGACCTTTAGCATGCCGTCATAAATTATAACATCAATTGTTTTTCCAAGACCTTTCTCTTCTCTAACCTCAAGCACTGTTCCCCTGCATTGTCCTTCAGTATGGATTTCAAGTTTTTTATCAAGATATCTTTGTGAAAGCCCCGCAAGGAACATCATAAGTTCAGCAACTCCGATTTTTGCTTTTGCTGCTGTTGGAATAATCGGTATTTCTTTTGTAAAATCCTTTATTCTATCAAACCTTTCGCTCGGAAAGCCTTTCTGGTGAAGCTGTCCTATAAGTTCATAAATTTTAATGTCAAGCCTTTCAAGAACTTCCTGCTTTTGTGCAGCCATTGATTCCGACGCGCTTTGACCAGGTACGGTTCTCCATCCTTGTATTGTGTCTATTTTATTTATTGCAACAATGAAAGGGCACTTGTAACTTTTCAGAATTTCAATCGCTTCCTTTGTCTGATCTTGTAAACCTTTATGCACATCCACTACAAGCACGGCCAAATCAGCAATGCTTCCGCCTCTTTTTCTCAAATTGGTGAAAGCTTCATGTCCAGGAGTATCAATGAATAAAAGCCCGGGTATTTTTAAATCGAATTTGTATTTCTGAAGCAATGTTCCGGATTGTTTTTTGATTATGCTGAGTGGAACCTCAGTTGCACCAATATGTTGGGTAATTCCACCTGCTTCTTTTTCAGCAATAGATGTGCCTCTGACAGCGTCAAGTATTTTTGTCTTGCCTGCGTCGACGTGACCCAATACAGTTATTATGGGTTTCCGGATTACCATGATTTTCACTCCAACCCCGTTGATCCGAAGCCACCTTCGCCTCTTGATGTAGAGTCAAGTTCTTTGACTTCTTCAATTTCAGGTTCTTCTATTTTGTTGAATACAACCTGAGCTATTTTTTTGCCTTTTTCAATCTTGTATTCTGTTTCGCCAAGATTTGCCAGTATGACTTTTACCTCGCCCCTATAACCTGAATCAATTGTGCCAGGAGTATTGAGGAGTGTGAGACCGTGGTTTATTGCCAAACCTGATTTTGGCCTCACTTGTGCTTCAAATCCTTTTTCAAAAGCCATTGCAATTCCAGTGCCCACAAGAGCCCTTTGCATTGGCTTTAGAATGATTTCTTCATTTGAGTAAAGATCAAATCCCGCATCTCCATGATGCTCCACTTTAGGCATTTTGGCATCCTGACTGAGTTTTTTGATTCTTACCTTCATTCACTCACTTCTTCTCGTTTTCAGAGTAAATCATTTCTGTATCCACTTTCTGATAGTCGTGCAGTTCGTTTTCATCGAAGAATCTTTTGATTTCTTTTTTTGCAGTTTCAATGCTGTCCGAAGCATGTATGATTGTGTTCTGTATACTCAATGAAAAGTCCCCTCTTATTGTTCCTGGCAAGGCTTCGGTTCCTTCTGTAACGCCTGCCATGCTTCTTACAACATCGACAACTTTTCTTCCTTCAAGCACAAGCAGAACGCTTGGTGTTCTTTGCATGAATTCTTTTATGCTTGGAAAAAAAGGTTTGTCGGTTAAATGAGCATAGTGCTCCTCAAGTTTTGCGTCTGTAAGATGTTCTATTTTCATTGCAATTATCTTGAGGCCTTTTCTTTCAAACCTGTGGATAACTTCTCCAATGAGACCCCTGTTGACTGCGTCCGGTTTTATTATAACCAATGTCTGTTCCATTTACTGAGCCTCCTTGGATTTTTTCTTTATCTCCTTGTCCCTGTGATGTGCGTTTGTCCATTTCACTTTCACAGGATTTCTTTTTAATTTGAGAAAATTTTTCTGGGTTTTTGTGTTCTTGAACCAGTAAACTGTACCATCTTTTTTCACGTACATGAGTCCTGTGCCCTTAGGAATTTTCTCTCCTGAAAACGTATCTGTTGGCATTACGCGGACACCTCCGCGTTCAGAGGTGCTCTATCTCCTTGTACCCTATGGGTACGAGGCCTCGCAGAATTTTGGAATTCTGCAAGGTCGCTTGAGCTCGATAGACCTTGCTTTTTTTCACAATCCACTTTAATCACCTAGCCTTTATTTCTTTTGCTTCCCTTTCTGTCGAGAGCAAGGTTATGACGTCGCCTTTCTGGACGTTGCCTTTGACATTTCTTCTTTTAACACGCCCCTGTTCCGGACCGTCGAGGATTTTGCAGAGAACTTGAATTATTTCTCCGTAAACTCCTGTCCTGCCAAGCACCTGGACGATTTCCGCAGGTGTTCCTTTATCCATTTTTCAACACCTACTTTGCTGCCTCTTGCAGTTTCTTTGCAAGTTCAGCAAGTTCGTTTTTCTGGTCGCCTTCTTCAAGTACAGCAATTGCTGCTGTGCCCACATGAATTCCTGCCATTGTGCCAAGATCTTTTTTGGTTGCTGCGTAGCTGTAAGGTATTCCTTTTTCCTTGCATATTAGTGGCAAGTGCATAACGATTTCAGGCGGGGAAACATCTTCGGCAATAACAATTAGTTTTGCAGTTCCCCTTTCAGCAGCCTTTGTGGCCTCGTTGCTACCTATTTTAATTTTTCCTGATTTTTTTATCTTCTCCAGAACCAGAGTCTGTTTAGCTTTGAGCTCCTCAGGTACAGAGAACTTAACATATTCTGCCATTTGAATCGCACCTCCTTATCCCCTTTGGGGAATCATTGTCATTGGCAAAAAAACAGTACGAAATGTACTATATATTATAATTAAACTCCCCTGGAAGGCTTTAAAAAGGTTAGTTTTGGGGGTTTTCAGATGCTTTCCTGCATATAATCCGCCACTATTTGGATTATTTTTTTTATTGTTTCATTGCAGTTTTTGAAGTAAATTCGGTCAAGAACTTCCGACCCGTGTTTTCTGATTGCATCGCTTATAAGTGCGTGAATATTACCGGTAATCCCGGTAATCATAATAAACTGCCTATTCCTGGTGTTATTCATGCGTAAACCATGCTATTGGCCTTTTGCCTGAAACCGAATCTACTATAAAAAAGCCGATTTTGTCAAAGTACAAATATTGGCCTTTTTCAAGTTCCTGTTTTTCAATTGCACCTGCCTTTTTGGTGCCGTCAGGAAAATGCAGTTCAAGGTCAGCCATTTCCTGAATCCATGGGACAATTAATTTGCCTTTTGCATCAGTTCCAGCAAAGCTTCCTTCACATGAAAATTCATCAACCAAATTAATTTTGATGTTGTATGCATTCCTAAGCCTTACAACATGTCCTTTTGAAATAATCATTTCTTTTTTGGAAACATAAAATTCATGCAAGCCTCTTTTGAATACAAATTTTTTGCCCTCTTTTTCAAATTCAAGTTCCTCGTGCGAAGGCACAGTAAGTTTTATTGGATCATCAATAAATGTTTCCCTTCTTGCCTTATCCTGGATAAATTCCTTGTTGTAAGCGCTTAATTTTTGCATTGAAAATTTCGCATCGCTTGTTGTTAAACCAGAATCTTCAATTATTTTTTCAATTGCTCTTGGATCAAATCCTCTGCGTCTTATTGCCTGAATTGTTCCAATCCTGATATCGTCCCATCCTGAATATTCTCCTGATTCAATTCCAGCCCTGATTTTTGATGTACTTAAAATCATTCCTTCTGCCGACATGCGTCCAAAATGAACTGCGTGTGGGTAACCCCAACCGAAATATTTGCACAAATATTCCTGCTTTGTTTGATTCTGGGAATGCTCTTGCCCTCTTAAAATAAAAGTTACTCCCATTAAATAATCATCAACCGCGCTTTGGAACATGTAACTTGGCCACACATGATATTCTTTTTTTATCCGCGGATGCTTTGGCGAATCAACTATTCTTGCAACCCACCAATCCCTTATAGACGGATCAGGATTATCTAAATCAGTTTTGATTCTAAGGACAGCCTCGCCTTCCTTTGTTTCGTTTGAAATCATTTTTTCAAATTCCGCAAGCTGCTTTTCTTTAGAAATGTTCCTATGAGGGCATGCTTTCTTTTCTTGTGTAAGACTTCTCCATTTCTCAGATTCACAAAAGCAAACATAGGCTTTGTCCAATTCAATAAGCTTCCTCATATACTCATAGTAAATTTCCATCCTGTCTGAAGCAAAATAAATTTCATCCGGTTTTATTCCAAACCAGCCCAAATCTGATAAAAAAAGCGCTTCTGCATTTTCAATAGGC
>Ga0210057_1007359_pt1 | contig 13375 bp, 9 predicted proteins | sample CryGeyCG2114_010_2_FD_183968 | JGI IMG/M metagenome (GOLD analysis project Ga0210057, IMG submission 183968) | Groundwater microbial communities from aquifer - Crystal Geyser CG10_big_fil_rev_8/21/14_0.10 (SPAdes) (version 2) | ecosystem: Environmental > Aquatic > Deep subsurface > Groundwater ... | reverse complement strand
TCAAATATAAACATTGATGGCATAAGCTCTGATTCTCGTATGTGCCAGAAAAATTTTCTTTTTGCAGCACTTCCTGGGGGAAATGCTGATGGCAGAAAATTTATAGAATCTGCAATTGCTAAAGGTGCTGTAGCTGTTCTAGCCCCTATGGGAACAGAATTCACTGGCGATGCAATGTTTATTAAAACCGATGAAGTCAGGCGTGCACTGGGTTTTATATCGGCGAAATTTTATAGTAAACAACCGGAAAATATTATTGCAGTAACCGGAACTAATGGAAAAACTTCAGTTGCTCACTTCTGTCGTCATATATGGTCAAAACTAGGTAAGAAAAGTGCGAGCATTGGAACAATCGGAGTAATTGACGAAAAAGAAAAACTTCTTCCTGGCAGTGAAGGTCTTACAACTCCTGACCCAGTTCGCTTACACGGTTTTCTCTCCGATCTTTGCAATAAAGGTGTAACACATCTTGCCATGGAAGCTTCTAGCCATGGTCTTGAACAGTCAAGGTTGGCAGGAGTGAAAATTAAGGCCGCTGGTATAACAAATATAACGCGTGATCACCTTGATTATCATGGAACTTTTGAGGATTATTTTACTGCAAAAATGCGGCTGTTTAATGATGTTTTGCCAAAAGGCGGAACGGCAGTATTAAACGCGGATATAAAAGAATTTTCTGATATATTTGCTATATGCCGCACACGTTCAGATAACGTTATTACTTACGGAGAAAAGGGTGGTGATATAAAACTCATCCAGGCTAAGCCTTCACCTTCAGGGATTGATATTGAAATAGAAGTTGAGGGGACAATTTACAAAATAAAAACCGCGCTCATCGGCTCATTTCAATCTAGCAATTTATTATGTGCCATAGGGCTTGTTATGGCGGCTGGCAATGAGATAAGCGAAATAACAGAAGCCTGTGATGGTATTAAGGCTGTTACTGGTAGAATGGAAAAAGTTGCAGAGAAGAATGGGGTGCCGATAATAGTTGATTACGCTCATACTCCTGATGCTCTGGAAAAAGTTCTAATGGCTTTACGGCCACATACTAAAGCAAATCTTGTTGTTGTATTTGGCTGTGGCGGAGATCGGGATAAAGGTAAAAGGCCAATTATGGGAGAAATTGCCGACAGACTTGCTGACCTTGTAGTAGTTACAGATGATAACCCGCGCACTGAAAATGCAGAAACTATTCGAAGGGAAATAATGTCTGGTTGTAAAAATTGTGAAGAAATTGGTGACAGGGCACGTGCGATAGAATATGCAATAAAGAATCTTAAAAAAGGTGATCTTTTAGTTATAGCAGGAAAGGGTCACGAAGATTATCAGATAATAGGCGATAAAAAATCTCATTTCTCTGATGCAGAGGAAGCACGCAAGGTGGTAAAATTATTATGAATTCTTTGTGGAATTCTGTTGATGCCTGTATGGCAACAAAAGGTAAATCAGCAGAAGCATGGGTGGCAGATGGGGTCTCCATTGATAGCCGTACAATTAAAAAAGGTGATTTATATGTTGCCATAAAAGGCGAAAGTTTTGATGGGCATGATTTTATTGAAGATGCTTTTAAAAACGGTGCGGCTGCCGCTGTTATAAGTAAAAAAACCAAACATAACTATGCAGGTCCGTTGCTTGAAGTAAGGGATACTCTTGTTGCACTGACTGAACTCGGAAAATTTGCCAGAGAGCGAAGCAATGCGAAAATAATTGCAGTCACAGGAAGTGTTGGAAAAACAAGTGTAAAAAATGCTCTTGCCTTTGTTTTAGGCAAGCAGGGAAAAACACACTCAACACAGGGCAATCTGAATAATCACATAGGTTTACCACTTATGCTTGCTCGCATGGAACCTGATTGTGAGTTTGCCGTTCTGGAAATGGGCATGAACTACGCCGGGGAAATTTTACCTCTAACTAAATTGGCTAGGCCACATGTAGCTGTAATCACAACTATAGAAGCCGTGCATATGGAATTTTTTAATTCTGTGAAAGATATAGTAGATGCAAAATCTGAGATATTTGCCGGGGTAGAAAATGATGGCACTGCCGTTATTCCATTTGACCCGGTACATTATGAAAGAATAAAAAAAACTGCGGAATTTTATGGGATAAAAAACATAATAAGTTTTGGATGTAAAAATGGTGCAGATGTGAGAATGCTTTCATTTAGCGAAGGTAAGATAGAAGTTAAAACTGATAGAAAAAGAATGAAATATAATTTTCCTATTCCGGGAAAGCACCAGGCTTTAAACAGTATTGCTGTCCTTGCCGCTGTTTGGGGCTGTGAAGCAGATTTAGAGAAAGCTGCAAAAACTTTTGAAGATATTAAGTCTACAGAAGGCCGTGGAAAAATTTACGAGCTGAAGTTATCGGGAGATAAATTTTCACTGATTGATGATAGCTACAATGCAAGCCCTGCTTCTATGCGCGCTGCTTTTTCGGTTCTTTCTGAAATTAAAAAGAAGAAAGAGGGAAGAGCAATTGCTTTGCTGGGTAATATGTTGGAACTAGGTAAGGATAAGATAAAATTTCATAAGGATTTAGCCGGGGATCTGGAGGCAAATAAAATAGATAAGGTTTTTGTTTGTGGTGATATGATGGCAGAACTTTATGAGGCCTTGCCGGAAAAAATCAGAGGTGGTAAGTACGAATCGGCATCGGACATGTTACCTGTATTGAAAAATGAATTACAAAAAGGTGATATTGTTCTGGTCAAAGGTTCTCATGGCAGTAATATGTGGAAACTGGCGGAACAGATTCGGAAGGAGTATGAAAAATAAATGCTATATAATCTTCTCGTACCCCTGGCGCAGGATTATTCAATATTCAATATTTTTCGCTATCTGACTTTTCGTAGTGGCTGTGCAGTTATCACTGCATTTCTTATTTGTTTTTTATTTGGCAGGCCAATCATAAAATGGCTGCGCAGGGTCCAGGGTTCTGGTCAGCCTATAAGAACAGATGGACCGGAGTCACACATTGTGACCAAAAGTGGGACTCCTACCATGGGCGGTGTAATGGTTCTTCTCTCGGTGGTAGTTTCAACGCTTCTTTGGGCCGATTTAAGTAACAGTTATGTCTGGATTGTTATGCTGGTTACTGCTGGTTTCGGTACATTAGGTTTTATTGATGACTATTTAAAACTAACTAAAAGAACCCACCATGGCCTTGCAGGAAAAAGTAAACTTATTGGCCAGTTGGCAATAAGTGTTCTGGCTTATTTCTGGATAGCAAAAATAGGTTCAGAAGGGCAGGTGACTCATCTTGCTGTTCCATTTCTTAAAGATGTGTTGATAGAACTTGGCTGGTTTTATGTTGTGTTTGCAGTTGTTGTGATAATTGGTTCTTCAAATGCAGTGAACCTCACAGATGGTCTTGATGGTCTTGCTATTGTTCCGGTTATGATAGCAGCAGGATGTTTTGCTTTTATAAGCTATCTTGTTGGTAATGCGGTATTTGCAAGTTATCTGCAAATAAACGGTGTTCCAGGCAGTGGAGAGATAGCAGTAATATGTGCAGCAATAGTTGGAGCAGGTCTCGGCTTTCTGTGGTTTAATGCTCCGCCTGCTCAAATATTTATGGGAGATACAGGCAGCCTTTCTTTAGGCGGTATGATAGGAACTATAAGCGTTATAACAAAGCATGAGCTTGTTCTTGCTATAATTGGTGGGCTATTTGTAATGGAGACTCTTTCGGTAATGATACAGGTGCTCTATTTTAAAATTACAGGAAAAAGAGTTTTTCTAATGGCGCCAATACACCATCATTTTGAGAAAAAAGGCTGGTCTGAGCCTACTATAGTAATTCGCTTCTGGATCATTGCTTTTATTTTTGCTCTTATAGGGCTTTCAACTCTTAAACTTAGATAATCGTGGTTTTCTTGTGAGCAGGATAAGCGAACTTAAAGGCAAAAATTTTGCTGTGTTTGGTTTAGGAAAAGCCGGTAAAGCTGCCATTCAATTTTTACTTTCTTCTGGTGCACATGTATTTGCCTGGGACGATAACAGACAGCAATGTGATGCATTAACAGTTCTTGGAGAAAAAAATCTTACAGTAACGCCAATTGATAATTTCCCCTGGAAAGAAATAGCCGCATTGGTTCTAAGCCCGGGTATTCCCTTCACTTATCCTGAGCCACACCCGGTTGTAAAAATTGCCAAAAAAGAAAATTGCCCAGTTATATGCGATATAGAGCTTTTATATATTACTGTACCAAAGGCAAAATATATTGGTATAACCGGCACTAATGGTAAATCTACTACAACTGCTCTTATACATCATATTGTAAAAAATTCTGGTCTTAAGTCTGAGGTGGGAGGAAACATTGGAGTTCCAGCCTCATCACTGGAAAAAGATGCTGGAGCTTTTTATGTGCTTGAACTTTCTTCCTATCAACTCGATCTGCTTGATAAGACGAAACTAAACATAGCAATCCTTCTTAATGTTACGCCTGATCACATAGACCGGCATGGTACAATGGCAGGATATATTGATACTAAAAAAAGAATTTTTGCTAATCAGCAGAAAGGCGACGCAGCAATTATAGCGATAGATGATGAGATTACTGCCGGAATATATGATGAGCTTAAATCAACTACTTCTGCTCATATAATTCCAGTTTCCTGTCACAAGGAGATTAAAGGCGGCGTATGGATGACAGAAGATGTTATTCATGATGATATTGATGGTAATGGAAAAAAAATAAATATAGGAAAATTACGCTCTCTTCCTGGCAGGCATAATAAACAAAATATGGCTGCGGCTTATGCAGCATTACGTGCTGCTGGCCTGGAGGCAGAGAAAATAGCTGAAGGAATTAAAACCTTCCCTGGGCTTGCTCACAGGATTGAGTTTATAGATGAGATAAACGGCATAGCGTTTATAAATGACAGCAAAGCTACTAACGCTACTGCAGCCGCACAGGCACTGGCAAGCTTTGATAATATATATTGGATAGTTGGAGGCGTGCAAAAAGAAGGAGGAATAGATTCTCTTGAAGAGTTTTTTCCGCGTATAAGCCACGCTTTTCTTATAGGAAAAGCTCAGAATAATTTTTCTATGACTCTTGATGGTAAAGTTCCATTTACTAAAAGTGAAACGGTTGAAAATGCTATAAATGATGCTCTGAAGATTGCTGGAAATGATGATGGAAAAAAGGGCAAACCTATTGTGCTGCTTTCTCCAGCCTGCGCTTCTTTTGATCAGTTTAAAAATTTTGAGGAGCGTGGAGAGAGTTTTGCTAGTATCGTTGGAAAAATCAAAGGGTCCAGCGTGGGGGGCAAAAAAATATGATGGGAGATAGAACGGATACCAGCATGATAGGCAACTGGTGGTGGACAATTGACCGTTATTTGCTTGCTGTAGTTGGTATAATAACTGCCATTGGTATGGTTCTTATAATGGCTTCAAGCCCTGCAATGGCAGAGCGTTTGAATCTTAACCCTTTTTATTATGTGCATAAGCAGGCGGCATTTCTTTCAATAGGTGCTTTCTTGATTTTCATTTTTTCTGTAATGCCAATTACTGCACTTAGGCGTGTAGCTCTTATTGGTTTTCTCGGCAGTATATTTCTTCTGATACTTGTGCATTTTTATGGCTATGATGTAAAAGGTGCAAAAAGGTGGATCCGTATTTTTGGAACGCCTATGCAGCCATCTGAATTTGTGAAGCCTTTTTTTGCCGTTGCCATTGCCTGGGTTTTAGCGCGTAAGAGTATGGTGGAAAACTTTCCTGGTTTTAAAATCGCAACAGCAATTTATGCATTGGTTGTTGTTCTTATTGTCTTTCAGCCGGATTTTGGAATGACAGTGGCCATTTCTCTTGTCTGGGCTGCACAGATGTTTCTTGCCGGGCTGCCTATGTTATGGATTGGGGTGATTATAGTTCTTGGTGTTATAGGGTTTGTCGGAGGGTATCTTGCGTTTCCCCATGTTGCAGACCGAGTAAATATGTTTTTGAATTCTTCATCTGGCGATAATTACCAATCAAAAAAAGCATTAGAAGCATTTATGGATGGAGGTTTTCTTGGGCGTGGCCCAGGTGAAGGAGTTTTGAAAAACACAATTCCTGATTCACATACTGATTTTATATTCGCTGTAGCAGGGGAAGAGCTTGGTTTGATTGTATGTCTGGCAATAATAGTTCTTTTTTGTTTTATAGTTGTTAGAGGCTTTTCACGTATTTTCCGGGAAAGTAATTTATTCGTTGTTTATGCTGCTGCTGGTTTGTTGGTAGAATTTGGTATGCAGGCCATAATAAATATGGGCGTTGCTTTGAGCCTTCTGCCTAATACAGGAATGACGTTGCCATTTATAAGCTATGGCGGTTCTTCTACTCTGGCAATTTCCATATCTATGGGTATGATACTTGCTTTCACAAGGCGTCGTTACGGAACAATTATGCCCGCCAGGAAAAAGATGGATGAGTAAGAAAACAATAATTTTAGCTGCAGGGGGAACCGGCGGACACATTTTTCCTGCCGAATCTCTGGCAGAAGAACTTTCTGTGCGGGGTTACCGGCCAGTCCTTATTACCGACACACGATACCTAACTTATTCCGCAGGGGTAAAAAAACTAGAATATTTTATAATAAAAACCGGAATGATCGAAGGCGGTTTCTTTAAAAAAATTAAAGGGATACTCAACATAGCTATAGGATATTTTCAATCCCTGAAAATATTCAGAGAAACAAAGCCTTCAGTAGTTGTGGGCTTTGGTGGTTATCCCTCCTTTCCTACTATGTTTTATGCAACAGGTAGAAAAATCAAAACTATTATTCACGAACAAAATTCAATGCTTGGTAGAGCAAATTATGTTCTTGCTTCAAGGGTTGACGTTATAGCAACTTCTTTTCCTGAGGTTATGGGGATAGATGAAAAAGATGTGAAGAAAACTATTTTTACAGGAAATCCTGTTAGAGGCGCCATAAAAATTCTTAGAGATATGAAATACCCTCTTATTACAAATGATGGCGTTTTGAAAATACTTATTACTGGTGGTTCACAAGGTGCATCAGTTTTCGCAAAAATAGTTCCTGAGGCAGTGAGTTTTCTTCCTGAAGACTTACGACAGAGAATCAGAATTGATCAGCAATGTCGGCCAAGCGATATAGATGAAGTTCGCAAGAAATATAAAGAATTGGGAATAAGCGCTGATCTTGCAACGTTTTTTACAGATATGCCGGTAAGGCTTGCTTCGTCTCATCTTGTAATATGTCGTGCTGGCGCCTCTACTCTTGCAGAAATTACAACTGTTGGGCGGCCAGCACTAATGGTCCCTTATCCTCATGCCAAAGATAATCACCAGATGGTAAATGCTAATGCACTTGAAGATAGTGGTGGCGGTTGGGTTATGCCGGAAGAATCATTTACTCCGGAAGCTTTGGCGACTCGTCTGGAATCTTTTTTGAATCTTCCATCCAGTCTTACTGAGGCTGCAGAAAGTGCAAAAAAAGCTGGCCAGCCTGATGCTGATAAGAATCTCGCTGATATCGTTGAAAAATTCTGTCGTGAAATCGACAGAGAATAAATTCTATATATATTTGCACTACTGTCCGGTAAAAGATATAGTGCTTTTGCTTTTATTTTACGCCAGGCAGCCGAGGCAAGTAAAATTCCAGCGTAGCCTTACTACGTGAATTTTACTAGTCCGAAGGATAACGACGCGTAAGATAAAATGAAAAGCACTATAGTTCAATGACTAGGGTTAGGCGGTAACAGTATATTAGGAAAGCAATGTTTAAAATGGGACTTAAATAATACTGTCACACTGCGATCAAGTCGCAGTGTGACGGATTTTAGTTTTACCGGACAGTAGTGATATATATTTGGGAATGACTATAACATAATTTGTGCTATATATTCAGACCATAGTCTTTTGTAATTAGCACCAATTTTAAGATTATTCCTGATGAAAAACAAAACAGCAAAAAATGGCGAAATCGCAAACTTATCTTATCTAAGGCCAGCGCCGGCTAAATCCATGCCGCTTGATATTGGCGTTATACATTTCGTTGGTATAGGTGGCATTGGCATGAGTGGCATTGCAGAAATTTTACATAATATTGGTTACCAAATTTCCGGGTCTGATGTTTCTGATAGCGCCAATGTTAAACGTTTGCGCAAAATGGGTATAGCTGTTGCTATAGGTCATAAGGCGGAAAATCTGGATAATGTCTCAGTGGTAGTTAAGTCAACTGCAGTTCCACTTTCAAATCCTGAGATAGTTGCGGCACGTGAGAAGCAAATTCCTGTGGTAAGGCGTTCAGAAATGCTGGCGGAGCTTACTCATCTTAAGGCAACAATTGCAGTAGCAGGTTCACACGGAAAAACCACAACAACCTCGATGGTTGCCAAAGTTCTTGATGCTGCAAACATGGACCCTACCGTTATAAATGGCGGAATAATAAATTCTTATGGAACCAATGCACGCCTTGGTGGCGGTGATTGGCTTGTGGCAGAGGCAGATGAATCTGACGGCACTTTTATAAAAATTCCTGCAACCATCGGAATAATTACCAATGTTGATCCTGAGCATCTAGACCATTGGGGTTCCTATGATTCTTTGCGCAATGCTTTCCGAACATTTGTAGAAAATCTGCCTTTTTATGGTTCTGCTATTTTATGCAATGATGATGATGAACTCAGGAAACTAGCCATTTCTATTACTGACCGCAGAATTCTTACATATAGCGTAAAAGATAATAAATCAGATTTTTTTGCTACAAATATTCGCAATAATGGTTCCAGTACAAATTATGATGTTGTAATTTCTGGCCGTATAACAAGCAATAAAAAGAAAAAAACATTAAAAAATATATTCTTGCCGGTGCCGGGAATTCATAATGTTCTTAATTCTCTTTCAGCCATAGCCGTTGCAAAAGAGCTGAAAATAGATGATGGCGTGATTATATCATCTTTTGCGGGGTTTTCCGGGGTTAAGAGACGCTTCACAAAAACCGGGGAATCTGGTGGAGTTACAATTATAGATGATTATGGTCATCATCCAACTGAGATTGCTGCAACGCTAAAGGCAGCGCGCGGAGTGGTTAAGAAAAAGGGCAGGGTCATAGCCGTTTTCCAGCCGCATAGATATAGCAGGCTTGATAATTTGTTTGTTGAGTTTTGTGATTGTTTTTCTGATGCAGATTTGGTCATAGTTTCTGAAATTTATGCAGCAGGGGAAAAGCCTATTGAAGGGTTGAACACTGATTCAATCATTATAGGTCTTAAGAAAAATGGAGTAAAAGCCATTCCACTTTCCAATCCAGAGGAACTAGCCAAAATGATAAATAAACATGCTAAGCCTGATGATTATGTAATATGTCTGGGGGCAGGGAGCATAACATATTGGGCAAATGAATTGCCTGATCAACTAAATAAACTAAGAAAAAAAATATGATAAATTCTGGCCGTCTTATAGACCGCTTACCTTTTGTGAGAGGAAGTTATCGAGAACTTTCAGATCTCTCAAAAATTAACTGGTTTCGGGTAGGCGGTCAGGCTGAAATTTTATTTCGCCCGGCGGATACCGAGGATTTATCGTTTTTTCTCAAAAACAAGCCAGATGATCTTGTCGTGTCTACTATTGGTGTTGGTTCAAACCTTCTGGTGCGCGATGGTGGAATAAAAGGTGTAGTGGTGCGTTTAGGCAGAGGATTTGCCGAAATAAAAATTGATGGCCAGAAAATAGAAGCAGGTGCCGCCGTGCTTAGCCCTAATGTTGCTCGCACTTGTCTTGTGGAAGATGAAGATGGTTTTGGAATAGGAGGGTTGGAATTTCTTTCAGGCATTCCCGGTACTGTAGGAGGTGCATTGGCAATGAATGCTGGTGCTTTTGGCAGTGAAGTGTCGGACGTTCTTGTGGAAGCAGAAGCTCTGGATGAGAATGGCAATATCCATAAATTATCATGTGCGGATATGGGCTTTAAATATCGTGGTAACAGCATATCAGATAAATGGATTTTTACTAAGGCAGTGTTTAAAGGTGAAAAAACTCCAGCGCATCAGGTTGAACAAAAGATAAGAGAATTTACACAATATCGTCACGAAACTCAGCCAGTGACTTCAGGTACTAGTGGAAGTACTTTCAGAAACCCTGACCCAGATAAATCTGGTGGAAAGAAAGCATGGCAGCTAATAGATGAGGCTGGTTGCAGGGGGCTGCAGATAGGTGACGCAAAGATCTCAGAAAAACATTGTAACTTCATTATCAATGTAGGAAATGCAACTTCGCGTGATATAGAAGAGCTTGGCAGAGTAGTCTGCCAAAAGGTAAAAGAGAAAAGCGGAATTGATCTTAAGTGGGAAATTCACAGAATAGGAGAGGAAAAATAAAATGCATGTAGCAGTTTTAAAAGGCGGTCTTTCAAAGGAAAGAGAAGTATCTCTTAATACAGGTAAAGCAGTAGCAGCAGCACTTTCTTCTCTGGGCTATGAAGTAAGTGAGATTGATGTTGGTCATGACATTGCCCAGGTGTTAAGTGAAAAAAAACCTGATGTTGTTTTTAATGCTCTGCACGGAACTTATGGTGAAGATGGATGCATTCAGGGTGTGTTGGAATTTTTGCAGATTCCTTATACCCACTCCGGGGTAATGGCTTCTGCTGTTGCTATGAATAAAGCAGTGGCAAAAAAATTATTTGAGAGTGCGGGGGTGAAATGTGCTCCTGGAAAAGTTTTCAGCCGTAAGGAAGTTCTGGTAGGTGATGTAATGCAGCGCCCCTATGTTGTTAAGCCAATAAATAATGGCTCAAGTGTTGGAGTTCTTATAGTAATGGAAGGTGACAATGTTGCAGATGAGAATTTCCCGGAAGATGAAATGTTGCTGGTGGAAAAATATATAACTGGCCGTGAACTAAGTGTCGCAGTTATGGATGGCAAAGCACTAGGTGTTGTAGAGATAAAGCCAAAACAGGGATTTTATGATTATCGTAATAAATACACATCCGGCATGACAGAATATCTTGTGCCAGCTCGCGTGGACAAAAATATATATGATAAGGCAATGCAATTGTCTGAAAAAGCTCATAATGTTCTGGAATGTCGCGGAGTAACGAGGTCTGATATAAGATTTAGCGAAGAAGATAATGAGTTATATTTTCTTGAAGTAAATACTCACCCCGGTATGACATCAACTTCGCTTGTTCCCAAAATTGCTGGAAAAGCAGGGATGGAATTTACTGAATTGGTAGAAAAACTAATAAAAGCTGCCAGATGCGATAACGCGGGTTAATATGTCTATATGGCTGTTGCTGGATCACAGAAAAAAACGACTTTTCAGGAAGAATCTATCCGCCTGGCAAGAGCAAGAAAAGTCCGTGGTATATGGCGCCGTCTGAACAAAGTTCTGTTTGTTTTTTTTGGAACATCTCTTATTGCCTTAGTAATTTGGTTTGAGCGTTCCGGGCACTTTCATATCTGGCGGGATAAGATTAATGAAACTGCAATAAAAACCACTTCTTCTATGGGGCTTAATCTCAAAAATGTTTATCTTTCCGGCTTGCATTACCTTAGAGAAGAAGAGGTGATAAATGCCATTAATGATAATGGCGAAGAAAACCTTGCTGGTGAGCCAATTTTTTCTATCTCACTTCCGGAAATGAAAAAGAAAGTTGAAGCCATAGGCTGGGTAAGAAAAGCAGATATTGAAAGACAGCTTCCAAGTACATTGCATATTGCTGTTGAGGAACGTGTGCCTGCGGCTATATGGCAATATGAAGGTGACCTTAATTTGATTGACCGTGAAGGTAATATCATTTCAAAAGACGGTGTTTATAGCTTTCCTGAGCTTCCTATTATAGTCGGGGAAGATGCAAATCTTCATGCTATATCACTTTTTTCATTTATAGATGCGGAGCCGGAACTTATGAATAAGGTATCTGCTATTATAAGAGTTGGTGGGCGCAGGTGGAATGTAAGGCTTAATAATGGTATAGAAATAAAACTGCCGGAAAAAAAAGCTGATGAAGCATGGCGCAAACTAGCTAAAATGCAGAAAGAAAAAAGATTGCTTGATAGGGCAATCACTGGTGTAGACTTACGTATAGAAGACCGGGTTTTTATAGAAGTTCTGCCCGATGAGGAAAATAAGCCTCATAAAAATGGGAATAAATGATAAATGATAAAAAATAATTTAATTACAGCTCTTGATATTGGAAGTTCCAAGATTGTTTGCTTCATTGCCGAGGCGGATTCCTATGGCAGAATTAAAGTCAAAGGTATTGGTCATCAGGTTTCTCACGGCATACGTGCAGGCATTGTTATAGACGTAAAACAGGCGGAAAGCTGCATTTTAGCTGCTGTTCATTCAGCTGAAAAAATGGCTGGGGAAACCATAGATCATGCAATAATAAATGTTTCTGGTGGAAGTCTTAAATCGCAGGTCATAAATATTGAAACAAGCGTATCAGGTCATGAAATAACTGAACGCGATGTAAGCCATATAATAAATCAGGGCTATGCCTATCTTGATAGGGAAGAAACAGAGATACTTCACTGCATACCAATTGATTATGCAATTGATGATTCACGAGGAATTAAAGATCCGCGTGGTATGTACGGAGATAAACTTTCTACAGAATTGCACATAATAACAGCTTCTTCTACAGCTGTGCGTAATCTCGCTAATTGTCTTGCTCGCTGCCACCTTAATATAGAAGATTGTGTTGCAACTCCTTATGTTTCCGGTTTGGCCTGCCTCACGGAGGATGAAAAAAATCTTGGTGTCATAGTTCTTGATATTGGTTCAGGAAATACATCTATTGCCATGTTTTCCTCTGGCAAACCAGTTTATGTTGATAGCGTCGCTCTTGGTGGCTCTCACGTTACCAGGGATATAGCTCGTGGTTTATCTACCAGTGTCACATATGCTGAACGCATAAAAACTATTTATGGCAGTGTAGTTTCCACAGAATCAGACGAACGTGAAATAATAGATATTCCACTTTCTGATCTTACTTCTGATATTGATGCAGATTCCGGTGAGATGGAAAATTCCTATATATCAAAAGCTCTTCTCACATCTATTATAAAACCAAGAATGGAAGAAATACTGGAAATGGCAAGAAAGAATCTGGAATCTAAGGGTCTTTATAAAATATCCGGCCCACGCATCGTCTTAACAGGAGGTGCAAGCCAGCTTCAGGGTTTAAAAGAACTGGCGGGTCATATATTCAATAAACATGTCCGTGTTGGTCGGCCAAGTCAAATTGAAGGTTTGGCGGAATCTACAAAAGGCCCGGCATTTTCAACCTGTGTTGGTATGTTGCAATATGCTTCGGATAAGAGAAAAACCTTCAATAACCAGTCTTCTGATTCTCAGAATATTGATAAAAAAGGAACTATAAACCGTATGGTCAGATGGTTTCAGGAAAATT
>Ga0210057_1007358_pt1 | contig 13375 bp, 15 predicted proteins | sample CryGeyCG2114_010_2_FD_183968 | JGI IMG/M metagenome (GOLD analysis project Ga0210057, IMG submission 183968) | Groundwater microbial communities from aquifer - Crystal Geyser CG10_big_fil_rev_8/21/14_0.10 (SPAdes) (version 2) | ecosystem: Environmental > Aquatic > Deep subsurface > Groundwater ... | reverse complement strand
TTACCAATATCATGAAGCAAGCCACCTTTTTTGGCTACCGCAACATCGGCCCCTAATTCTTTAGCCAACAAAGCGGACAAATTCGCCACTTCAATGGAGTGAACCAAAATATTATGACCATAACTGGTTCGATATTTTAGGCGACCAATAATTTGGACCAATTTAGGATCAAGACCGGTAATGCCTAATTCATAAACGGCATTTTCTCCGGCTTTTTTAATATCTAAAGCGATTTCCTGTTTGGCTTCTAAAATGGCTTCCTCAATTCTGGCTGGATGAATACGGCCATCAAAAATTAATTTTTCAATAGTTTTCTTAGCGACTTGTCTTCTGATTGGACTAAAAGATGAGAGAGTAATAGCCTGGGGGGTGTCATCAATTATAATTTCCACGCCAGTCAATTGTTCGATAGTTCTGATATTTCTACCTTCGCGTCCAATAATTCGACCCTTCATTTCGTCGTTAGGCAAATCGACGATCGACGAGGTACTTTCTTGAGCGTGAGATGAAGCGCATCTTTCAATAACCGCCGAAAGAATTTGCTTGGATTTTTTTTCTAGTTCATCAGATGATTCTCGTTCTAATTTATTAGTTCGTTCCACTAAATTACTGGCAATAGATTTTTCCACATTATCCATCAATACTTTTTCGGCCTGCTCTTTAGTTAAAGAAGCTACTTTTTCTAATTTGGTAAATTGCTCTTCTTTGATTTTAACAATTTCAGCTTTAATTTGATTAATCTTGTCAGCTTTGTCTGTTAATTCTTGCTTTTTATTTTCTAAATCCATTAACTTTTGATCAAAAAGCGATTCTCGCTGTTCTAATCTTTTTTTGGCATTCTCCAAATTTTGACGTTCTCCCCGTGCTTCCTTTTTAGCTTCATCTAAAATTTGAATGGATTTTTCTTGTCCTTTTAGAAGTATTTCCTTTTGTTTGGTTTTGGCGTCAGTAATTAATTTTTCTATTTTTTCCTCGATAGTTCCTTTACGATTTTTGGCCCATTGCTTGCGAGCCACATAACCAAAAAAGAATCCCAATACCAAACTTACCACTAAAATTATAGCGTAAACTAGTAAATTATTCATTTTATTTGTTCCTCTTTACAAAGAGAAATTGACACGCCAAATTACCTTGGACTACCTGAAGTCAAGGTTTTTAATACTGTGATATTTGTTTGATATTTGTATATCAAGAGTGAAGAGTTTTTAAAATTGTTAGTCATATTTCACTAAATTTCAACAAATTCGAAGCATCTAAACGGTCAATTTCCTACTTTTAATTATTATTTAATGTACTTTAACTTTAGCATATTAATAGTTTCTCGTCAATTTAGTTTAAAATTGACAAAATTGCCAGATATATCTAAGATTAAACGGCAGTAGCACTTTCACAAAATTATAGTTTAAAACCAGTAACCCAGGAGATTGACCAATGGAAACAGAAAGAAAATGGCGATTAAATTGCCTACCAATTATGTTGGATTTAGAAATACCAGATTTAGAAGTATTTCAAGCTTATGTCACATTACCAAATTTTGATAATGAAATGAGAATCAGGCGCTTAATCAATCTCTATACCGGTGAAGTAAATTATTGTTTAACTTTTAAAACCAGTGGTACTTTATCGCGTCAAGAATTTGAAGTAGCAATACCAGTTTGGCTATTTGACTCTCTAAAAACAACTACGACCAAACAATTATTAAAAAATATACATTTTATTGCTTATGCTAATCACCGACTAGAATTCCATGTTTATACGGATAAAAGTTTGGCTGGTTTGATAATTATGGAGTGTGAATTTACCAACGAACAGGAAGCAGTTTTGTTTAGACCACCTCATTGGCTAGATATTGCCAAAGAAGTCACTGAAGATATTAGATATCAAAATAAAAATCTGGCTACTAGTGGAATTCCTAGCTAAACCAAAACCCCGCCAACGAGCGGGGCTTTTTTAATTTATTTTATCACCTTATCAATTATACCATATTCTACAGCATCACTGGCCGACATATACTTATCACGATCAGTATCTTTTTCAATTTGTGATAAGGTTTTTTTGGTATGTCTGACTAATATCTTATCCAATTTTTCTTTGACTTTCAAAATATGCTCGGCATGAATTTTTATATCAGCGGCTTGACCTTCCATTCCACCCATCACTTGATGGATCATCATCTCCGAATTAGGCAGAGCCAAACGTTTGCCTGCCTGACCCCCGGCTAAAATGACGGCTGCCATAGAAGCCGCCATCCCCACACAAATCGTAGAAACATTTGGCTTCACATATTGCATAGTGTCATAGATAGCCAAACCAGCCGACACTGATCCACCCGGTGAATTAATATATAACTTAATATCCTGATCCTTATTTTCACTATCTAAAAAAAGCAGTTGAGCAATAACCGTGTTAGCCACCGCATCGTCAATGGCCGAACCTAAAAAGATAATACGGTCTTTAAGTAAACGGGAATAAATATCATAAGCCCGTTCGCCATAATTGGTTTTTTCTATAATAGTTGGAATTAAATGCATAGATTTTAAATTAAAATTTAAAATAAATACCAAATAACAAATCACAAGTTCCAAAGATTTATTATTTTTAATTTATTATTACTGCCTATAACATACCTTATTACGAAGTATTTTTCAAGTAGCTGACAAAATCGCAAGTTCGCTCATCAAGGGTGTGGTTAAGAGTAAAGCCCGCCGCTTTTTTGTGACCACCCCCACCATAAAACTGAGCAATTTTAGAAACATCAATATTATCTTTAGTAGTTCTCAAACTGACTTTAGTATAACTGCCATTAATTTTAAATAAAGATGAAATTGAAACATCAGTTATAACATTTAAAAAATTAATTAGACCATCTAATTCTTCTTCTTGAATTTTATATTTCTGATATTCAGCTTCTTTGATATAAGTAAAAGCAATTTTTGATTCATCATCTATTTGTAGTCGTGATAAAACATCTCCCCACAACCTGAGGCCATTGATGGTTTTATTTTTCTCAACTTGATTGTTAATTTTATAAATCTTGGCTCCATAATTTATTAAAGTTGATGATATTTTTATCGAGTCTACTGTCGTGGCCGAATTTGAAAAACCACCCGTATCGCCTAAAATACCACATAATAGACAAGTTGCCATATTTCTAGTGATTTCTGATTTAACTTCGACTAAAAACTTATAAATTATTTCACAAGTTGAACTAGCCAAATCATTAATATAATTAATATCACCATAACTATCATTACTAAAATGGTGATCAATATTAATTATCTGACAACCATTTAATTCCTCTTTATTTACTTTGGTATGTTCTAAATTACTAGAATCCAAAACCACTACCAAATCCAATTTTTCTTGAAACACTTGTCGATCAGCAGTTATATTTTCCAAACCTGGAAGAAAATCAAAATAAGTTGGTAATTGATCAGCTAGAAATATATATGATTCTTTGCCTAAACTTTTTAAATAATAATTTAAAGCCAAAGCTGAGCCAATAGCATCACTGTCGGGTTTTTGGTGACTAATAATCAATATTTTGTTAGTCGCTAGAAATTGTTGATTTATCTTGTTGAATAAAGTGGTCATAATTATGGAAATTTAAAGGTAATGAATTATCTTATCGGAGATTTGCCCAAATGTCAATCAAAAAAAATACCCCGAAACGTAACCAACGTTTCGGGGTTAACCTAAAAGTTTACTTTTTCATAACCACCATTTCAGTTATGAAAAGTGGACGAACTACTACCTCAAAGTAGTTGTCCCAATATACTAATTCGCGGTCCCACACTTTGCCAGTCTTCTCTTCAAAGACCGGCGCATAAGTCATTAGGATCCGCTTTTCCACGTCGCTATCATCATAAGCGACACGCAGATACCAACTGTGTATTGAAGTTGGTTTTCCATCCAGATATGACTTAATCTGGTTGGAAACCTCAGCATCAGGGCCAGCGTTTTCAATCACCGCCAGTGCTGCAGATACCCTTCTTGTATTTATCACCTCTATGGTGATAAACGAAGGGAACGACGCCATCAGGAGTAAAACCATCACCACCAGGAGTATCTCGTCCCGGTCTACTATTTTTGACCAGATAAAACTGATCAAAAATATCATAACTAACGCTGCAACCAAGAATACTTGATTGCGAAAGTGGATTTGCTCCAACATTAGAGCGTTGTTTATGAACTCCATGACTATTCTCCTTTTTTCGCCTTGTGGCGGTTTTTAATGTTCTGATAAGCTAGTGACCACCACTAACTTACAATATTAGTATAACATATATTTAATTAAATGTCAATAGTAGTCATCATAATTATATTAAGTTAAAAATAAAATGGCTAAAATTAAACATTTTTTATTTAATTATTAATAAAATGTGACTAAAATACTTGACACTTTATAAAATATAGTATATACTTAAGCTATGGAAAGCTTAGCTATAAAACTGAAAATATTAGGATTAAACGACGAGGATATCGCCGTTTATTTGGCTATTTTAACCCTAGGCAAAAGCACAGTTACCGATATTGCCCGTAAATCAGCTATAAAAAGAACCACAATTTACAACTATTTAGACAATCTGCTTAAATTCGGATTGATCTTTAAGACGGTCGATAAAAAGCGCACTTACTATTGCCCAGAAAGCCCAAACAAAATTAAAAATGTTTTAGAAAAACAAAAAACCGCTATTGACGACAAGAAAGAAAAAATCAGCTTAGTTATTCCTGAATTGGAGAAGTTATATTCTGGTAGTTTTAATAAGCCACGTATTAGTTTTTATGAAGGCCAAGAAGGTTTAAGAGAAGTTTATTGGCAAATACTAGATACCTCTAAAACTGTTTATTCGATTTTTTCACCGGATAATTTCTTCCAATTATTCTCGTCAGCCGAAAATCATAAATTAATGATGACTTTATATAATAACGGTGGACAAATGCACAGTCTAATAGAAAAATCTGACCACCCATACCCAGAACTTAAACATGTCGAATATAAAAACTTTATCAAAAGCAAAAACCTACCGGAAGGCTTCCATTTTGACACCGATCTTTTAGTAGCTGGTAATAAAGTCGCGATGATTTCCTTTAAAAATTTAATTGGTCTAATTATAGAAGATGACTCAATTGCCAATCTACAAAAGAATTTTATAAAAACGATTTGGAAGATAAATAATATTTAATCTAAAAATTACCAAACAAAAAACTCCGCCCGAAGCGGAGAATTTCAATGATAATAGTTATTTTAAATTGTCTAATAATTCCTCAATTGAAGCAGCTTGTTTACCACTATCATCAATTACCAATCTCAATTTGGGAATACTTCGAAGGGTTAATTTATCATTTAATATCTTCTGAAACTCATGGATATTATTAATCAGTAGCGCCATGGCTTCTCTTTGATATTCTTCTGGTAAAACACTTAAATAAACTCGAGCGTGTTTTAAATCAGGCGAAGTTTTAACATTAGTAATAGTGACAATTACACCCTTGGGTAATTCAATTTCAGACACAATAATTTGTCCCAACTGTTGGGCAATTAATTCATCAACTTTTTCCATTCTTCCAGACATAAAATTATATTATTTTTGTTCTTCATAAAATTCCAAAACATCACCGGCTTCAATTATTGGACTACCTTCAAAACTTAGTCCACATTCCTGACCGGCGCTAACCTTATCAGCTAATTGTTTGCCTGATTCCAAACGCTTCACACTACCAGAAGACATCGCCTGACCAGCTCTAGTGACAATCACCATTTCTGATACAGTAATAGTGCCATCAATTACTCGGCCACCAATAATCATAGTCTTGGCTTCTTTTCTAAAAATTTTTAAAACTTCTAATTTACCAATTAATTTTCTAACAATATCGATTTCTTTTAAAGACTTAATTTCTTCTTGAATATCTTCGATTAAATGATAAATAACTTCATAATATTTTATAATCACTTCTTTGTCTCTGGCTAAATCGATCACCATAGTTGCGGGTTTAACATGAAAACCTAAAATTTTAGATTTGGTCGCTTCGGCTTTTAAAACATCAGTTTCAGTAATAATACCCAAACCCTTGCCAACAATTTTTATTTTTATTTTATTAGTTTCTAATTTAGCCAAACTTTCAATAATCGCTTCCACGGATCCTAAAACATCCGCTTTAATAATTAAGTTAATAAACTTAACACTTGATTCATCATCAACTGATTTGGCATGAGTAGAATAATCTTGTTCTTGACGAAAGCTATGTTGCTTAGTGTCTCGACTTAGAGTTTTAGCATCTATTGGCACTTCTAAAATACTGCCGACTTCTGGCGCTAATTTTAAACCCAAAATTCTAACGGGAGTGCCCGGTAACGCCTCAGTCGTATTATCACCTTTATAATCTTTTAACATTCGAACTTTGCCAATCAAAGTTCCGCCCAAACCCAAGGCATCACCGATCTTCAAAGTGCCAGATTGCACTAAAATAGTGGCTACTGGACCCTCACCCTTGTCTATATGAGATTCAATAATAGTGCCAATGGCCGGTCGATGATAATTGGCGACAATAGTATCTTTTTCCATATCCGCCACCAGTAATACGGTGTCTAGTAAATCATCTATCCCAATACCATCTTTGGCTGAAACATTAGCGGTGATCACTTTACCGCCCCATTCTTCCGGTAATAGATTTAAAGACGATAAATCTTGTTTTACTTTTTCAATATTAGCTTCGGCTTTGTCAATCTTATTAATCGCGACTACAAATGGCAATCCAGCATCCTGGATTATTTTGATCGCTTCTTTGGTTTGTGGTTGAATACTATCATCAGCGGCAATCACCAAAATCGCTACATCCGCCACTCGCGCGCCACGCGATCGCATAGCCGTAAATGCTTCATGGCCAGGTGTATCAATAAAGGTAATAATTCGGCCATCTTTGTGAATTTGATAAGCGCCGATGTGTTGGGTGATACCTCCACTCTCACCGGCCACGACATCCGCTTTTCTAATCGCATCTAAAATTTTGGTCTTACCATGATCTACATGCCCCATAACCACCACCACTGGTGGGCGAGATTGAACGGCTTGATCTCGATTTTTTAATATGGCTGTTAATTTTTTTTGATCTTCATCAGAAGAGAAATCTTTGGTCTTAGATTCACTGAGTATAATTTTATAACCTAATTCTTCACCGATAATCGAAGCGGTATCAAAATCAATTCTTTCATTCATAGAAGCTAAAACCCCATTTTTCATTAATTCAGTTAAAACCTTATTAATCGGCAAGTTCAACATATCCGCCAATTCTCGCACGGTAATTACGGTTGGGACTTTGACTTCCGTAATTTCTTTAGCCACCGGTTCTTCAATGGCAATAGTTTCACCACGAATCTCGGCAATTCTGGTCATTTCTCGATCTTTTTTGGATTGTCGTTTCCAAGCTTCAATAATCTTTTGAGCAATGCGATCGTCCACTTTAATAGCCCTGCGACCAATATCAAAACCCAGCTCTGGCAACTTATCGAAGAGCTCGGTGGAGGTAACCTTTAATTGTCTAGACAACTCGGATATATTCATGATAAAAAATAATTTATAGACTTCCTCACTATATCATAAAATGGCTAAAATTTCAAGTTTACCCCATTGTAATTCCATAATTAATATGGAATAAAAAAATACCAAGCCGAAGGCGATTATTAATAAATATTTTTATGTTTATTAAATACGACAAGAATGACAATTGGGGTATATCACTAATAATGATTGAAAAAAATAATTATTTATGATAAATTAAAACAGTCACAGTAAATGGCCAGGTAGCCAAGCAGTAAGGCGATGGTCTGCAAAACCGTTATGCATGGGTGCAACTCCCATCCTGGCCTCCAATCTAAAAACCGGCTCTAGGCCGGTTTTTATAATACTGATTTTAAAATATTTCTACTTCAACATATTTAACCCCAAATTTTTTCGCCTCTTCATAGGTCGGCATCCAAACATCTATTTTATAATAATATCTGGCATTCATTCGGTCTTCCACACTAAACACTTTATCACCATATAGTTCAGGGATTTTAACTTTAGTACCAAAAGGCAAGAAATTAGCGGCTACAATCCCATCACGAACATGACTGCCATTGGCCGTAATAAACGGAGTGCTATCGGTTTGACCGGGTGTAGAAGAATAAGCGGTCATAGAAACTTTCATAGTTTTATGAGCCACTCTGGAAGTCGCTGTTGGCAATTTAATAATTGAATCATTACTAACAGCATCAAAGATTATAGCTTGGGGAGAATTAGCAATCGCCACCACGCTGTTTCTCATATTAGCGTTAGCAATAACATAGGCATAAGTATAGTGAGGAAATACCATTTGAAAGATAACCACTGCTATAATGGCTATCAGATTAATTTTTTTACGTAAATATTTCATAATTTTGGGGTTAAAAAAACCTCCTATATTAAATTGGAGGAACTTTATAACTGATGTCAGTATAGCATATATCTAATATTTTGTCAAGACCAATGAATTACAAAAAGTTATAAAAATAATGATTTTGGCCCAAAAACAACATCATTATTTTGTCTAAAATTAGATAAAATAATGATTTTCTATTGACATTTAATAGGATATATGATACAATTAAAAAAATAGGTAAAGTTGCGGTCTTTTAACAAAAGTCTAGGGTAAGATCTAGACTAGGGAGGTTATAAGTTGTGATGATTTGGCTAGAAAATAAAAACGGCGACTTTGTGGTGGACCCCATAGATGTCAGCCGAACAAGTTTTTTTTGCAATTTAAAAATGATACATTGTTTGATAGCGAGTGAAGCTATTGATACATTAACAGCCATTATAAGAAATTTAAAGCCGATTGATTTCAGAGCTCGTCTGGATGACGCTAAGCGCCACGCCAGGATTGCTCTAAATAAAGACACGTGTGTATCTGATCGCGTGGCTATATTAATAGAATCTCTTGATGTGTTGTTAGGCTGGGAAGAATTTTATGTTCCGTCCAGCCAAAACACCATCAAGCAGATTAAGTTACTTATTAAAATTTTTCAAGAACATCCGGACGCTCTTATCTGTGTCCGGTAAATATTAAGCGCTCCTCAACCTTGAGGAGCGCTATTCAATTTAAAAATTAAGTAAATTAAAAAAACGCCTCTCGGCGTTCTTTTAATTTGAGCGGGTAACGGGAATTACGACGTAAACCGTCTGCCAAAAGCAGGACGGTTTACTTTGTCCTGGGTTGGCAATGAAAGCTACGCCAGCTCGCTTTCATCGATCGTTCGCTGTGTCGTTTCGGCGAGTGAAGGCGGGGTGGATGGGACTATAATTTTTTTGTGGAAAATGAAGTTTATGTAGTATAATGTAGTTATTAATTTAATAGAAGTATGAATAAAAAAATTATAATAATTATTAGTTTATTTATTTTAATTATTTTAATCGCAGGAGTTTTTTATACTCTAAGAAATAGAGATAATCTTAAAGCATATTGTCGAAATGAATATGCTCAACAAATGGATTGTAAAGAGTGTGCAAAGAAGGGTACAATATTTCATTTTAAATATGAAGATGGCTGTGAATTACAAGCTCAAGATGCTAATAAAGAATGTATTTATAATGATGAATGTGATAAAAATAATTGTAAATATAAAAACAAAGACTCTAGCCAAGGATATTGTGATGAATATTTAATTGATGATTTTGACACCAATTGCAGCCGTGAAAGGGGTGGTATTTTAAAGTGTAGTTATACCTTTGGACAGTAATAAAAAATCAATAAAAAACACCAAAAGGCGTTTTTTAATTTGAGCGGGTAGCGGGAATTACGACGTAAACCGTCTGCCAAAAGCAGGACGGTTTACTCTGTCCTGGGTGGTTTTAATAGCGGGAATTCCGCCTCGCCCTGGCTTCCGCCAGGACTTCGTTGTCCTCGCCAGCGCTGAATGCTCCTGATCGTCGCATCCATCGACGTTCGACTGCATTTTATGCCAACAAAAACTTGTCATAAAATTTGCCTCACTTCTGGCGGTTCGATTCCCGCTGTTACACAAGTCAAATAAAAAAGCACTCCTATTGGAGTGCTTTTTTATTTGAGCGGGTAGCGGGAATCGAACCCGCATCTCCAGCTTGGAAGGCTAGCATAATGAGCCGTTATAATATACCCGCAAACTAATCCATATAGTAACAAAAAAAGATGTTAAAATCAAGGTCTGATTTATAGAGATTTGACAAATTACTCAAAAATTAATAAGGTGACAGTAATATTGAACCTTTAAATTTAACTCCCTAAAACAAAAGGAGAGGACAATTATGATGAATATTGTTTTAGATGCTATTGCAGTTGTATTTACTGTATTTATTTTTACCATAATCTTTATGATAAAAAATCATCATCGCCATAATGAATACATCAAATGCCCAAAATGTGGAAATTCGTTTAATTGGCAATATTTTTTAATGGATGATCGTTGTCCTAATTGTCATACGGTTATTGAAAAATTGAAATAGATTATAATCATTATCACTAAATAGGAGAGGAACAAATGATTTCTTTGTTTCAATTAATAATTGCCCTAACCGTAATATTTTTCATTACCTTATCAATATTGATCTACCGAGAATTAAAGAATGCTCCTTTGGAATGTAGTAAATGCCAATATTTTATTTCAGTTCATTTAAATGGTCAGTGCCCCCACTGTGGTTATCATAACTATACCCACAAAAATTACAAAGGCTAAGTTTTAAACTTAGCTTTTTTATTTTACAAAAAAAGCAAGCTACAATTATATAGCTTGCGATAAATCTTATGGCCAAAATTCATTTTTTAATCTAGTAAAATAACTTTTAGCGGAATTTGGTGTAGAAAATTTATTTAAAAACATTCGACGCAATCGTGACAATGATACATTACCAGACAGATACTCAAAATAAATCCTGTCAGCCAAACCATAACCTTGCTGATAAACAAAAAAATCATATAAATCATAGTTATCATCAGATTCTTCTAGCAATAAACAACTAATATTTTTTTGAGATCCATGAAGTAGTCGAAAAATATCTGGAAATGCTTCATAGGGGTTTTTTGAATCTAATTCTACTAATCTAGCGCCTAAAAACCCAAACATTTCCACTAAAGAGTCTAAATACAGACACTCTATAGTGCCTCTACTTCTATTAGAAATACCAGAGGCCATAAAATGAAAAGAGTGAGAAGCCTCTTCTAAAATATCATCTTTTATTTTTTCAGCAATAATCACAATTCGTTTGTCAATAATATAATAACTCCTACCTTGAGAATTTCTAATCTCTAACTCTTCTCTTAAATACTCTGGTAAAAACACCATATCACTATCAACTGTTTTTCCCATCCACCAAACTTCTGGATAGTAGGATATTGGAATGGACAATAAATCAGATAGCTCATCTATTACATCATAAACCTCTGCTTCGATCTGATCCTGCTGTTCTTGCCATCTCATCCTTCGGCCTCCTAATTGTTAAGGTACTGATTACCAAATTTTAATCCAAAGAAATTATTTGTAAACCGTTTTTTTTAATATCTTCTTCAGACCAAAATAATTTATCAATTTTAAACTTCCCCACATAAGTCACTGGCTTCTCAGTTTTTCTGCCAGTATAGGCCTGAGTATGTGGATCCCACTCTTCTAAAACCAAAACATCACCCGCCTTAACTTCAAAATCATCAAGACGTAATTCATATTTTTTCTTACCAGACACCACCGCCTCAAAATACTCTGGCCAAATTTTTTTATGGATTTCCATTTTTGATTATAAATATTTAACAAATTTATTATGGCTATCAACTAAAATATTTTTGGCTAATAGCGACCGATCTGATAATTCAAAACCCATAATAATTATTTCTTCGCCTTTTTTAATTAAGTGTGAGGCCGCGCCATTCATACATATTATACCAGAACCTCTATTCCCGGCTATGATATAAGTTTCTAATCTGACACCAGAATTATTACTGACCACCAAGACTTTTTCTCCGGCTTGCAAGCCACTTTTATCCAGTAATTCTTCATCAATCGTAATACTGCCAATATAATCTAAATTAGCTTCAGTGACGGTAGCTTGATGAATTTTAGCATGTAAGAACCAACGCATATTTTATGTTTGTCGAACTTCATGTCGGGATGCGGAGAATTGAACTCCGTCTACACCCACCCCATGGGCGCGTACTACCGACATACTCCATCCCGTTAATAACCTTTAACAATTAACATTTAACTATTAATATTTTATTAATAACTAATTTTTATAGTTCTGTCATTAAAATTATCTTACAATTTTAAACTAAAAAAGTCCAATAAAAAAACTTCGCCATAGCCAGTAAAATTTTAGCAATACGCCAACCGGCTTACCTGGATTATAAAGCAAAATTGAAGTCAGACTTCAAAAAAGTTTTTATAATCAGGTGATATCGCCTTGGGGCTCGCAGATTTTAGGCCAAGGCCAAAAACCAATATAGAATCCCCATAAAAATAAATATGACCTAAAATTTAACCGGCTCCTGATGGTGAAGTCATTTATATTATAAATCTAATAAAAATTGATGTCAAAAAAACTAAAAAAATACAACAAAAAAAGACCGCGAGGTCTTTTTTTTATCTGTCGGGGCGAGAAAATATCTTGGTTTCGACTCTCATTCGCTTCCGCTCATTCGGTCTAACCACCGCCTCGCGGTCTGGCTCATCAAATATTCGCCAGACATCGCTCCGGCGTTCAAGTCCTCACGCAGACCAAACTATTGGTCTGCTTCGCCCAAAATAAAAAAGACCGTAAGGTCTTTTTTATCTGTCGGGGCGAGAGGACTTGAACCTCCGGCCTCTTGGTCCCAAACCAAGCGCTCTAGCCAACTGAGCTACGCCCCGATAATAACTGTTAACATTTAACAATTAACTATTAACAAATTTGTTAACAGTTAAAAGTTAATAGTTATAAGTTATTAATGTGCCGAGGGGCAGAATTGAACTGCCGACACAAAGATTTTCAGTCTTCTGCTCTACCACTGAGCTACCTCGGCAAAAATAATTTCTAATTTTCAATTTCTAATTTTCAAACAATTTTAAAATTATTAAATTAATTAATTGTTTTTTAAATTGAAAATTGAAAATTTTAAAATTACTTTCTGTGGGCAATGGGGGACTCGGTCACGAATAAATTTCTTGACAGAAATTTTTCTCGACCCTGCCTCGCGGTCTTCGCCTTTCGCTTCGCTCAAACTCAGACATCGCTGCGGCTTTCTCGTCCCAACATAAATGCCACTAGGCATTTATTCATTTCCCTGTGGGCAATGGGGGACTCGAACCTCCGACCTCGTCGTTATCAGCGACGCGCTCTAACCAGCTGAGCTAATT
>Ga0210057_1007357_pt1 | contig 13378 bp, 9 predicted proteins | sample CryGeyCG2114_010_2_FD_183968 | JGI IMG/M metagenome (GOLD analysis project Ga0210057, IMG submission 183968) | Groundwater microbial communities from aquifer - Crystal Geyser CG10_big_fil_rev_8/21/14_0.10 (SPAdes) (version 2) | ecosystem: Environmental > Aquatic > Deep subsurface > Groundwater ... | reverse complement strand
CGAAGGGCTGCAGGCCTGGACTTGTGTCTTGGATTACATTTCCGAACTCGTCGTAATCCATTCTCTGAACCACCAAGCCACTCTGCGCGTTGATCACGACTCGGATCGAACCGAGCTGATCTTTCAATATCCTGTAGATCACTCCACCCGGGACATACATATAATCCGGGCTGTGAGCTTCGCTCCCGTACAGATACACCGCTCTCACCGTGTTGTCCGCATTCAGCTCTCCGGCCAACATCCCGTTTGAGTAATACACGTACTTTCTTGTGATCACTCCATCCACCTTCTTGATCGACCTATGCGCTTCGCCATCAATCAAGTACTCGATCACTTTACCGCTTGGCAGGGTTGCTTTACTGATCTGACCAAAATCATCCCAATCATAGCGGGTGACTTCGGTCCCTTTTTGTTTCTGGATCAATGTGCCGTGACCGTCATAGCTGTACTCTGTGTCCTTGTAATGGGTCAGACGATCTTGAGCATCGTAGGTCGCTGTGTCTGTGTTCATCGACAATCGATTCCCGTTGCTATCATAGGCATAGTGATTTGTCGGAACTCCATTCACCGACAAATTTTATCGAAATTTTTGGCACGAACTAGGCACGGATCACATGGAGGGAAAAGAATCTTGGCACGCCTACTTCTTCTTTTTTTCAACTACGCCGATCGCCTCTTGAACCGTTTCAGACGAGACATTTACGATGACTCCATCAAAACTCACAGACTTATCGCGATTTACGTACAGAGTGGCGCCATCCCGCTTACGCATAAATTTAATTCTAAAATCATTTCCAAATAGTATGCCTTTAGACTCCGATTTTTTTTCTGCCTCCAAAAAGAGATGGTCGATTTTTGGACTAGCTTTTGTCAGCTTTTTTTCTGCTTGCCCCTCTATGGACTCTGACGTGACAGGTGCATAGTAGTTTCTGTCCAAAGGTATATACCAGATTTTATATTCATCAGACTTTGCATTCGCTACGAGGCAAATGCAGGTCAGAGAAACGAAAGCCAATAATTTTATCAGTGACCGCACACTCCACCTCCTGGGATTGTGTATGAGGTTCTTCTAGAGCCTCCTAATGCTTGCATGATCGGATTTTCATACATGTTAACATTATTCATGCTATTTAATCCGTCATCAAGCGTTCCTGTTAAGTGCCCCATCTCATGCGCCAAAATTCTAGTCGTCGTCGCCGCTTCTATGCCATTTGCAGTATAAATGAATGGATGATTTCCAGGGTCGACAGTGACCATGTTTCCTTGCTGGTAATGGTTTCCAGCAGAGTTAACTGTTAGATTATATATCTGGCTTGAGCCCATAAGTTGAGTCATCAACGCATTTCCAGCAGGTGTCGACCAAATTTGAGCGAGGCTTGAGCTAAGTTGTTGTGCAAAATCTAATTTCAGACCCGAAGGGTCTACGAAGTTAACCGGATCATTGGCAACATACCCAAACAAATTCGTATCCCCACCAGCGAACCCAATCGGATCCTTCACTGTCCATCGCCCCACAACAGGATCATAATCCCTAGCACCGAACCTCACCAGTTTTGTGTCAGGATCGTAGATCCCACCAGCAAAGCCGAAGGGCTGCAGTCCTGGACTGGTGTCTTGGATTACGTTTCCGAACTCGTCGTAATCCATTCTCTGAACCACCAAGCCACTCTGCGCGTTGATCACGACTCGGATCGAGCCGAGCTGATCTTTCAACATCCTGTAGATCACTCCGCCAGGGACATACATATAATCCGGACTGTGAGCTTCGCTCCCGTACAGATACACCGCTCTCACCGTGTTGTCCGCATTCAGCTCTCCGGCCAACATCCCGTTTGAGTAATACACGTACTTTCTTGTGATCACTCCATCCACCTTCTTGATCGACCTATGCGCTTCGCCATCAATCAAGTACTCGATCACTTTACCGCTTGGCAGGGTTGCTTTACTGATCTGACCAAAATCATCCCAATCATAGCGGGTGACTTCGGTCCCTTTTTGTTTCTGGATCAATGTGCCGTGACCGTCATAGCTGTACTCTGTGTCCTTGTAATGGGTCAGACGATCTTGAGCATCGTAGGTCGCTGTGTCTGTGTTCATCGACAATCGATTCCCGTTGCTATCATAGGCATAGTGATTTGTCGGAACTCCATTCACCGACACTTCACTGAGGCGACCTGCCAGATCATAGGTATAGTCATATCTGAGCGTCGCTCCGAGGATGGTCTCTGTTTTGCTCGTGACTCTTCCCAAACGATCTCGGGTGTAGCTAAAAGTTATGTTAAAACAGCTGCAAAAGTCGAGGAGCCATTCAATCTCATTTGGAAGGATAATGTATGAGCTCCAAGCAGGGTCCTTCATCGGGAACGAACCCCTCAGAATGGGGCGACAGTGACAAATGGCAACTAAGATCCGATGTCTGTTTTGGCTCAAATTTCGTGGATTTTTCAAATTTTTTAGCCACGATTCAGCCACGCTATACTGACGTGACATCCGTTGGCTTGGCATCTTCAGGCGGCACCGCGACCAGCTTAAAATCAGACCATTTGGTTTTTAACATCCACCGAATCGAAAAAGCATGAAGGCTCACCATGCCGACCATCATGACAATCCAAATCACAAAAAACTTACCGAAAAAACCTGGTAATTGCGCTGGTGGCTCCCCTGGCTTTGGGATTGGCAGTAGCCAGAACATCAATGGAAAAAGAACAATCATCAAAGCGAGACTGAGAATCCAGGCCCTCCAAACAAAGCTCCACCAAATTTTAATTGCCCGAAGAAATGTAATCTCCATCATGTTCCTTCATCAGCCTTCTGATTAAAAGGCTGTCCGCATTTGTCGCATTTCTTGGGAAACACTAGAAACCATCTCAATGTAAAAAGTGACTTGGCATTCACCCGGTACATAGGCCGATTCCCGCAGTGAGGACATCGTTGAAAAAATAAAACTGACCAGCAAACAAGTGCCAATGGAATACCGATAAAAACATAGAAGTTGTCGCGAGAAATAGCTGTCAACAGTACCGATCCACCAAAGAAAATCAGAAAACTAATTGAAAGTACTAAATTTCTTTTATAGCTCATCATTTGCCACATGCTCCTGCTGGATTCCTAAAGTCCTTCTCATCCATTTTCTCCTTCAATTTTGTGATCGTTACCTCTTGTCCGTGCCAACCTTCCTCAAATTTTTCTGAATTTTTTATATTTTCTTAAAGAGCTTACCTCAATAATCAAATTTTTTGGCACGCTTTAGGCACGGCTGATATGACGGAACTTTCCACTGATGGTTTTTTTTGGCACGGCTAGCAAGTTCCAATTTTTTCTATTGAAAGGGCCATCCCCTGACAGACTCTATTTGTTGCAATTTACCCTGACTATCAAGAGACCAAACTGTAGTTCCCTTTGACCATTTGATAGCCATCAGTACCTTGTAGGTTTCTTCCTGGTACACGCAGTCCCCGCAGAGACTGCCAATCTGCTCAGGGAAATCGTTTACATAGCCAACATGATATTTTTCTCCATGGAGAGAAATATCCGTCAGCGACTTGAGGTCTTTGGCAAAGACGCCATTTTGGTCACGATACTTTAATTGTGCAGATAAGACTTTACTAGCCAGACCGTTGGCAATGCCTTGTTGATCACTAACCAAATCGGGATAGAGTTTTACAAGGCCAAAATAAACGGCTTGTCCCAGTATTAATAAGACAATGACTCCTCCAGCAAGGATTGCCACTGTCTTATTCATCTTTTTGCTGCGACTTATATTCATGTCCTATCGTCCCCTAGGGTTACGCCAAGGCTCAGTTGTCACTCTACCAGTAAAGCTCTTACAATTATGTCCCAAAGGATCGTACGGGTCATTATAATGTTTATTTGCCCAGTCCTTCATCATCTGATCTTCTTGTTTGCTGCTCTTGATATTGTTGCCGCAAGTCTCTCCACCAGAAGGTGGCCCCTCTGGAAGCTGCGATGGATTTCCATTTTCATCGACACCATATGATATCGTCGATCCATCGCCCATAAGGAAGCCGTGCCAGTTTTTTGTGGCACGTTTTGGCACGGTCGGTATGAAATCAGTTACTCATTTTTCAAAACAATAACCTTGTTGTCATTGCTGATAAAGCTAGCGGTTGTAACTTTCCATTCATTGTCTTGAAGTATAAGCCTCAAAAGTACCTCTCCGCCATCACGCTCACCAATTACATTCATGGTGTAATACGCATTTCCACCTTGGCTATTGACGTGAGATGAGGCCCTGCCAAGAAATGCAGGCAAAACCCATTTTATCGTGCCAGTTATTTTTGCAATTTCAGGATCACTCTCCACAAACTTTTGTGCGGCAGAAAATGGGGCGCTAAACAGTATATAGACATAAGTGATCGCGTATAATAACGGAACAATTATAACTACGGCTTTTATTTTTTCCTTCGTGAAAAAATCCTTCATTATTTACCTCATGTTAATGCCAAGATAACTCGAGACCACCACTAAAACCAGCGCCAATTCCTATGCTTGGAGTTACAGCACCACTTAAGCCGGGAGGATTTGCATATGCTCCTCTGGACTGACCATACCCAGAACTTGTACTTACAGCGGCCTCAAAGGCCCCGATATTTGCGCCAGCCTCAGCATACTGTCCTATCGAAAAATCTTTATTGGAGCAGGTGCCGTAAGAAGAGCTTTGCCCCTGAGGATCATAACTAGCGCCGCCGCCGTAACCAACTCCGGCCTTAACAGATCCAAATGCAAAGCCATCTGGATTTACCCCAAAAGTAACGCCAAGACCGAACCCGTTGAAGAATCCCAAAGACACTGACCACAATCCTTTAGGATCAATAAAATTAATTGGGTCGTTAAAAACGTAGCCATACAAATTCGAGTCTTTGCCTCGGAAAAGTACGGGGTCCTTAGAAGTCCAGCGACCGATTTCGGGATCGTAATCTCTGGCACCAAAGTGGACCAGTCCCGTATCTCCATCATAGATCCCACCCGCAAAGCCGAAGGGCTGCAGGCCTGGACTTGTGTCTTGGATTACATTTCCGAACTCGTCGTAATCCATTCTCTGAACCACCAAGCCACTCTGCGCGTTGATCACGACTCGGATCGAACCGAGCTGATCTTTCAACATCCTGTAGATCACTCCGCCAGGGACATACATATAGTCCGGACTGTGAGCTTCGCTCCCGTACAGATACACCGCTCTCACTGTGTTGTCCGCATTCAGCTCTCCGGCCAACATCCCGTTTGAGTAATACACATACTTTCTTGTGATCACTCCATCCACTTTCTTGATCGACCTATGCGCTTCGCCATCGATCAAGTACTCGATCACTTTACCACTTGGAAGCGTCGCTTTGCTGATCTGACCAAAATCATCCCAATCATAGCGCGTGATCTCGGTCCCTTTTTGTTTCTGGATCAATGTGCCATGACCGTCATAGCTGTACTCTGTGTCCTTGTAATGGGTCAGACGATCTTGAGCATCGTAGGTTGCTGTGTCTGTGTTCATTGACAATCGATTCCCGTTGCTATCATAGGCATAGTGATTTGTTGCAACTCCATTCACCGACACTTCACTGAGACGACCTGCCAGATCATAGGCATAGTCATATCTGAGCGTCGCTCCGAGGATGGTCTCTGTTTTGCTCGTGACTCTTCCCAAACGATCTCGGGTGTAGCTAAAAGTACTGATCGCTGTGCTATTGTACCGAGCATTGGAGCTGATTTTTTCTCCGAAGCTGTTGTACTGATAGTCCTCTTGCACATTCAGTAATTGCGTCGAGGTTAAAATGCCGTTGTCGGCGTCGCGGGATAAAGTCATGTGGCCTGCTTGAATTTGCATGCCGTCGGCATCGTACTGATTGGGAAATACCAACTCAGTGGAGGTATTAAAACGTATCGTATTGAGCTGAGAGCGATCCCCCCGCTCGGCCTTGATCCGCATCACTACCTGCCCCGAATAAGAGCTGTCAAAGTTAACCCCCTCGGTCGCTGACCGAACGATTGCGATCCCATCGCTGGAGGTTGCACTGTAAGCACTGGCCGCATTTCTGATATTTGAAATCTGATAGGCGATACTCTTGCTTGCTCCCTGAATCTTGCTCAAGAGGCCGCTGCTTTTGTAGGTGTAGATCAACTGATGACCATTGGCGCGGCTTTCGGTGGTGATATTTCGATCCAAGTCATACAGGTAACTGGTCTCTCCGCCATTGCTGACGGTAGGTGGAGCGTAAATCGAAAACAAATCCACCAGGTTCACCGCAAACTGATGAATGGCTTCATCTGGTGGCTGCAAACTGGCAAGATTATTGTTCGCATCGTAACCATAGACGGTCGACGTCCCATCGGCTCTCATTTGCTGAATCAATCGCCCCGACACATCCCAACCAAACTGAGTGCTTTGCCCCTCAGCATCCGTGACGCTGCTCAACTGTCCCAAGGAATTGTAAGCAAAGGAGGTGGCGCGGTCACCCTGCTGTATAAGGACGACATTTCCGCTATCGTCATATTGATATTGCACGGGTGCCAATGTGCCAGAGGTCGACAGAACTGGTCGTTCTTGATCATCAATGATCACACTTTGCATCCGACCGAATCCTGTCTCGACAGAAATTTTTCTTTGATTCGAATTGTAAGTCTGCGTGAGAGTCGTCCCGTTGATATCTAGATCTGTGATTTGAATATATTTGAAAAAATCCGCTGAGCTCAGCGGCGTGTAATAGGTTTTTGACACCACACGAGTTGTACCACCAGAACCACGAACACTGACATTGGTTGAATAAAACTGAGTAATCCCACCCAGGCGAGGATCAAGATCCGGGCTACTGGAGCTGTAGCTGCCATTGAGTACGCCATGAGACTGAGTCGTCTTTCCAGCTTGCTGTACTTCGGTGTAGCCGTCTGGAGTCGTTGTCCGATAAACCGTCGTCGACAAGGAGGTACCGCTATCTACCGAATGCTGAGTCACTCTGCCCATTGCTGTTCTTTGTTCCACCACATAGGTCAGATCATCAGTGGATGTTTTGGTCAAAGTTTTAAAGCCACCGGCAGCATCGCTGTCCTTGATTAACTCTCCGGACGAATTGTACTCAAAAGTTGAAGCATTGCCCTTGGGTTTTCGAAACTCCGTCAAAAGCCCTTTGGAATCATATTGCATTTGTGTACTCTGCCCCAATGGCGATGTCACCGAGGTCAGATAACCATCCGAATTCACCGAAAGGGTACTCGTTTGACCATAGGGTCCGATGATCGCCTGGGGAAAACCCTGACTGTCTCTTTGAATCTGCGTCGTTTTGCCATCACCATCTTTCATCGAAATAATTCTACCTTGATTGTCATATGAGAAAATCCACTTTGGCTTTCCAGTTTTTGCATAAAGAGTTCGTTGATGCAGACCCATTGGGGAAAACTGATAAATCTCGGATCCATCTTTTGACCCGATCGAGTATCCATCATCACTAAGAGCCGGCAATGCCGGTTGATATCTTTTTATTCGATGGCCGGTTGTATCTGAAAAGATAAAACTGTCCTTACCATAAAGCTTCAATGCCCAAGGATTTTGGCTGCTATTCATGGCGGACTCGACTGACGATGCATATTGGGGTAGGGAAGTGTCCAGATGAGCGGCAACAGTATGTATAATTCCATCCGGTGTAATTGAACGTATTCGACCCGAAATACGCTCTGTAAAATAGATTGTTCCATCATTCGCGACGTCGATTCCCGCAGCAAAACCTAGCTGTGCAGTTGCAGCCGGCCCCTCATCACCACTGGTCCCATTTGTTGTGCCCGCCACATGACGAATTGTTCCGTCAGGGGTTAGTACCTTTATTAAATACGAATTTAACAGATAGAGCTCGTTATTAGGCCCCGCCGCCATGATCAAATCCGTCGGAAGTCCCACGGATAAAGCCACTCCGTCAACCAAAGTCGAGTAACCGCCATTTCCAGCGACCGTTGATATTTGTCCCGAAGCATTGACCTTTCGAATCCGACGATTTCCATCATCATAGAAATAGATTGTGCCGTCTTTTGAGATGATAATGTCTTTTGGGTCATGCAGAAGAGCACTGGTCGCAGGTCCGCCATCACCAGAAAATCCAAAGCTGCCAGTTCCGGCAACCACTTGAATACTTCCATCTGGCAAAACTTTATTGATCTGACTGCGAGTGGAATAGATTGAATAGTAGAGGCTTCCATCCGAGCCAACGGCCAATCCTCCAACAAATGGTTGGGTAAGAACTTTCTGAACTATTCCATCAGGCCCAATTTTGTAGATATTAAACTGACTAGCATCATAAATATAGATACTGGAATCCGGCCCAACAGCTATCGACCGAGGAGAAGTGAGCCCCAGGTCAAAAGCATATCCGCCCTCGCCCCCTGATCCCTTGCCAGCCAAGGTCACGACGATTGGAGTTACGTCTTTGGCATCAATAACAGTTCCGTCGCCCAAAGTTAAAACCTTGGCAAAGGGATTGTACTGATGAACTTGCGATAGAGTCCATCCACCAACATCCGCACCGTTAAGGGTCTGCAGATTTCCTAAACTGACATCAAAGCTTCGACTGATTTTTTCGATTTTTCTAACTGGTGTCCGACTCAGAATGAAATCGACTGTTGGAGTGTCAAAACTTTTGAAATCGACGACAAAATTTCTGACTTTATACAACGATCCGACTTCATAATCTAAGGTCACTCGGGCAGAGACAGGGTTTTTCACGATTCTTCCAAACGCATCTTTCCCATCCCAGGTCCAAATCTTGGACTTCGTGCTTGGAGCTAGGTCCTCTTCGTAAATTTGCCCCGCGGCCTCAATCGTTAAATGAATATTGTCAACAGAGCCAGTGGGTGCATTCAGAGGAATTGAAATTTGTCGCTCGGTCAACCGTCCGGGCTTGGTCATGGATTGGTAGTTCAAAACCGTTGGCACCCCCGCTATTCCTAAGTTCTCTCCCAAAGACTGTTGATTAATGCCAATTATGGAGCCGGTGGAGGTGGGATCGCAGGGACAGTTTTTAGGCCGGCCGACAAAGGGCAAGGCATAAATTAGATTATTGAGGTTTGGAGCATCAGCGAGAAAATTCAAATCCAAGGGCGTTAGATGATTGACCTGCACACGCCAGAAACTTTTTCCGACTGGATAGACCTCGGCAATTTTTGCAAGCTCATCAGCAGAAATATTGAGCTGAGACAAAAGCGTCGCTGAGGCTGGCGCACCACTGCCATCCAAATCCAAAACTGCTTGTCCATTTTGAATATTTAAAACACTGGCCACCACGCCGTCGTTTTCGGCTTCCCAGGCGCCGATCTTGGCATTAAAAATCCCAAATGGCACAGCCGTGCCCGTCGGGAAATCCAAAAAATTATCCACATAATAGGGAACCGGATTCGAAAAAATCACATGCTCCGCTCCATTGGCCAAAGCTTCATCGGCACTGATCTCCACCGCATAGGTGTATGAGGTCGTTGCTGGAAGCGGGGCTGGCATTCTTGCTGGCCCCTGATCGCCGACCGTGTATTCAGTACTTCGCAAGGTTAAAGTTCCAACGGATTTCAAACTTCCATTGGGCATTTGCAGCTGAGCTGTGGTCCCAGCCGGAATCATCAAAACCGAAGACCTCTGGCCCGACGAATCGGTCACCGGCGGTCCACGAACCATCTGGGCTTCACCGCTAGCCATCTGAACCTGCATTTTATTTTCATCTGGCGACAGCATCACAATTTTCTCGGCGGCAAAATAATCAAAGGCCGTGGTGACGACTTTTCTTTGCACCGGGAAATATCCATTTCTTTCATACTTGACCGTGACCGTACCACCGCCGTTGACCACCATATAAAAATGGCCGTCCTGCTGAGTGATGGTTTGCCCAAGCTCTGGCATTTCTAAAATGGAGATCTTCACCCCTGACAAAGGACCGCCATCTTGATCCATCACGACACCGTGAACAACTGCAATTCGATTGGGATCGATAGCCTCGTTTTGAACGTTGTTTTGAACTGGATTTTCTCCCTCAAATAAAAATCGAACACTCTCTGCCATTGGTTGTATCGACGTCGTGGATAAAGGGGGCGCAGCCTCTTCTGCTGATGGCGGTAGGACCGGATTGACCGCGACGATCGTTGAGGTTTTTTCCGCTTGCATATTCGAAGTATCTACCACCGTCAAAGTCGCTGTGTATTGACCCGCCGACTGATAGAAGTGAGAAACAACTCCGTTGTCACTGCCGACGATTTCTCCATCGCCAAAATCAAAACGAAAATGCAGAGTTTTCCCCTGTGGAGAACTTGAGCCCGAGGCATCAAATAAAACTATCATGGGTGCAACATTGGATGGCGGCGGGGTCACTTTTAAATCAGCAATGGGTCGAATATCTGCAATCACTACACTTTGTGCAGATGAACCACTGCCCCCTTTGTCATCGATCACGGTCAATGTGACATTGTAGGTCCCAGCTTGGGTATAGACATGACTGCTCAGTTTAGCGGTACTGGCGTCACCCACGACCTCGGTGCTTCCGTCTCCAAAATTCCAGCGGTATTGAGCAATACTGCCGTCACTGTCCATCGATGCACTGCCATCTGTATTGATTTTCATTTGACCAGAGTCTGTTGTTGTTGTCGTCGTAAACGCGGCAATCGGAAGCTGATTCTGCGCCATGATCACCGTTTGAGTCTGCGTCCCCGAGGCACCTTGCTGATCGGTCACCGTCAGTCGGACCTGATAACTCCCGGGCTCTGTATAGACATGAGTGACCATTGCACCGCTAGAACTCTGACCATCGCCAAAGTCCCACTGGTAGCTGGAAATCACTCCGTCGGGATCTGAGCTTAAAAGTCCGGAAAAACTGATCAAGGCTGGAGCTATCGCCTGAGTTGGCGCATAGTCAAAGTTTGCGAGTGGATTCTGATTCACAGGACTTGAAAGAACCTTGATACGAACTGTGACCGAGTTTGTAACAAAGCCTTTGACGTAAACCTGCAAAGAATTCTGCTTTTTTATTCGGACCGGAATTTCAAAATGCCCTTTTGCCCTTTGATACTGACTGTCACCAAAGACCTGGCTGCCATTCAAGGCCACTCGGACTTTTTCGGGATTGAGCAAGGCCACAATAAGACTCTGAATTCCATTTTTAATTTTACAAACGAGTTTGTTCCTGGAGCTCATGCCATTGCAATCGAGCAATACAATGTCTTGGCCAAAGCCATTCTCAATTTCAATGATTGCTGGCAGATCGCCCGTGGGTGGCGCCTGGCTAGTAAAGGACTTGGTTGTCGTCGATCCAGATGACTTGGCAGAAAAACGAGCTGGACCAAAGGCGGTGACAGTCGTATCCGCCAACGCCTTTCCTTGAAATCCTAAAGCGATCAATACAACTGCAATGTACTTGGTATATGTTGATTTGTATTTCAAAGAACCCTCGCCTGAATTAAATAACATTTAGTTTTGTGATCTTTTCGGGCGACAAACAAAAGACTTGATGAATTCGTGAAAATAAAATGACAAATCTCAGATCGACACGAGAATGTCTTGTTACCGCAGGAGATTCCCGCACCATTTCGAGATTTGAATTTAGATTGAAATTGTTGGTTCTATCCGGAAGAACCTATGACTGTCTACTTTACCCGCTTCGATCCAACTATGGATTCACGATGCAGATCAGGCGGTAACTGTTTCCACAACCGCCATCGAAGCTCCACTTGTTAGTGCCGTTAGATCCAGGGATACCAAAGCGACCCCTCGCTCCCCCGCTTAGTGTCCAATTGCTGCAACTGCCACCGCTAGAGCCATAGGCCGTGAGAGGCCAATAGGAACTGCTCCCACCTACATCACGACCGGTCCAGTAGTTACCAGCCGTCGTGCCGAAGTAGGTCGCTGTATTCCAAGAGGTGGTATAGCCAGGCCCACTTCCCGTCGCATCTGTTGTTAAGGTCCCCCCACCATCCCCAACACTGCCAGCTTGACCCAAATAGTAAGTGGTGCTGGCATTCAGATTGTTGCAGGTGGTGTCATCACAAAGAAAGGCCTTCACATGAGTCGCATCCACCATGGCATAGCCCTTACCCATAAAATCATTGGCCTGTAGGTTGCTCAGACAAATACTGTTGGCGCCAGAGATACCTCCGAAGTTACCACCATAGGCAAGGCTTGTACTCAGTATGAAATAAGGTTTTGCCACCATCGTTGCACGCCACTGATTGGTACTGTCGCACCACTTTACATAGCCTGCTTGCGAGTCAAATGTGACAGTGCCAGCAGTCACGCCGGCGCAAGTGTCTCCGGTTAAAGCGCCGCTGACATTGACCCAAAAACTGCCATTGCAATACTGAAGATCTGGAGAATTGTAGGTTAATTTTCCTGTGCCAGCAGAGTTGGTACAAGCGGTTCCCGTCACCGAAACCGTCATGACCGTCCATTGAGTCCCACTGCAAAATTGAAAATCGGAGCTGCCAGAGAACCATTGGATAGCACCAGCGGATGCCGCGGGAGAAGTACAATCCGCCCAAGAGGCAACAGGGCTTAAACAACCGAGAATAAAAGCAAAAATAAATAGTTTCATACAATGATGGTAATGATGATTTTGAGGTGCGCCAAGAGGCATTGCGTCGTCAAGGGGGCGGAGCTCTAAATTCAGGTTATTAGAGCCGTCTACTGGAGCGGCGCTAACAGAAAGTTAACATGCCCCTACTCCCGAATCGGAAACTCAATCCAATTTTCAGATTTCGGGAAGTAGGCTGGACGTTGCTCAGTCTGCCCCATGAATTTAAGAAACGCCGTGTAGCCGCAGATAAAGGCTTCAAAGGCATGATTGTTTTCAACCATGGCCTTAAGATCTTGTTGATAAAGAAAAACTCCTTTTCGATCCACCAAGTTCTGTAGAAAAACCTTTCGGCTCTCGTCACCGCCGACAACATGCTTGTGAAATTTTAAATGGCTTTTTGCCACCTTCATCTGTTGACCCAATCGCCAAATTGACAATCGAGGATAGACCTCCACACAAGGGACCTCGATCCTTCGTTTTAAGAACAAGGCCCTGGCTGTTAAGGGCGCCATATTCGCGCCCAGGGCATGTTGGATCTCGAAGGGCTCCTCGAGAGAATGGCCGATATAGGCCTCGACGCATCTTTGCGTGTAGGGCGTGAACATTTTCTTGGGCTTCTTGCCCTTGTGAACTTCGGCGAAATGTTGGCGCATCCATTCGACCTCGGGCTCTGTGCAAGTTTCATAACCAAGACAGGTCAGTGGACAAGCCACACATTTGGGTAAACTCAAGGGAGCGTCGAAAGCGACGAATTCTACGTCCTTGTGAAACTGTGTGATGATTTCATGAATTTTTAAATCTGCGGAGATAAATTCTTCGGTGCGAATTTTTTCATACAT
>Ga0210057_1007356_pt1 | contig 13383 bp, 7 predicted proteins | sample CryGeyCG2114_010_2_FD_183968 | JGI IMG/M metagenome (GOLD analysis project Ga0210057, IMG submission 183968) | Groundwater microbial communities from aquifer - Crystal Geyser CG10_big_fil_rev_8/21/14_0.10 (SPAdes) (version 2) | ecosystem: Environmental > Aquatic > Deep subsurface > Groundwater ... | reverse complement strand
TGGCCATCGCGGTCAATAATAATACATCCCTTGGGCACTCGAGTTTAACCACCGCCACAACTTCCGATAATACGGCGATTGGCTATACTGCTCTTAATATTTTAACTACTGGTTCGCAAAATACCGCGCTTGGTTCATCAACTATGGTTTTAAATACCAGCGGTAATAATAATGTGGCCCTCGGATATGGTGCCGCGCCACTGCTGTCTTCAGGAAGTGGAAACACCATTATTGGTCGAGGCGCCGGCGCCGTTCTCACAACCGGCAGTAACAATGTGGCGATCGGCATTGCCGCCGGGCCTAATGCCGTGGGGACTGCTTCAAATAAATTATATATTGATATGGCGCAAACTGATACGCCGCTTGTGGGAGGCGATTTTTCAACTAATGAGCTGTTTGTCAACTACGATATGACGGCCGGCGGGCTAGGCCATGCCTTCTACGTTGGCGGAACGGCCTATAAGACAGGTGGGACTACCAGCTGGGTTATTCCTTCAGATGCACGGCTTAAGAATGTGACAGGCAAATTTGAGAGGGGACTGAGTGATATTTTACAACTCAATACCATTACTTTTCGCTATAAAAAAGATGCTCCCATACAGCTGCAAAGTGATCGCGATTTTGTGGGAATTTTAGCGCAGGAAGTTTTGCCTTATTTTCCCGAAGCGATAAAAATGAACAGCAATGGTTACTACTCTTTTGAAATTGACCCCATCTTGTGGGGCTCAGTGAATGCCATTAAGGAATTGCATAGTCTGTTGCAAGAGAACCAAAAACTTTTTCAAACGATGCATCAAGGGTTGGATCTTCGAGTGGAAAATCTTGAGCGCAAGCTGGCCTCCTTGCAAGAGGAAAACGTCTTGATGAAAGACTATCTCTGCGCCAAAGACCCTCAGGCGCCTTTTTGCAAGTCCCCAGAATCAGATGGTCAATAATAATTCCCCACAAACCTCCTGAAATAGGTGGCCCTAACCCTCCATAAAGTGGCAGCGAGTTCAATCCTCAGCAGAAGTTTGGAGTGTGTTTTAGAACTTAACCTATTGAAAACAATGGAAATATGCAGACGGGATATTAGGAAATGCCGTTTTCATGGGAAAATTTAGCTTAGGCAAGAAGTGTCTAAACTTGATTTAGGCCATAGGACTTTTGGCCCGATAAGTCTCACGAGGTTGTGTAGAAAATGGTGTTAAAAACGTTACTCAAAAATAGCGGGCAGTTGATCTTGGTACTTACCATGGTGCTTGCTTGCGTGCCAGAGAAGGGCAAAGAAAAGGCCGGTTGCGCAGTCAATGAGGCCTTTGATGGCCGTACTCGCAAATGTTATAGCGTGACTGCTCCACGCGTGGCGCCGACTGGAACCTTGGAAACCATTACCCTAAGTGAAGACAGTGGCACCAATCTTATTAGCTTAGGGTACTCTGATAAAAATGGTGATTGGGCCACGGCCTGTAATATCGTTTCAGCATCGACAACATTAGATGGCGATGGCTCATTGCCGGTCGCTTGTTCTTGTACCGCTGGGCTGTGTACCGCCAGTGTTACTCCAGATACTAATTATTACGGCCTAGCGGAATTTGTTTATACCGTTACCGATATTGATGGCGTCAGTTCTCAGCGTATAGTCTCAGTTACAATCACCGGGATTGACGACAACCCTTATAACGAACCACTGACCACATCGCCTACAAGTGGTTCAAGCATCAGTGAAGACGTACAGCAAACGTGGACTCTCGGTTGGGGCGATGTCGACGGCGACCAGGCCTCTGCCTGTCAGATCATTGCTATTTCTGCTCATTCAAGCATTACTTCGGCCTGTACTTGTACTTCGCTCGGCCAGTGTACTGTTGGAATTACCGGTACTCAAGATTACTATGGCGCTGGAGAGTATTTCACTTACCAGGTTTACGCCAACGCCAAATGGTCGAGCGCAACCTCAGTCTTTTTTAACATTACTGCGGTCAATGATCGCCCAGTTATAGCTGCCAGCACTTATGTCGATTTAGTCGAAGAATCCACTGGTGTATTTTCTGTCACTGCCGCCACTGACGTGGATACAGTAGATACCCACACTTATGCCATCACCACTGCTCTAACCCAGGGCGATTTGCTGGCCAATAATTGTATGCAAGCTGATGCCGATTTAGATTGTGAATATACTCCCACCAGCGCAGATTATAACGATGATTATCTCTATGATACCGCCGTCACCGCCAGTGGCACTTTGCGCTTTCGCGCCTTGGCACCAGGGGACCATTCGGCCAGTCCTATCAAGATATTTTTTACTGGTGGAGGAACGGGGGGCAGCGCTAATTTGTCGGTTTCTGGAAACAACATCACAGTTATCATAGAAAATAATGTTACAACCTCAAAAACAATTTATGACGCCTTTAGCGGCAGCACTTTAGTCGAAGTTAAGCTTCTTGGGTCTTTAACTGAAGACAGTGTCATCTTGGGCACGTTGACGTTGAGTGGGGGACGAAGCCAGTTAGATTATCTCGAGTATAATGTCACTGATAATGGAGTGCCTCCCTTGAGCGCCACTCTTCCTGCGCGCATTACATTTCGCATTACTCCGGTTAACGATCTTCCAGTTGAAAGCGCCGTTGCGGTTGCTGCCTCTACCGATGAGGATACTCCAGTCAATTTTAATCTTAACGTTGGATCTGACGTCGACCATACCAACCATTTATATTATTACTTTGATCAAAATACACCCATTCCCGCCTCAGAAGGTGTCCTTTCTGGCTGTATGGACTTAAATGGCAGCGATGGACTTTGGGTTCTCACCTGTACTTTTACTCCATATAAAAACTATTCAGGCATCACAACTTTTAATTATAAAGTTAATGATGGGACTGCTGACTCTGCCGGAGTAACAGCTGTCAACATCACGGTGACGGCAGTCAACGACAACCCTATGATCTGCCAGTATTCAGGCTACTTTGAAGCGCCGGAGTGCGGGCTTAATCACTGTGTCGGAACAACTTCTCCTGTAGGTGTTATCGCTCCCGCTAGCCACTCGGCCTCAAAGTCAGTTTATTACTATGAGGAAGGAGCGGCCCTGTGTTGGAAGAGCAAAGGCACTAGCAATACAGATTGGGAACTTGATACCAACGGAAATATTTTTGATATGACTGTCAATCAGAATGAACCGCTTATCGCAAGGCGCCTGCGCTTTGATGAAGGCGGCGGAGACACAGCAGAAGATTCGCAACAATTAACTGTTGATATAACTTCAAGCAATCCATTATTGGTTCCGCTGACAGGAATAAAAATGTATTGGGGCGGAACAGGAACGACTTTAACTGGCGAAGATGCCACCGCCGCCAGGGTCTTTGGTGACGCCGGTGCATCTGAAGACAGCAACGATTTTAGAATTGAAATCAGTCCCAATCTTTCGACTTCGGGAACGTCAATTATTACGGTACATGTCGTGGATGACGATGCGACTCCTCGAGATGTAAATGTCAGCTTTAACGTTACTGTTTCAGACGTTGGAGTGATTCATAATGGCTGGGCCAATATCAAATCTCTTGGGCCTAAAATCGGTCGCGATGGCGTTCCCGCCAAAGCGCGCTACGCCTGCTCCTACAGCGAAACCAAGTGTGGTAATGGTGGTAAGTGCTACGGCTCCGGCGCACCTTCTTCAGTTGTTGCCGACCAATACAACGCCATATACATGGATGATACTGATAATTCCGCTCCAAAGTGCTATCGCGCAACTGCCGAAGTGACTGAAGGAGACGTAACTTTCAGCGCCCGTCAGGACGAACCCGTCACGATTGAAATCGTTGGAGGCGGCGTTTCACCAACTCCAGTTGTGACAAATATATCAAATCGTCACCTAATAGTTACTATAAAAAGTCCTGAGACTGATTCAGATGATATTGTGACATTTTTCAATGCCAACACAGTGGCGGCAGGCGACTGTAACGCAGGAACAGCAGGTAACTTTCTCGATTGTATTGTCGGCGCATCGACCACTAACCCAGGACAGATTGTTGCCGTCACCACCGGCCTGACTACACTTTCAATGAAAGATATCTACGTGGCAAAATTCAGCGGTATCGTCTATCACTCGTATACTAGTGGGCTTACCGTCCAGTATCTGACGGATGCCACTCAAGTCGCGGGAGACGGCGTCGCAACTATTAATGGCAGTGCCATTTTAGTTAAACATAATGCTGGTACTCAAACAAATATCGTGGCGGCAATAAATACGCTTATAGCTGCTCAAAATGGCGCCCTCAAATTAGAAGTTTTTGCTACCAGTGGCGCTACTGCCATTACTGATCAGGCCGCCACAGCACTAACATTAAAAACCGCCAATCAAACATGGAAGTCAATGAATAGCTACTGCGCTATCTCCCAAAGTGATTTGGTTAATTCTTGTGATAATGATACCTATCAAGAGGGGTTGGGTGCCAGCTGTATAGGCTTTAAACCGCCTGCAGATGTACTTAATGCTGGTACCTATACTAATAATAATACTTACTACGATGCCGGCAATAATAAATGTTACCGTTACAATTTACTCACTCCCGCCTGGGAGCAATATGAGGCCACAGGTGAAGTGACACTGGGCTGGAAGCCTTTTACCATCAGCGGCGCAGGAAGTATTTCAGGTTATAATGTTTATCGCCGCCTAGGCGATGGTACTGACGCCTTTGATTATGGCCGCCCTATAAACTTTAGATCAGTTGCTCTTGATGCCACCAGCTTTACCGACGATTATAAAAACTCGCGCGAGCCGCCAATACCAGGCACTGTTTATTTTTACGAGGTCAAACCTTTTGTTGATTCTCTTAGTACCACGGCCAGTGAAGATCACCGTTTTGTCAGGGTCATGGCGCCGCCCTCTAATAAGGCCTTTGTTCACCGCTGGATCGTCAATCAAACCATGTGCGAGATGATGCATTCTGAAAACCGCGACGATCTTGATCCGGTTGAGGCCTTGACCTACAAACGCCAAGGCGCGCTTAACTTTAATCGTTGCCACTATCACGGCCCAGGCGATGCTATCGTCGCCGGCGAACACGTCTACGACATTGGCAAAGATCTCATCGTCGATCAAGTTGAGGCCGGTTGTGCTTACACCAAAGGCTGTACCGGCGCAGCCACAGATGGAAGTTGTATAGGAACAGCAGCGCCAGGTGTTGGCGTGACAGCTGCTGATGGTGAGGTTTATTACGATCGCTCGACTGCCAATTGCTACGTTAAAGATACAACCTGGAAGCTGGCCGAGACTGTCGCCTTGCCAGGTGATGCTACTTTGATGGCGACGGCCATAAGTTCGACCTATGATCGCGCCAAAAACCCACCACTGGTTAAAGTTGGCCAGGTGTGGAGTAATAACTTCTGCTCCAATTTAACTGGCGTTACTGCCAATAGTATTATTGGTATGGCCGTGGCCAAGACGCCTAGACTGCCTAATCGGCGCCATCAAATTGCTTTTTCGATGTGGGACGATGCGCTGACTGACAGTGATATTGAAACGGTTGAAGGCGGCCTGGCCATCAATTCCAGCAGCAAATGTAATAGTGCCAAGGCCTCGGGGCTTGAGACAGATTTTAGCGACTCAGTGATCCCGCCCATAAGTTCACTCTATACATTGCCCGGTATGCTCTCAAAGAGCGTGCGCTCACTCTATACAGGATCTTCTCAAACTGAAACTTGCCAGAGTCGTTTTGGCGTGCAAGATCACGTCGGCAATGTCGCCGAATTTGTCCAGGATCGCATGCGCTGTGATGCGGGAGGTTCATACACCGGTGGATTTGCCGTTTGTTATGGAGTGAGTAAAACCTTTGAAAGTACTTATATTGCAGGAGCAAATAATAAGATCGCCCCACTTGATGCCCTCGACGATACTTATTGGGTAACAGGTGATGGTAATTTTCCATACTATACAATGGATGGTGTACACGGCCCTTGTTCTAATACAGATGTCGATTCTACTTGTGATGATGAAATGACCAGTTGGACGATTGAAAATACAGACTACTCTGCCGGGCGTTGGTTTTTACCCGTCGGTCTGCCAGGATTTTCAACCTTTAGTGATACATATCCTACTAGTACAGTTGGAAAATCCATGTTTGACATTGGCTCGACCAACGGCATAACAGTCGCGCAATTGCACGATGATTCAGTCATCATGAATTCGGGTGCCTTCTTTTCTTCTATGAATGGTTCAGGTTCATCAGCACTTGAAAGAGGATGTGGCGCGATGACTGCAGGAGGTGGCTATAACGACAATGGTGGTGCCGGACTTTGGCATTTTGAGATGGTTCCCTGCCACACGGCCTATGGCTATTATCTATGGGAAGATATTGTTATCAGGGATATTGGTGCTGGGCTAAGTTCTGTCAAAATCACTAGTGCTGCTGCCATAGCTGAAATTACTCCACCTCCGTCCCTTTGGATGACGGCAACAACGTCGAGTACTATGACCTCGCTTTTGAGTTTCATTCGTTCAGAAGCAGACTATACAACGGTGGCAAATGTTGGGCAAAATTTTGATGCTTTCTATACAAATTCTAGCAATGTCCCATCTGTGTTTCCCGGCCTTCTGACCAAAGTCGACAAATCGGCCTACACAAACAACCGCACTGATATTGGCCTACGCTGCGTTATTGAAGTCGACAGCGACGACGGCGCCGGCGACTACACCGAAAACCAATTCTAATCTTTCATCGGTACTCATAGGTACTACTCATAGGTACGGCCTACTTTTTGGTAGTGTGATGCGAAAAATTGATGGCATTTCCGTTTGTTCGATCCCTATTCAGTTTAAACTCTTTTCTTTGAAGCCCTTTTTTTATCGCCTGACTTTGGATGGGAGTGAACTCGCTATTGATATAGATCAGTAATTCTTTCCATGTTTGGAAGTCTAGAATTGTCTGAAGTGAGGTGGCAGGGCCTGATATCTTTGTTTTATGAAGCGAGTCCCAAATCGAACTGAGAGGATAATCCTGACAAGTGCGAGATATTCCTGCCCGTACCGGATTTTGAAAAATATAGCGAATGACAGCGCTTAGGTAGTGCTGATCTTTGACCAGTGACCATTTATAGGGGCCTCCAAAAACGTGATTAGTTCTGCCTGCCAGAGCATTGACTTGTACCGCCAGTCTTCGTTGCAGTCGATTCATGACAATATCTAGGTTGGACTTGGGCGTGCTTAGTAGCAAATGATAGTGATTAGACATCAAAACAAATTGATAGATGATAATTTCTTCTTTTTCTTGAATCATTTTTAATTCATGTTTAAAGATCTGCCACACCTGGTTGATGGGAATGGCAAACCATTCTTGGTTATTTGATCTGGCAGTCACGTGGTAGGGACAAAGATTTGTTCTCACAAGCTTTTTTCTGGGCATCGGAGCCTCCTATCGGGCCTCAACATGCAAGAATTGCTAAATTTGCGTGTTTGCAACCTTCCAGATTTACGTACTTATTTTGTTAGAGCAGTATTTTTTTTGTGCTTAACACTACCAAAAGGTAGGCCGTACCTAAAAAGGTGTGCTAGAATTTGGACAAATTGTGGCCAGGGAGGGAATCATGGCGTCTTTTTTTGCTAGAAGAAAAGCTGACGATAATACTCTAGATAATGCCCGTGAGAGAACAAGCTCTGGTGGTAAGGTGATTGCCTTTATTAATCAGAAAGGCGGCGTGGGTAAAACCACCCTGTGTTTTAATACTGCTCACGCACTGGCCAAAAAAGGCAACAAGGTTTTGTGCCTCGATATGGATCCCCAGGCCAATTTAGGATTAATGTTCGGAGTGGATTTATCCAGCGCCAACCATGAATCCGCTATACCCGGCCCCTATAGTATCCATCATCTACTGATTAATAGTGTGCGCGAGCTTAGGCCCGTGCATGTTCCAGTTATGGTCGAGGATGTGCTGGTAAAAAATGGCAAAATTGATCTTTTGCCTTCAGGCCAGGAATTGTCTGGTTTTGAACTGACTGTCGCCTCGGTCAATACTCCACGCCAGCTTATTTTGAGTCGTTTCTTGCAAAAAAATGATCTGCTTTCACGCTATGATTACGTGCTTATAGATTGCCCGCCAACTTTAGGTCTTTTAGTCGTCAATGTTTTGTGTGCCGCTGACGGGGTCATCGTGCCATTTAGACCGGATGAATTTTCGCGTAAGGGCCTGGCACATTTGCAAGATGTTTTGCTTGATATCGCTGACATGGAAATTACTAGAGTGCCGCAAATTATTGCTCACGTACCTAATCTGGTTGACTCTCGTCGCAAACAGGAAGAGTTAGAACTGCTTGAGATTGGAAAATATCTTGATGTGGGAGACATGATAAAGGCCCCTATTTTGTCACCAATTTTTAATCGCGCGCAATTGGTAAAGTCAGGTTCTCATAAGAAAAGTGTTTTCGATTATGACTCAAAAGAGTTTGAATCAGTCAAAGGCCAGTTTGATGACCTGGCCGGTTTAATTATGAATCATTCATTTGAAACGGGAGAGCAAGGTGAACACATCAGCTAGAAATCAAACTCGTAAGGCCAAGAATCCTTTATATGTTGTTACTAAGCAAGGCTCAGTCGTGGTAGAAGCACGCAATTCTTTTGATGCCTTCTTCAAAAAATATGGACTAGAACCGGCGCTTAAAATATTTCAAGAGATTCTTAATTTCTTGTTAGCACAAGTGAAGAGTTATCCTATGCTGGTCTCTATGAATAAATTTCTGCAAGAATTGTTGAGTGCCATTACTCAAAATGCAAAAACATACTTTCCTTTTCTATTCTTCTATCGAGCATAAAAAAAATTAAAAACTAATTTCAAAAAAATATTTTTTTGAAAGTCACTTGACTTTTCTAAGAAGTTCTCTATATTGAGTAACCAAGTATCAATGTCTACTCAATGATCAAAAAAGGAGGTCGCTGTGGATATGACAAAAATTGCATCTTACGCTGTTGTCGTTAACTTAGTTGCCTCTGGCATCTTTTATTCGTGCGATGGCACAACAGGCAGCAACGCCTGAATTGACAATTTTTTACTAAATTTTATTTTTTTCTTAATCAAGAATTAAGCAACAATTTTTAATTGGGCACTATTTTTGATTTAAAGCACATTTCAGCTGGTCTGGTTTTAACCGGCAACATACTGAAATTAAGGACATTTTATGCAACGTTTAAGCTACAAAGGCGCTTTGAGCGCGGAATTTGAACACTTGTTTTTAGCACTGGGAGAAAGTGCCAAAGCAGTTTTCAAAATTTTAAAATTATTTTTTGAAATTGCAAAATCACTGGCGGGATTTCTCGTCGAGTGTGCCATTGGCCATGCCGTGGTGAAATTTCATAAAGCTCCGGGAAGTTATGACTTTATAAACCCGGGAGAGAAGCGGTTGGAGGGATACCATGAAAAATTTCCCCCACGATTTTTTAACTAATAGGAAATGATATGAAGACAAGACAAGTTGATTTGATAAAAAAATTCTTACAGCAAGAAGGCCAATTGCCAACGGCATTGTTTGAACAACAAATTATTTATGACGACGAAAAGATTTTGTTATTTGGATTTGTGGACTTGGATGAAGCTTTGCGATTATGCCAGCGTTGGTTGGTTTTAACTGACCAGCGTTTGCTATTGCTGGAACAAAGAGAAGATAGGGTACGGGTTTTACAATCGCATTTGCGCTTACAAATTAAGCGAGTGGCACACGTCAGATCACTTGGTTTGACTAGCTTTCAATTTTTGGGAGCAGATGATGGGCCATTTTACTTTGAAATTCATTTTAGTCATCGCCAAAAGGCCATGATGGAAAAGATTCGCTTTGCACTGGAAGAATCGGTTAAAAATATTGAGATGCAAGCGACTGATATTTATCACAGTACAATTTTGCGCCCCATCCTCGAAGCTCGCAATAATCTGGATGCTAAAAATCAGGATGCTTTGTTGCGACTTCTACATTACCTCAAACCTTATAAAAGGGATGTAGTGGTGGGCATGGGGGCCGCGTTGCTGGGGGCATTTATCTCGCTTGTGCCTGCTTATTTGTCAGGAGTTATGTTGGACGAGGTCGTAAGACCTTCACAGGATGGAAAATTGCCGGCAGAGGCGGCCATGAAGATGAGTATGCTTTTTGTTGCAGGCCTAGCATTGACCTATAGCTTGCGCGAATTGTTTATATGGCAAAGACTAAAGCGTATGTCTATCATTGGCGAGAAAGTAGCGAGCGATTTGCGTATGGGTTTGTTTAAACATATTCAAACCCTAGGGACTGATTTTTTTAGTCGCAAGCATTCCGGATCACTGATAACCAGAATTTCATCCGATACCGATCGCATTTGGGATTTTATTGCTTTTGGAGTGGTTGAAGTTACGGTGGCCTTAGGCACGTTACTAGGCCTTACTCTTGTGCTATTGATGCGCGATTTTAAGTTGGGGCTGGCCATGGTGTTGCCCATCCCGCTTTTTCTCTACGCCGTTTATTGGCAGGGAGAGCGGATGAAACGTATTTTTTTGCGCGCTTGGAGAAAATGGTCGAGTGTGACTTCACATTTATCTGACGTTATCCCAGGTATGCAAGTGGTTAAGGCCTTTGGCCAGGAAGAGCGAGAAGTGAAGCGCTTCGATGAGAAGAATAATGCTTTCACCAAGGAGACATTTGCCGTTCACAATAGTTGGACGTCGTTTTGGCCGCTTCTCATGTTGTGCGTGCATTTTACCACTGTGATTATGTGGTTGGTGGCAAGGCCTAGACTTTTGTCTGATGTCAATGCTCCCGGGCATTTGAGTGCCGGTGTCTTTGTTTCTTTCTTGCTCTATGCCACTTTGATGGTTTGGCCAATTGAGATCATAGGCCAGGTTTCTAGAATGCTTAACCGCGCGCTAAGTTCTGCTTATCGCATTTTTGAGATTTTAGATACGCGCAATCCGATGCCCATGCCGCAGAAACCTGTAAACATGCCAAAGTGTGCGGGGGAAATAGAATTTGAAAACGTGTTCTTTAGTTATGATAACTTAAGGCAGATTATCAAAAATGTTTCACTTAAGATTATGCCTGGCGAGATGATCGGTTTAGTCGGCATGAGTGGCGGTGGCAAGTCTACCATCACCAAGCTGGTGGCAAGATTTTTTGATGCAACATCTGGTGTGGTGAAAATTGATGGAGAAGATGTAAAGAACATTGACCCGGCGTGGATTAAAAAGAATGTAGGTTTGGTTTTGCAAGAACCTTACCTGTTTTTTGGCAGCATTTGGGAGAACATTGTGTACGGAGTACCGCAGGCGGATGAAATGCAAATTATTGCTGCTGCCAAGGCGGCCAATGCCCATGACTTTATCTTAAAGCTACCACATGGCTACGACACCATTGTGGGGGAGCGTGGCCATACCCTTTCTGGTGGAGAGAGACAAAGGATCAGTATTGCGCGGGCAATTTTGCATAATCCTAAAATCCTTATCCTGGATGAGGCCACCAGTGCAGTGGACAGTGAGACGGAAAGGAAAATTCAGCAGGCCTTGGATCGTTTGGTTAAGGGCCGAACTACAATCGCCATTGCTCACCGTCTCAGTACTTTGCGCCAGGCCGATCGGCTTTTAGTTGTAGAAAATGGCGTGATTACAGAGGCCGGAACACATAGCGAGCTGATGCAAAGGCGAGATGGCAAATATGCCAAGCTGTACAAGTTACAATACCACGATCAAAAGCAGGAGGTAGTCCATGATTGCAATATATAAGAATGCCCAGGGTTTGCTCTCTACTCGTCTGGCCCAGGCGCCAGAGAAGGAGATCTTGATTCAGGTCAAAGCGTGTTTTCCCTGGTCGCGCGGGAAAAGGTTTTTGAGTTTGCAAGATGACAAAGGAGAGGAGGTGTGTTTGCTTGCCTCGTTAGACGATTTAGACTCCCAATCATTGCATGTCATGCGGGAACACTTGCAGCAGCTTGGATTTACTTTTGAGATTATTAAAATCATCAAGGTTGAAGAGGATGTTGAGGTTAGACATTTTGCGGTTGAGACCTTGCAAGGAGAAAGGCATTTTCAAACAGGGCTAGATGACTGGCCTAAGCAAATGGAAGATGGTTCTTTGCTCATTTCTGATTTGCACGGCGATCATTATCAAGTCAGCAGTTTTGCTCTTTTGGATAGAGAATCACAAAAAGAACTTTCTCCCTATGTTTCCTAACATAGGGGGGGAGTTTTCATTCTGGAGGGTTTAAAACTATATCGATCCAGTTGCTCCAGCGTATAATTTCATCATTTTGTATTTGCGTTTCTTGCTTGAATAGGACTGAAGATTTCATTTCATCCATGCGCTTATGATAGTTGGCAAATTCATTTGGAAGCCAGATTGAAAGGCCTTTAAAAAAACCTAGCAGGTAGTTTTGTTCTGGAGTTGAATCTGTATTGCTATAATGTGATCCATAGCTATATGACAACAATGAGCGGTTAAGGTTGTCCAGGGCCATGTTAGCGGTATCGAGTAAGAGCTGTGCTTTTTCCCCATAACCGTTATTTTGGAGTGCCTCCTGATATAATAGTTTTTTCACAAGGCCTAAAAAAACTCCCAGATCACGTGTTTCACCCATAAAACTAGGTGCGTTTTGTAAAATAAAATTAAGCTCCATAGCATGAATGAAACTCTCATTCAGATAGTCTTGCATGCGCCTGGAAAAATCCAAGAGAGAGGGCAGCAGAAAATTTTTCATCTCTGACAGTGTCAGCGCGCTATAAGTAAAAGTTTGCGCTGCAACTGGATCAACTAGGTATTGATAGCCATGAGAGATGACTCCCTGACCCTGAGAATAGGCCTGTTTGGTAAGCTTGGGAAGCGTGGCCGCCAATTGATAAGGCATGATTTGTGGCGACGAATTTAGGTAATCAAATATTTTGCGATAAGGTAGCCCTAGATAATTTTGCACTTGAACAGAACCCGCCAGATAATCGACGGGGCCCATGAGTTCAGCGGCAACTTCAACTGATTGCATTAAACAGGCATCAAATGCCAGCACATCAAAAGGCCTACCTTGCAGTAATTTTTGCGAAGTACGTTGTAAGATCTCGTGCAAGCTTGGAATATCAAGATAGCTACTATCCGAGTGGTCCAAGGCTACCCCGCCAAAATTTCGCTGAGTGGGATAATTTTGTGGCCTGAGATAATCTAAAATATCAGAGTAGACCATCTCTTTGGTAAGAAACCTTGATGTCGCCTTTTCAGTTGGTAAAAACTCCCGCCTTTCTTGCCCTTCAATATGTTTGCCAGCATAGCCTTCTCCATGTCCCCAAATCACAATCATATATTTCTTGGCGGGATAATTTTTTATGCCCCAACTCAAGAATTTTTGAAAACGTTTCTTTTGATTTTTAATTGAACCTGCGCCATCTTCGGGGAATGAGGCAATCACAGGCGATTGAATATCG
>Ga0210057_1007355_pt1 | contig 13384 bp, 16 predicted proteins | sample CryGeyCG2114_010_2_FD_183968 | JGI IMG/M metagenome (GOLD analysis project Ga0210057, IMG submission 183968) | Groundwater microbial communities from aquifer - Crystal Geyser CG10_big_fil_rev_8/21/14_0.10 (SPAdes) (version 2) | ecosystem: Environmental > Aquatic > Deep subsurface > Groundwater ... | reverse complement strand
GAGCAAAATAAGTTAATTGAATAGAGTCATGAGGGATTATCCTAAATTATCTCAGCTAAAATCACTTAAAATTAGAATACCAACCATCCAAACCCCGAAAACTAACGATTTACAATCGGAACATCAGTATTTTATAGATAAATTTATAAACAATTTAATAAATTTTTAAAATATATAGGTTATGGAGGCCAATAAAAATGGAAATAGCAGATGTCATAAGAAAAGAACTAAAAGAAGAAAATTTATGTGATTTAGAAAATACATCTATTAAATATCAACCAAGCGATAAAGAATGTGCATGTATACCTTGTGTAATACATGGATATGAAAATGCCCAACCTACAGAACAAGAATGTGCTTCTATTCCTTGCATTATACACGATAAAGATTATCAAAAGTAAATGTAGATGGGAATAAATACTTTATATTGGGAAATCACTGGTTCTTGTAATTTGAATTGTCAACATTGCTATTTAGGTGGACCTCAATCTAAAGGAGATTTAACTTTGGATGAATCATTAGAAAGAGTAGATATATTTTCAAGAAATGGCATTGAAATACTTCTTTTAACAGGAGGTGAGCCATTACTCTCCCCTCATATTTTTGATATTATAAAATATGCAAATAATAAAAATATTAAAACAGCAATATTATCAAATGGCACATTAATTAATGAAGATTATGCTAAAAAAATATCTGAATCAAAACCAAACACTATCCAAATAAGTATTGATGGATTATATGAAACTCATGATAAAATAAGAGGTAAAGGTTCTTTCAGAAAAATAGAACAAGCCATTGATAACTTAAAAAATGAATCAATAAAAGTTATTACTAAACTAACAATAAATAGAAATAATTTAAATGATATTGAAGATGTTATTGATTATTGTGCTTCAAAAGATATTTATCTTAACTTTAGCCTTGTACAAGAATTAGGTAATGCTCAAAAATCCAAAATTTTGCCAACACCACAAGAATATTTTGATCTTTATCTAAAATTACATCATAAAAAAAAAGTGGAAGGATTTAAAATAACATTGCCAGATTTTTCTATAGAAGAATATCTTGAAACTGGAGTCGCGAAATCAGGATGTAGTGGAGGAAGCAAAATTGCAGCAATTACAAATGATGATTATTTTATGCCTTGTGTATTTATGAGCACATTAGGGCTTGGAAAAAAAGATGGATTAATTAAATTTAATGAAGAACAACTTAAAAAACCAAATAAATTATTTGATATTATTACTAAACATGCTTCAAAAGAATTTGGGTGCCCATTAAGAAAATTTAAATATGGTATTGACCCTTATTCTGTCTATGAATTTATAAGGTATATGAATAATGAAAATCTATAAAGAAAAAGCTAAAATTTATGACCAATTTATCAAAGCTACTGGGAAAAATTATTCTCAAGAAGCAGATTTAATCACAGAAATAAAAGAAAAGAAAATTGGTAAAAGAAAAATAAAAATTCTAGATATTGGATCAGGGACTGGAGGTCATGCTCTTGAACTTAAGAAAAAAGGTTTTGAAGTATTCTGTGGAGATATTAATAAAGAAATGCTTGATATTGCTAAAAACAAAACTTCCCTACCATGCATTTGTATGGATATGAAAAAATTTTCACTTCCAAAAAAAATGGATATAATAACATGTATGTACAATACAATTATGTATAATCAAAATATTGGAGAATTAAAAATGACAGGCAAAAGCTGTTATAATAATCTTAATAATGGAGGATTGTTTATTATTCAAGTTACTAATCCTGAAAAAATTAAAAATATTAAAGAATCTATCACAGAATGGGATATTGATGAAGGAAAAATTGTGCATATGAATATTGTAAAATATCCTAAACTTATACATTATTTTATAATCATAGATTTCAAAAATAAAGATTGTATTATTGATAAACATGAAAATACAATTTTTCCTGTAAAAGTTATTGTTAATAGTTTAAATAAAGTTGGATTTAAAAATATTGAAGTTTTGAATAAAGGAATTTATACTTATTTTATATGCCAAAAATGACATTCCCAATGGTAGAAATCTTACTATCTATAATCTCTTCTATCAATGCACGAAAAAATTCTTCATCCATAGAAACTGGAGAATCAGTAAGGTTTAAATAGTTTTTTGCCTAAATTCAGTATATGGGGATAAAGAAAATTAATCTTAAACAAGGTTATGTTCCAGCAGCTTTATGGAAAAGAGCTATAGCTTATATTATTGATTCTTTTATTGTAACATTTGTTGTTGCTTTCCCTTTAAATTCAGTTATAAAATTTGAAAAAAGAGGGGTTGAAGCTACTTACCAGTTTTTTGCAACTAATCCTGGAATGGCATATAAATTTGTTTTAGTATCATTATTATCTGCTTTTATTGCCATACTATATTGGGCAATATTAGAATACAAATATAAACAAAGTTTAGGGAAATATCTTATGAAGATTGATGTTAGATCAACTTTAAAAGAATTTACATTCAGCCAATGCTTTATGAGGAACCTTTCAAAAATTAATACATTGTTCTTAGCTATTGATTCATTAAATATATTCTTAGGTAAAACACATCAAAGGTATCTTGAAAAAATGAGCAAAACTGAAGTTGTAGAAATGGGGTGGAACTTTTGAGTAAATTGTTAAAAATTGTTGGTTGGATATTTGTATTATTCATAGTTAGTAATATAATTGCATTCTTTTTAGGTAATAATGATTTTAATGATAAAATTGTTGTAATACCAATCAAAGGACCTATATTTTCTGCTGATTCAGATAGTATTTTCTTAAAATCTTTTTCAAGTGAAACTATAATTAAACAACTTGAAAAGCTTGAAGAGGATAGTACTGTAAAAGGTATAATTTTAGAAATTGATTCTAATGGTGGAACTGTTTTACCCTCTAAAGAAATAGCTGATAAAGTTAAGGAAATTGAAAAGCCAGTTGTTGCTTTAGTTAAAGGCTCAGCTATGTCTGGAGCTTATTGGATTGCTTCTGCGTCAGATAAAATTGTTGCAGATGATTTGTCTTTAGTTGGAAGTGTTGGAGTTTTAGGATCTTTCTTACAGTTTAAAGGGTTGTTAGATAAATATGATGTAGAATATGAGAGGATTGTTGGAGGAGAGTATAAAGATATGGCTTCCCCATTAAAAGAGTTTACTGATGAAGAAAGAGAAATTGTGCAAGAAAGAGTTGATAAAATCCATGATTATTTCTTAGACGAGATTCAGGAAAATAGAGGTTTAACATTTGAACAAAGAGAAGAAATTTCTGATGCAAAGTTCTTTTTAGGAATGGAAGCTAAAAATCTTAATTTGATTGATGAAATTGGAGGTCTGGATTTAGCTTTTAATTTGACTAAGGAATTGGCTAACATAACTGAAGCTAAAATGGTTAGGAAAGAAAAAGAAAGTCGATTCTTTAATTTATTCTCAAAATATAGTGCATTTTCATCTTATAATATAGGTAGAGGAATTGGTGCTGAGATTATGGATGTTTCTTCTAAAGATATAGAATTTCTTGCTTAAATAGAGTCATAAAAAGCTTTATATACTATTTCTAGGTAATAATGATTGGCAGACTAGACTGGCGGGTTAGTCCCTCGTTGTTACCGCAAATGGGCTATATGGCGGGGTTGAAGCCTATGGAGAGGTGTATGCTTGAGTTAAGGTCTTGGCTCGTACGTTGACGCCTTGTCCTGATTGGCTGTTTTTTTTGTGAACCGGATCAGACCAGGAATGGAGCAGTCCTAAGCGATTAGAATGGTGCTTTTAGGGTAGCAGGGTTGAGGAAAAGTTAAGATTAGCCTTTTCTGGAGTATGCTTCCATCTGTGGGCGTGTCTGTCACTTTTATTTACTTAATTTAAAATTAGAAATTATCTCATTAGTTACAATTATAGAATCTCTACCAGTTGTATCTATATGTATTGTACTATCAAAATCAACTAAATACTCTTCAAATTTTTTAGCTAGTTTTTGTAAAAAACCAATATTTTCATGAGCATTTCTATTAGGACGAGAACTCAAACGTTTTTCTATCTCTTCAAATGATGCTTTTAGATAAATTACAGTATCAGGCATCAATAGATTATTAGGTATTTCAAGATTAACTCCTAGTTCAGTTGAACGGCATACTACAGTACTATGTATATATCTATCCATAAACACATGTCCATCTTCAAGTAATTTTTTCAATTCATCCTGAGCAGCATGATTTCCACCCATATAATAATCAAATCTTTCCATAGGTGTTGCTGCTTCAAAATTCCAGTTTAGAAGTTCATAATTCTTTGGAGGAGTGGAATAATATGTCCCACCAACCTTATTAGCAAGTAATTTTGCAAGAGTTGTCTTCCCTGAAGCATCTATCCCTTCAAGAGCATATAATTTATGTTTCATAGAAATCGAAGATATATAAACCCATATATAAACTTTTTCCTAATTTGTCATCAGATAGTAGTAAAAAATAAAAACCTTTATATATGGGAATAACTACATAAAAAACATATTTAAAGTTAAAATGGAAAATGAAAAAACTAATGTGAAAATGATTTTTGTTAATCTTATTTCACCAAAATTTATCGTGCGTTATCAGGCACCTTTGGCCGTAAATATCCTTGCAGGATATGTAAAGAACAAAATGCCTGAAATTGATGTCAAAGTCATTGACATGCAAAAAAAATTTGAAGATACTGATAAGAAACTTACTATCAATGAAAGGTTTGAAAATACAATTGAAAGTATAAAACAACAGATTATAAATGAAAGTAAGAAAAGTAAATTAGTTGTAGGATTTTCTATGAAATGGACTACACAAGATGTAGCTAAGATTATTGTTGATAAAATTAAAGAAAGTAATTATGCTGATAATTCCCTTTTTGTACTTGGTAATATTGGTGCAACATATGCATATAAGGAATTATTAAATACTCCAACTTTTAGTGATGCATTAGCTGTTGTAGGTGAGGGAGAAGATGCCCTAATCAAAATAATTAAAGTTGTTTTAAAAAATGTAAAGTTGCATGATATGAAAAATTATAATGGTATATCAAACGTTGCCCTTAACTTAGAAAATCAAATTATATTAAATAAACCAAAAAGAATAAATCTAAAGTTATATCCTAAACATACTATAACTGATTCTTCACAAGTATATGATAAAGAATGGGATGTTTATGCCATAGAAACAAGTAGAGGTTGTCCATGGGGAAATTGTACATTCTGCTCAATCAAAGAACAGTTTGATGAGAAACAAGCTAAAAAAGATAATAATTGGAAATGGCAACCTTTTTCGCTTGATATAGTTTTTGATAATATTAGAAGGCTTGCTAAACAAGGAGCTATATCCTTTGATATAAAAGATTCAGAGTTCTTCGGCCCAGTAAGAAAATCTTTAGAATACGACCCATTTAATGATACGATGGATAGAGCTGAAATGTTTGCAAAAAAACTTATCGCATTAAATGAAGACTTTAACGGAGAGATATATATTAACCATATTTCTGTTAGAGTAGATACTATTTATAGAGAAGGTGAAGATGAAAAAAATAAGAGACGTAAAGAAGTATATACCCTCTTAAAGGAGGCAGGTGTTAAAGGTGTATATTTAGGTATTGAATCCGGAAACGAAAGTCAGCTTAGAAGGTATTGTAAAGGAGTCACAGTAAAGGAAAATAAAGAAGCAATAAACTTTATGAAAAAGCTTGGCTTCGAAATCGAGGTTGGATTCATATTTTTTGACTGTCTTGCTACGATGGAGGAATTAAAAGAAAATCTTAAATTTATTGAAGAGACAAAGTTATACGAAACTGATTCAAGGATACTTGGAACATTGCGTTTACAACAAGGAAGCCCATATATCCAATTAGCAAAAAATAATGGCCTTTTGGGTGAGAAAAAAAAGAATTTTCTTAGTTATATATCTAAATTTAAGCATAAGGATGTTGAATTAATTGAAGATATATTCTATAAATGGGAAAGAGTAACAATCAAACTAACAAAACTCTTAACAAAGAATTTGAGATTAGAAATCTATAAAATGAACTTGGATTTTTTGAAAGATATAATCAATTCACCATCTTACATAGAAGATACAATTAAGATATATGTAAATAAAAGAAAAGAGTTTTTGGAACAAATAAATGAAAGAATAAATGATAAACCAAATATGTTCAAAGAATATATTGAGAATTCAAAGAAAGCTAACATATTGCTTTTAGGATCAAAAGAAAAAAATGAATTTAGGACTAGTAACATTTTTTTTAGTTCAATACATGACGATATTCAAATTGAAGCAGTTAGCACAATTTTATGAAAAAGCTTAAATATAAGCAAGGAAATGGTGAAAAATATGAAAGAAATAGAACTTGAAAAGGTATACCTGATAAAAAACTTGCCAAGTAATATATTGGATTATGAACCTATGGTAATCAAAGTAGGCGATTTCTTCGATTCAAATAGTGTTAATGCTCTAAAAATTAGACAGAAAGGAGATAAATATCAACTTATCAAAAAAGAGGCTGGAGAAAATGAGTACAAAAGAACTGAACATACAATCTTCATAAAAAAAGAAGAATTTGATATACTTTGGAAACAAGTAGAACAAAACCATAGTAAACTAAGATTTTTTTATCCTTTAGGCGAACATACATGTGAGATTGATTTTTATAAAGATAGACTTGATGGATATGTAAGGGCAGAAGTTGAGTTTAAGAGTATTGAAGACATGGAGAATTTTGTACCACCAGAATGGTTTAAAGAAGAGATAACCAAATTAAACCATGAAATACATGAAAATCTTGGATTAGTTACTTTAGATGAAATGAAAGAGAGATTTGCAAAAAATAAAATTGAGCTTATCAAAGTTGATTTTCCTAAAAAATAAGCTATTTTTATTCTTATTTTATATTAATTCATAATTGCAAAAAAATAAATTCACAAAGACAAATTATTTATGATTATTTTTATTATATTTAAAACACTTAAAATTAAAAAAATCCAAATTAAAAAGTAAAAAATATTAAGTTATAACTCCTTATTACTTCCAAAAATATGTATATTAGTCATTTTCTAAATCAAAGCTACCAAAACTTTAAAAACTAAAACTCATATCTTATATGATACATTGAATATTCCAAATATGAACCTTGGAGAACATCTTCTTAAAAGAAGAGTTGAAGAAGAATTAAGCCTAATTATTAATCATCTCGCAGATAGTTCCAAATATATTGCACTTATGATGCGTGAAAGTAATCGAAAGTTTGCAGGAACTGTTAACAAATCAGGAGACAAGCAACTTGAATTAGATATTCTTGCAGATGAAATGCTTATGCAAAGATTAAGAAGTGATACAAGTTTTAACATCCAAGAATTTGCTTCCGAAGAACAAGATAAGATTATAAAAATTAGTAATGGAAATGGAAAATATTCAGTTTCGGTTGATCCTTTAGATGGTAGTTCACTTGTTGATGTTAACCTAGCTGTAGGTACAATCATGGGAATCTATAAAGGTCAATTATTAGAATTTGATAATCCTAGAGATAATTTGACTGCAGCAATGTATGTGCAGTATGGGCCTTTAACTACATTAGTATATTCTACAGGAAAAGGTACGCATGAATTTGTGCTTGACCCTTCAGGAAATTTTATCCTAAATAATGAATGTATACAATTAAAAGAAAGTGGTAAAATTTATAGTCCAGGCGGGTTAAGAAAAGATTGGTTGCCAGGGCATACTAAGTTTATAGATAAACTTGAAGAAGAAGGGTATAAATTAAGATATAGCGGTGGCTTAGTACCAGACATAAATCAAATTCTCTTAAAAGGAAATGGAATATTTACTTATCCAGCATTAAAAAATGCAGAAAATGGAAAGTTAAGGCTTTTGTTTGAACTTCAACCAATGGGATTCTTAGTTGAACAAGCTGGTGGGAAAGCAACAAATGGTCTTGAAGATATACTTGATATTGCACCAACAGAAATTGATCAAAGAAGTCCAATTTATATTGGTACTAAATATGAAGTAGAATTGGCTAAAAGTTATTTAATCTAACAATTTAACTAATGTCATTATTTCATCATAATGTCTTTTTATAATTTTAGGTTGCCTAAAGTTTTTAGCATATTCTGCCAAAAAATCACAATTTTTTTTAAGAATTATTTTTGTTGGGTTTTTAAAATCTCCACCAAAATCATGGATTTTTGTTTCAATAATAACTTTGATGTGAATATCTTTCATCTTTTCAAAATCAGCATCAGATTCAAATTCTGTTGAATCTTTTGCTTCATCAAGAACTTCTTTATGTGCATCTTTAAAACATTTAATCATAGCATCTCTTACCATAATTGGAGTTACTTTTTTTGTAGTATCAACACCATAAATTTTTGCCATACCTTCTAAAGGATTTAGGATTTATAAAGATTTATATCCCCTTAAAAATTCAACTTCTTTCTTTAACATTTCTAAACTATTAATAGGAATTATTCCTTCAATAGTCCAAGGTATGTTGGTTGGAAGTTTTTTAGGCATAGATAAGCCAGAATCAAAACAAAGATAGTGAGGGCAATTATCAATATTCAATAATTTGCTTTCAGGAAGAGAAATATGCATTGCATCAATTTTATGTTTAAAGGAGTCTATCATTTTATCTGTTAAACCATTTTCTAATTCTTCAAGATGGCAAATGTCAAGGTTAAAACCAAAGTTTTTTCTTGAATTAACTAGATTTAATACTTCAGATATTTTTATGAAAGAACCTTTTCTGAAATCCATGTTTTCTATTAAGAAATTAATATCATCAGGAATCTGTTCAAAATTATCTAACTGTTGAGGATGCACAATAACTTGTTTTACATTTAATTCTTTCATTACTGACTTTAAATTATCAAATGCATTGAAACTTTTTTCATGAGGACAAAGGTGTATAGAATTACATTTGTGTTCAGGCAATAAATCAATACCATTAAAATCATTTATTTTTTTATAATCCATAATAAACTCAAAACCATCTACAATGTTACCTACTTTATCAACTATTTCTTGTAAAGAAAGATTCCAAAAATAAAAACATCCTGTGCCTAATCTAATTTGCATAGATGAAAGAAATAAATTAGTATTTATTAAACTTCTCCAGCTAGAGTATCTTCAATCTCACCAATAACATCGCCTAAGTTGGCTATGATGATTGTATACAGTTTTTGTATGATTAATTCGTACATTGCTTCCTTTAATGGTCCACTACAATAGTTTAAAATACCTTCAAGATTTTCTGATTGAACTTCTCCAATTTTATTTAAAGGAATATTACACCTCATACCTTTACCCTCAAAAAGTATCTTTTTATCTAATGGAGTACCTTCGGCCATTTTTTTAAGATCTATCTCAATTAAGCAAGTATCATCCCTTTGGCCAATAACCGAATACTTGTAATAGTTCAGATTTTGTAATTTAATATATTTAGAAGGAGTACATTTTTCTAAAGAATCTTGAAAGCATTCATCAGTTTGACAAGTCTTTTTAAGAAAACCAAAATGATAAGCGAAAAATGATACTAAAATTAAAACGGATATTATAATTAATATTTTTTGCCAAGAAAATATTTCTCCCCATTCAACTGCTACCTCTTTCTTTTTAGGAACAGCCTTCTTTTTATCAGCCATACTTATATAGAATTATGAATAAACTTCCTTTTAAATGTTTTGATAAATAAAAAAAAAGAATTAAAGGTCTTTAGATGTTAATAAAGTAACCTTTGCATCTATAGGCTTAATTTTAGATTCCATTGCAACAACAAATTGTGTTTTTGTTCTTTCTGCACGTGAAACTATATCTTTAGTTATTTCGCCGTCAAATACTACAGCAAATAAACCTGTGCTCATGCTTTTCATTGTTGCTTCAAGTTCAGTAGTTGGAACTTTTCCTAAAATATTTAACTTCTCATCAAGAATGTATGCTCCCCTTGTACCAACTAAATCATCAAGAAGTTGTTTAAACTTCTCTTTTTGATCTGGTGCCAAAGAAGCCTTTTTTTCACTTTTTACAGGAGTCCTTAAAGGTACTCTTGTAGAAGAAGAAGTTCTTCTTTGTTGGTAATTAGATGCTGAAGCTTGCCTTGTGTTTGAAACTGGTAATGGCTTAGTTACATAACTAGTTTTTTTAACAGGGGCAATTGTTGTCCTTTTAGGAAGATCTTTGATTTCCATCTTAGCTTGTTCAGCAGCTACTTTGCCTCTCAAAGCTTTATGGATTTCTTTTTTAGTTATTTCTTCAACTTCTTTACCATCAGGTGCCTTTACAACGAAATCAATTTCTGCAACTGCCATAGCTTCTTTAATTATTAAGTCGCCACCACGGTCTCCATCTACAAACAATGTAATAACTTTTTCTTTACTTAAATCAATAATTGTTTGTGGTACAGATGTCCCATTTAATGCAATTACATTTTTGAATCCATTCTTAAGCAAACAAATAACATCTGCTCTTCCTTCAACTACAATAACTTCTTCTGAATCTTCTACTCCAGGACCTGCAGGAAGCCTGTCCTTACCATATTCAGTTATTGCCATTACTCTTACAGAATGAGCTACCTCATCAGTAATTTCTTGAGAGTCAGGTAAAACATCATCTTGAAGTGTCTTAAGAAGTTCTTTTGCCCTTTCAATAACAAAAAGCCTTTTACTAATTCTAATGTCTTCAATTTTTTCAACTCTAACTTTAGCATTACATGGACCAATCCTTTGGATTGTTTCTAATGCAGCTGCTATGATTACAGTTTCTTCTTTATCAAGGCTTGAAGGTATTATAATTGTTCCTTCTGTTTTTCCTTGTTTGATATCAGTGTTAACTTCAATACGACCAATTCTACCACTCCTTTGAAGCTCTCTTAATTCTAAATCTGCGCCTAATAAACCTTCTGTTTGGCCAAAAATTGCACCGATAACATCTGGTCTGTCAACTGTTCCATCAATGTTAATTGAGGAATGAACGATATATTTTGCTGATACAGGGCTTATTTTTCCCATTTTAATTTCCTCCGATTAGAGTTTCAAAATATAGAACAAGCTTAACCTAAATCGGACTCTAAACTCCTAACCTCCTTTTAATCCGATTTCCCACGAATCTAACAAATTTAAGTGAATTTTCGTGAATTTTTGAATGAACTTGATCCTAATTTGGAACTTTTGATATTAATATTGCCCGCAACACTAACCCCCAAGCTCATTGCTTGGCATTAGCCGTGCGCTCCATTGAGTATTCTCGTGGCGGGCACTGATGATAATATATTTAAAGTAGTATAAAAAGCTTTTGGATTTATAGTCTAGAAAGGGCTTAAATTAAGCAAAATAAATAAAATATGACAAAAATGCCATAGTGCTTAAATATGATGGGCCTAGCAGGATTCGAACCTGCGTCTACCGGTCCGAAGCCGGGTGCACGATCCAGGCTATGCTATAGGCCCAAACTAACGATATTATTACCAAAATACTATATTAAACTTTCTAAACGCCCCAAACTTTATTCTCTTTACGCTTAATTTCAGCTAATTCCTTTAAAAGATCCCTTTCTTCTTGTTGTAAAAGATTTTTTAAATGTTTATATTCTCTAAAAACGTTTTCAGTCATATCTACGTATAAAATATCCCCTTCATCAATTTGTCTTCCTGCAACTACTCCAGGAATAGATATAGCAACTTCTTTACCTTTTTCAACTTTTTTTAATGATTCCTTTTCATGTTGAATACCTTTAACATGACCTGCTTTATTGCCATTAGCCTTAATCAAATCAACATCAGGATTTAATGTTCCTGCCAATACCTTAACACCAACAACACAAGGATTACTTTGCCTGAAAATACAACCTTTAATTATTTCTATTTTAGCAGGTTTAGTTAAGTTATCTAATTGTTTAGCTTCTTGCTTTTTCTTTTCTTCTTCTAACCAAATTTCATAATCTTCAATTATTTTATAGATGACATCATGAGAAATAATCTTAACATCATTTGATTCTACTGATTTAACGTTAAATGCTAAAATTATTTTATTTAATGGATCTTCTTCTGTTGAAGCATCTGCTAAATCTTTTTTTGTAATTTTTCCAATAGAAGCTTTTTTTATTGGAATTTCTTTTTCTTGTAATAAACCAATTAATGCTTCTAATGATCCTAATGAATCTGCTTTAAGTACTACTCCTTCATTATCTGTTTCAATCAAAACTTCTTCAAGTTCTTCCTGAATTTTTTCTTTAGCTTCTTCTAAATTTGTGTTTGCAACTAATAATGGCATTCCTGAAACTACATCTTTAATATCGGGTGCAACAATTTTTACACCAGATGCAGCTTCTACTTTAGCTATAGCTTTAGACTTACCTTTTTCAAATTCAAAAAGTCCTCTTACTTTAGTTACAATTGCACCATCTAGACCACCTATAACAATTTGATCACCTTTAGATAATGAACCGTTATAAATTACAACGTCGAGAACAGTACCAATTCCTTTTTCATCTGTTACTTCCAGAATTGTACCATGACCAGGAGTATTAACATCAATATCTAAATCTCCTTCAAGAAATTTTTGAGCTAAACCTACTAATACCATAAGAAGTTCAGGTATACCTTCCCCAGTTTTTGCTGAACATGGAACTAATGCTATTTGTTTTGTAAAATCATCTACCCTGTCAAATCTTTCTGCTTGAAAACCAAGTTCATAAAGTTTTCCAACAATCTCATAAAATTTATTGTCAAAAGAAGTTTTTATTGTGTCACCTTGTGCATTATAATTATCTAAAATAAATTTATCGTTGAATTGCCAACCATGAATTTTATCAATTTTGTTTAATGCTATAATAAAAGGAGTCTTATATGTTTTTAAAATTCCTATAGATTCTATTGTTTGAGGCATTAGGCCTTCATTAATATCAATTATAAGGATAGCTATGTCCGCTAAGTTCCCTCCCCTTTTCCTCATATTATTAAATGCAGCATGACCTGGAGTATCTAAAAATAATAATCCTGGTAAAGAAGATTTTTTTTGCATTAAACCTTTACAAACTTTTTTTATTGCATCCATTGGCAATGAATATGACTTGATGGTTTGTGTTATTCCACCAGCTTCCTGTTTAGTTATAGCTACATGCTTAAAACGTTCTAATATAGAACTTTTTCCGTGATCAATATGACCAACTATTGCTACTACAGGTTGACGTATCATTGTAGTTTAAGAATTCCTTAAGCAGATATAAAAGCTTTTCTATTACCTTCTGATGTTCCGATTGTAAATCGTTAGTTTTCGGGGTTTGGATGGTTGGTATTCTAATTTTAAGTGATTTTAGCTGAGATAATTTAGGATAATCCCTCATGACTCTATTCAATTAACTTATTTTGCTC